>Ga0315298_1005161_pt1 | contig 18829 bp, 21 predicted proteins | sample WHS_1_MG_FD_203077 | JGI IMG/M metagenome (GOLD analysis project Ga0315298, IMG submission 203077) | Extremophilic microbial mat communities from Washburn Hot Springs, YNP, Wyoming, USA - WHS_1_MG | ecosystem: Environmental > Aquatic > Thermal springs > Hot (42-90C) | place: USA: Wyoming...
GCAAAGAGATGGACCAGTATGCCCGGCGGATGTTCGCCTACTCCATCTCCTACCTCTTCCTGCTCTATACCGCCCTGATCCTGGGTAAACTGGTGATGAATCATGGCTTCTTCTAAGAAGCCTCCCCGCGGCAAAGGTCGCGGCAGATACAGTAGCGCACCAATCAGGGCTTCTCTATGATATTAAACGGTGACACCGAGTGTGCGATACGCGGCATGATTTACTTGGCAGCTCAGATCCCGGGAGAACTGGTTCGCGGGTGTGATATTGCTGATTATCTTGACATCCCGTTGCAAACTCTGACCAACGTTCTGCGCAGACTGGTTAAGCGCGGCGTTATATGCTCTGCAAAGGGACGTGGTGGCGGATTTTCTATATATCCGGGGGCCGAGCAAATGAGTCTTTTAGAGATCATTGATGACCGACTGACACGTAGAGGTTGTGTCTTAAAGGTGAACGCCTGTGCGCAAATAGAAATGTGCCATAGTCACTGTCAATGGGGGCGACCTTCAAATCATGAAATGGAGTTTTTAAAGCGCCAGACTATTGGGGAAATGGCTGGAATGTTGTTTAAGAATAGATAGATAACACTAGAAAGGCACAACTACTGAGTCATGGCCTGGGCGATATTCAGACGCGGCACTATGACAAGTACGCCTATCTCGACGAAAAGACCGACGCCCTGATCAAGTGGGAAAAGTATCTGGATACGATCATGGCCGGCGACAATATCATTCCGATTACCGGTTGAACGTTCTTCTGCCGCAACTTAGCGCGACGGGGTCAGTGGTTCCACCCCCACCCAATGCGCTGTGGATTTACGTTCTCGGTTCTGGCCAAAGCCGTGACCTGATGTCTATGGTGGACCTCTGGGGGGCCCCGCCAACGATCACTGGCAGCCCCTTCCATTCGGGATGATCCCGTTGCTCAATCGCAGCAAAGAACGCATCCATGTCTATGTGAATGATCTTTCTGGCGTGGCTGACAGTTTCTGATTCCATAAATCCATGAGGCATGGGGCCATCTGTGTGGGGGATGGTGTCCGGTAATTTAACATGCTCTGCATAAGCTGGTCAGGTCGCTTCAAATGCAAGTGCCCCAACGGTGGCCATGGCCGAGTTGCACGTGTAGGCTGTCCGGCAGGTTTTCGATTGAAGCGGCCTCTCAAATGGCTGGCCTGCGGAAACGACGAGCGACACTTTTTTGCTTCACTCACACGCTCTTGATCTCCCTACCATGGACGGTGTGTTTCACGGGGTTGCAGGGAGAGCATTATGGGAAAAGAGAATTGCAGCACGCCTAGAGATATGGATCGCATTCTGCGCCCCGCAGAAGCGGCCCGTATTCTTGGGGTCAGCCGGACCACTTTTTGGAGAATCTCTAAAGCGGCTGACTTTCCAAAGAAAATTTGCATCGGTGTGCGCGCAGTGGGTTGGTCGCGAGATGACCTGCTCGCCTGGATGGAGGCCCGCAAAAGATGACACCGCTGAATGACCCTGTGTCAGAATTCTCGCCGGAGCGTGTCCCAACTGCCGGTGGTGACTGCCCAGGGTTAGGAGCTTCCAGGGTTCGCGCAATGGATACCGTATGGGTACCAATTACCGAAAATACGAAAATTGCCTAGACCGGAATTCGTATAACATGCTGTTTTATATGGTGGGGACGGCGGGATTCGAACCCGCGACCCACGGCTTAAAAGGCCGCTGCTCTACCGACTGAGCTACATCCCCAAAGGCAGGCCCTTGGCAAGACTACCGCCAGGGCTGCGTATTATCGGGTGCAGGCGGGGACGGGTCAAGGCTAAATCGCAGCAGCGCCGACACTATCGCCCGAATAATGCTCGAAGACATACACATAGGCACAGGCAACCTTTTCGTCACGCACCCCCTGGAGTATGGCGACGGCAAACGGCGCATCTCCAGCTTGATGCTCTGCATGACCGCCGCCTGCGCCTGCTGTTTTTCGTGCCAGTCCAGCACCAGCTTTTCACGCTTGAGGGTCGCCAGTCATTCGCGGCAGACTTTTTTCACCTCGGCGGCCTCCACTTTACTCAGTTTGGGCTAAATATAGCATCAGCCGATTTTAGCTTATCGACAACAACTGGCTCTCTCTGATGGGTGATTACGTTGTTCCTGTATTGGGGGACAAGGAACTGTCCCATAGGTACAAAAAACACAGCAATCGCCTTCGTCCCGCTAATCCCGATGGCGGGCGTAGGTGTAGTGGGCGGCGCAGGCGCCCTCCGAGGAGACCATGCAGGAACCCACGGGATTTTCGGGCGTGCAGGCTGTGCCGAAGAGTCGGCACTCCCGGGGTTCCTTGACGCCGCGCAAAATGGCGCCGCACTCACAACCCTTGTGGTCGGCCACCGCCCGGTAAGGGATGGAAAAACGGCGCTCGGTATCGAAGTCGCCGTAGGCGGCGTTGATGCACAGTGCGCTGTGGGGGATGGTGCCGAGGCCGCGCCACTCGAAGGTGGGCCGCGGTTCCAGGACCTCAGCCATTAGCGACTGGGCCTTGGGGTTGCCGTCGCGGCTGACGGCGCGGGTGAATTCGTTCTCGACCTCTGCCTGTCCGGCATTGATCTGGCGGATCAGCATGAGGATGGACTGCATCACATCCAGGGGCTCGAATCCCGCGATCACCACCGGCCGCCGGTATTCCTCCGCGACGAACTCGTAGGGGCGGCTGCCGATCACCGTGCTGACGTGGGATGGCCCGATGATGCCGTCCAGACGTGACCCCTCCAGCGCGGTCGAATCCAGGATTCCGCGGATGGCGGCAGGGGTCAGCACGTGGTTACAGAATACCGTGAAGTTTTTGACCTCCGTGGCCCTGGCCTGGCGGAGGACTTCGGCGGTGGGCGGGGTGGTCGTCTCGAAACCGATGGCGAAAAAGACCACCTCCCGATCCGGGTTTTCCCGCGCAATGCGCAGGGCATCCAGGCTGGAATAGACCATGCGGACATCGGCCCCGGTGGCCCGGGCCTGGAGCAGGCTCCGGCGCCCCGAGGCCGGGACGCGCAGCACATCGCCGTAGGTGCAGAGAATGACGCCATGATCCAGGGCCAGGGCGATGGCGCTGTCGATGCGACCGATGGGCAGGACGCAGACCGGACATCCTGGCCCGTGGATCAGGTGGATATTGGGCGGCAGGAGGTCCTGGATGCCATGGCGGGATATGGCATGGGTATGACCGCCGCAAAACTCCATCAGATGATAGTCCCGGTGGGAAGAGGCCTCGGCGGCGATGGCGCGCGCCAGACCGCGGCCCAGGGTGGCGTCACGGAACTCGTCGACATATTTCACATCTGCGCCCCTTCCCTGCCTTCCAGCCGGGCGGCCAGTTCCGCAAAAAGGGCCAGGGTCCGTTCGGCCTCCTCCAGGTCCAGCCGAGTCAACGCATAGCCCACGTGGAGGATGACGTAATCACCCTCCCGGACGCCGTCCACCAAGGCCAGGGATATTTCCTTGCGCAGGCCGCCTATCCCGACCACCGCCATCTCGTTGTCCAGCAATCGTTCAACCCGCACGGGGACCGCCAGGCACATGATCTCGCTCCTTATTACAGTATGGCGACCGGCGCCGGGCCGGCGCCCCTTCCGACCCAGTCCAGCCAGGCGGCCATGCCGTCGCCGCGGATGGCGGAAACCTGCAGGACCGCGAGTTTGGGATTGATCCGCCGGGCATAGTCGATGCAGACGTCCACATCGAATTCCAGATAAGGGAGCAGGTCAACCTTGTTGAGGAGCATGAGGTCGGCGGCATGGAACATGTCCGGATATTTGAGGGGCTTGTCCTCCCCTTCGGTCACTGACAGCACCACCACCTTGTGGGCCTCCCCCAGATCAAACGCCGCCGGGCAGACCAGGTTCCCGACATTTTCGATGAAGAGCACCCCGCCGGCGGCGGGCTGCAACTGCTCCAGTGCATGCCCCACCATGTGGGCGTCCAGATGGCAACCCTTGCCGGTGTTGATCTGCAGTGCGGCCACGCCGGTGGCGCGGATGCGCTCGGCATCCCGGCCCGTCTGCTGATCTCCTTCGATCACCGCCACCGACAGCCGGTGTTGCAGGGCCTCGACGGTGCGTACCAGCAGCGTGGTCTTGCCCGATCCGGGGCTGGACACCAGATTCAGCGCAAAGATACCCCGCCCGGCCAGATAGCGGCGGTTGGCGTCGGCATAACGTTGATTCTTGGCCAGGATGTCCTGCTCGATCCGCACCATGCGCCGCCCGTCCATGCCTGGGGCATGGACGTGGGTCGGCCGGAGCGCGTCGCCGTGATGAGGGTGCCCCGCATCCCCACCGCAACCGCATATGCTACACATCATTCCACCTCCAGTTGTTGAACGCGCAGTTCCTCGCCCCCGATGACCTGAAGCTGATGGCTGCCGCATTGGGGGCAGGCATCGAAATATTGCCGGATGGATACTTTTTCGCCGCAGGGAAGGCACCACGCCTGTGCCGGCACCGCCACGATCTCGAGTATGGCGCCCTCCGCCAGCGAGCCCCGGGTGACCGCATCGAAATGGAAGCGCAACGCCTCCGGTTCCACGCCAGCCAGGGCGCCGATCTCCAGGCAAACCCTGCTTACCCGGAGAAAGCCCTGGATCCAGGATTGTTCCTCCAGGATTTGGAGTACGCCTTCGCACAAGGATAATTCATGCATCTCGGGGCAGGCCGTCAGGGGCAAGGACGCGGCCACTCACCGGAGCCGAAGATCCCCGTCCGGTTTTTTTCTTCAGCATACCTTTACCTGCAACAGCTCCTCCCCGTCCGGGTCCACCAGGTGGACGGCGCAGGCGATGCAGGGATCGAAGCTGTGGATGGTACGGAGGATCTCCAGAGGCTGGGCAGGGTCAGGGAGTTCGGTGCCCTTGAGGGCCGCCTCGTAGGGGCCGTCCTGTCCGGCGGCATCCCGCGGGCCGGCATTCCAGGTGCTGGGTACCACCGCCTGGTAGTTGTCGATGAGACCGTCCTTGATGACCACCCAATGGGCCAGGGCGCCGCGGGGCGCCTCCATGAAACCCACGCCGCGCGTCTCGGCGGGCCAGGAGGAAGGCTCCCAGAGGGCCGGGTTGAAGGTTTCGAGTTTTCCGGCGCGGATATTGGCCATGAGCTGGTCGTACCAGCCCTGCATGGCGTCGGCGATGATCTTGCTCTCCAGGGTGCGGGCGGCGGTCCGTCCCATGGTGGAAAAGAGTGCCTCGACGGGCAGGCCCAGATTGCGCAGGCTGCTGTCCACCAGAGTGCGGGCCTCCTGGTTACCGCTGGCATAGAGGACCAGCATCCGGGCCAGAGGCCCCACCTCCATCGCCTTGCCCTTCCAGCGCGGCGACTTGATCCAGGAATAGCTGGCCGCGCTGTCCAGATGCGCGTAGGGCGGTTGGGGTCCGGTATAGTCCAGGTGGGTTTGTCCCGCAAATGGATGGAGCCCCTGGTCCTTGCCCACGGTGTAGGAATACCAGGAATGGGCCACGAACTCCTGGATCTGGTCGGGGGCGCGCAGTTCCAGAGGATGGAGGGTGGAGAGGTCCCGGTTGAGGATGATGCCGCGGGGGATCATGAGGCCGTCCAGGTCGTTGATGCCCATGGAGGGGAACTCGCCGTAGGTCAGGAAGTTGCCCACCCCTTCGCCCTTGCCGAACCAGTCCTTGTAAAAGCCAGCGATGGCGAGGGTGTCGGGCAGGTAGACCTGATCCACGAAACGGCGGATCTCGCGGATGACATTCTGCACGATCTCCAGGCCCGTCATGTTGACGGCGGTGGCCCCGGCCCCCGCCGCCGCGCTGTCGTGCAGCGTCGCGGGCGACACACTGATGGCCGTGGGCACTCCACCCACCACGAAATTGGGATGGGGATTCTTGCCGCCGAAGACGGCATGGAGCTTGGCCACCTCCCGCTGCCAGGCCAGGGCATCCAGGTAATGGGCCAGCGCCATGAGGTTGGCCTCGGGCGGCAGCTTGTAGGCGGGGTTGCCCCAGTACCCGTTGGCGAAGATACCGAGTTGTCCAGAGGCCGCGAAACGGGTGAATTTGTCCTTCACCTCGGCGAAGTAGCCCGGCGAGGAGCGCGGATAATCGCTCAGGGATTGGGCCAGCGCGGCCGTTTTGGCGGGATCCGCCTGGAGGGCCGAGAGCACATCCACCCAGTCCAGGGCGTGCAGTTGATAGAAATGCATCACATGATCGTGGACGAACTGGGCGGCGATCATGAGATTACGGATCAATTGGGCGTTTTGCGGGATAGGGTAATGGAGCGCGTCCTCCACCGCCCGCACCGAGGCGATGCCGTGCACCAGGGTGCAGACCCCACAGATGCGCTGGGCGAAGGCCCAGGCGTCACGGGGATCGCGGCCCTGGAGGATGATTTCCAGGCCGCGCACCATGGTCCCGGAACTGGAAGCGCCGGTGATGACGCCATCCTTGACCTCAGCCTCGATGCGCAAGTGCCCCTCGATGCGGGTGACGGGATCGACGACGACGGTTTGCTTGACCATGAATCACTCCTGCTCCGTAACGAGATGGTCGGCCACCAGTTCCAGCAGGCTCTGGGCCGTCTTGTCCCAATGGAAATGGGCCTGGCCGTCGTCGAAGGTCTGACGGCAGTTGGAACAGGTCGATACCAGCATCTCCGCCCCTGTGTCCTCCACCTGCTGCATCTTGATCTGGTAGGTCTTGTAGCGCAGGGGGTCGGCCCGGTGGATGGTCACCACCCCGCCGCCGCCCCCGCAGCACCAGTTGTAGGCGCCGTGCGCGTCCATCTCCCGCAGGTCCACTCCCAAGGCGTGCAGCACCTCCCGCGGCGCCTCCGTGGCGCCGCCGCGGCGCACGATCTGGCAGGGATCGTGGAAAGTCGCCGAATTCTGCACGGGTTGCAGTTGCAGCTTGCCCTGGCGGATCCCTTCCGCCAGATACTCGGCGATCTGCAACACCCGGAAGGGCAGAGGCTTGCCATAGAGGTTGGCGCCCTGCCAACGCAGGGCCTGATAGGCATGGCCGCATTCCGGCAGGATGAGGGTCCTGGCGCCCACCGCGATGGCGGCCTCGATGAGCTTGAGGCTCGCCTCCCGCTGACCCTGCTGGTCGCCGGCGAACATGCTGAAATTGGTAGCCTCGTAACCCTCGCTGCGAAAAGTCCAGGATGCGCCCATCCGCTTCATGATCCGGGCCAGGGCGACGATGGACTGGGGATATTTCATGACCTCGATGGAGGAGATGGTCATGAGGACGTCCGCCCGTTCCAGATCCAGGGGAATCTCGACGCCGTGCTCATCCTCCAGCCAGGCGATGCGGTCCTTGAGGACCGCCGGGGTGGCGCCGAGGGGGCTGCCTTCCCGTTTCGCGCGCTCCACCGTCGCCCAGAGTTCGTGGGGCACCAGCCCGGCGGCGGCCATGCCGTGCCGGGCCAGGCCAACGAGGCTGGCGATGTCGATGCCCATGGGGCAGACCATGGTGCAGCGCCCGCATTGGGTGCAACTGTCATAGATCAGATCCTGCCAGTCTTCCAGCTCCTGCACAGTGACGCGGCGCTTGAGGTTGAACAGGCGGAAAAAAGGCGCAAAAGGCCCGACTTCGCGCTTGTAGGCCTGTTTGAAGGGTTCCAGCTTCCAGATGGGGGTATATCTGGGGTCGCCGGTCTGCACATAGTATTGGCACACCTCGGCGCACTGGCCGCAATGCACGCAGGACTCCATGTAGAGGGCGGCGGTGGCGCCGAAATCCTTGACGAAGCCGCGCATGGCCCGGTCGAGCCGCTCGGTGTCGGCCATCTCGCCCTGCTTGTCGTAGCGTGGCTCGGGTTTCTGGATGCTCAGACGAGGCTGGTTCAATTCCAGAGGGAACTGCGTATCCGTGCTGGTCATGTCTGTGCCCCCCGACGGCTGTAGATCGTCCCGGTGACGCCACGGGAGAACAGGAAGAGCACGGTATGGGCGAGCTTGCTGAAGGGCAGCCACGCCAGCAGGAGTTCGGCGCTCAGCATGTGCACGGCGAGCAGGTCCTCATAACGGCCACCCAGATGGTAATAGGCCATGAGCCCCGTGAGCAGCGGCGTAAAGACCAGCAGCCAACTGAAGTAGTCATCGAAATTGGAGATCTGGCGCAGCACCGGGTGAGTGGCGCGATGGGCGAGGAGGGCGAGGAGGCTGATCAGGGCGACACCGGCGGCAAAGGTGATTACCCCCGTCGGCAAGCCCGGCCAGGACAGGCCCGTGATGTCGCGGATGAGGAGGATGTGGGGCAGCAAGCCCAGAATCACCAACGCCAGGCTGAAGTGAAAGACGTAGCTCACCGCCTCCCAGTGCAGGATGCGGGGCCGGAACTCCCGGCGCGGCCACATGCGGGTAAAGATGGTCCTGATGCCCCCCAGCCAGGCGTGGCGCACCCGCGGCTCCGAAAGATCGCGGGGTCGGCGCAGAACCAACACCCCCACGAGCCGCCAAAACATGCCGAAAACCAGGATGATCAGCGCGGCCTCCAGGGCGGGGCCGCGGGCGAAATCCAGCAGGTCTGTCTCAGTGCTCATGGGAATCCTCCTTGGGGGGCGGGCTGTTTACCTCTTTGGCGCTTTTTGCAGCGGCCGCCTGCTGACGGGAGCGGGCGAGCGCTGCCGCTCCCACCCCGACCACTGCTCCCCCCAGCGCCGCACCGCCCAAAACCTCCCCGCGCGGCCAGTGGCCGGTAGCTGCAGGCAGAGGCCGGTAAAATCCGCCCTTGTCCCAAAAGTCCGGCTCGGAGCAGCCCAGGCAACCATGACCGGATTGGATGGGAAAGCTGGTCCCCTGGTTCCATTTCAGGGTGGCACAGGCGTTGTAGGTCACCGGTCCCTTGCAGCCCAACTCGTAGAGACACCAGCCGTTGCGCGCGCCCTCGTCGTCGAAGGTGTGGGCGAAGCGGCCCTCGTCGTAGAAAGGCCGGCGGTAGCAACGGTCGTGGATGGTATTGCCGTAAAACGTCAGCGGTCGCCCCTGGCGGTCGAGGGCGGGCATCCCGAAACTCAGGTAGTAGACGACCACCCCGGTCATCACTTCGGGGATGGGCGGACAGCCCGAGACGTTGATGATGGCGCGGTCGCGGACGACCTCGGAGACCGGCACCGCGCCGGTGGGGTTGGGTGCCGCATAGGGAACGCCGCCGAAAGCGGCGCAGGTCCCCACCGCGATGATGGCCGCAGCCCCCTGGGCGACATGGCGCAGGTCATCGACGGCACTCTGGCCCGCGGCCACACAGTAGGCGCCGCCCGCTCCCATGGGCACGGCCCCGTCCACGATGAGGATGTACTTGCCCCAGGCCTTGCGCATGGCTTCTTTCCGGGCTGCCTCGGCGGCCTCCCCGGCAGCGGCCTGAAGCGTATCGTTAAAGGCCAGGGAAATGTTGTTGAACATGAGGTGTTCGATGGTAGGCGAGAAGGAGCGGGTCATGGATTCCAGGCAGCCGGTGCATTCCTGATAGGAGAGGTAGATCACCGTGGGGCGGAGGGTGGTCGCCAGCTTTTCTGCCATGGCCGCAGCGGCGGCGGGGGGCAGGGCCAGCAGGGAGGCGGTGGCGGCGCAAAATTTCAGGAAGGCGCGACGGCTCAGGCCGTTTTTCCGGAATGCGTCGAGGATGGTTTCGTCCATCAGTATTCTTCCGATGCGCGAACGACGATGCGTTGCCGCAGCCGCTGCAGCCCGACTGCGATGTCCGTGGTATCAGCCGGAACGATCTCCGGCACATGGCATACTTCCAGCGACTCCATCAGCAGAATTCCGTCCTCGCTGGAATGGCGCACCCACCACACACCCGCTACCCCGGTCTCCTCGATGCGGGAGGTTCCCAGGGTTGCCAGTTCCATGTGAACCTCTCCCGTCCCCAGAGTCTCCCGGAGCATATCCCGGTCGGCGGGGGAAAGGGGCAAGGAGCCAAGGTCGATGCAGTGCCGCCGCCCCGAGAGGAGCAAGGCATCCAGGGCGGCGGCAATCTCCTGCAGCAAGGCCGGCGCGTTGGCGGCGGGGCTAGGCGCGGGACGGATGGGAATGGCATCAAGCGTCTTCACGTTGCCACTCCTCCAGGAGCGATCGGGCGCGACGCCCTGCTTCGGGCAGGGACCGGGCCAGCGGCAAACTCAGGGTGTCGCCCCAGGCGATGGTCCGGGGCTGAATGCCGAGCAAGGCCCGCCGGGGTGGAAGACAACCGAGCAGGCGCGCCATGTCCAGCAGTTCGGCTAGGCCGGCCTCGTGCACGCTGCCGGCTCTGGGACGGGCCAGGAGACGGTCCATCTCTGCCCCCTGGAAGAGGGCCACCTGCCCCGCTTCTTGTCCTGATTCCACGGCATCCGCCACCAGCAAAGCATTCACTCCCTCCAGTTCAACCAGCAGCGACGCGCCGATCGTGCCCCCATCCAGGACCGTGACGCCGGTCATGGGTGCCTGCCCGGCGAGCCAGCGGACGACGTGCACACCCACTCCATCGTCCCCTTGCAGGACATTGCCCAGCCCCAGCACCAGTATGCTTCCCGTCGTGTCCACATGGTGGATCGGAGCAACGGCGCTCAAACGTGCTTGTCCGTATCCAGTGCGAAATGCCCGGAGAACTCCGCGTGGTCGAGGATGTGACCAAGCGGATGGAATTCGCGGGCACGGGGGTCCGCGGCGGGGGGCGGTCCGAGTTGGTCGCTGTCCCGACCTCCCTTGCGCAGCCTTCCCTTCACCGATTCCCAGCCGGCGCCTTCGGCGAGGCCGAGGGTAGGCAGGTCGGTCGCTATCAGGATAAAGTCATAGTGTTGAAGCTGATGGTTGGCGTCTGCCTCCGGCGGGCGGTAGGCCATGGTCCCGAAGTCATTGCGCCCCCGCCTGGCGCCATCGGGCAACGGGCCGCCTTCGTGGATACCTTCAGCGGCAGGCGGCAGGTCGTAGACCAGCCACTGGACCTTGCGCCCTGCTTCCGCCTCGCGATGCTCCATGAGCAGGATCAGGCTTTTGGTGCCGGGTGGCAGATGCTGCCAGAAGATGGGCGGGGTGCGCCCGTCGCCGGGTTGAGTGAAACGTCTGGCGATCCAGTCGTCAGGATCGATGCCGGTACTGAATACCTTCATCTCTGCCATGGTGGCCTCCTCACAAATGTGCGGGCGGTTGGCCAAGTACTGCGATCGTCTCCAATACGGCCGAGCCCGCGGAAATATCCCATTACCGCCTAAGGATAGCAGATAGTCGGTGGTGTCGACGGACGCGTTGCCTAGCGATCCTTATGGGGGGGATTCCTTAGAGGCTCGGGTTTTCCTCCAACGCCAAGTGATCGTCGAGGGTCTCGCGGCGGCGGATGAGGCGGTGCTGATGGCCGCTGATGAGCACTTCGGGGGGACGGGGGCGGCTGTTGTAGTTGCTGCTCATGGCGAAGCCGTAGGCGCCGGCGCTCATGACGGCGAGCAGGTCACCGGCCTTGGCCGCTACCGGGCGATCCTTGGCGAGGAAGTCACCACTTTCACAGACTGGGCCGACGACATCCATGGGCTGCGCCGCTTCGGCGCTTTGGTGCAGGGGCAGGATGTCATGCCAAGCCCCGTACAGCGCGGGGCGCAACAGGTCATTCATGGCCGCATCCACCACGCAGAACTGCTTGCTGCCGTTGTCCTTGAGGTATTCCACCTTGGTCAGCAGCACGCCGGCATTGCCCGCCAGCGCCCGGCCCAGCTCCACTACCCGCCGTACCGCTACGCCTTGCAAAGCCTGATCCAGCGTCCAGGCGTAGTCGGCGGGGCTGGGCGGGATTTCGTCGTGGTAGCGAATGCCCACACCGCCGCCCAGATCCAGATGCTGGAGGGCAATCCCATGGGCCGCCAGTTCGTCATACAGCGCGCGCACCCGCACTGCGGCCTCACCCAAGGGCGTCAGGTCCAGCAACTGGGAGCCGATATGGCAGGCAATACCTTTCAGCTCCAGCGCCGGGTGTTGCGCGGCCTGCAGGTAAAGGTGGCGAGCCTGATCCATGGCGATGCCGAACTTACTCTCTTTCAGCCCCGTAGCGATGTAGCGATGGGTGCCGGGGTCCACGTCGGGATTGACCCGCAGGGCGACGGGCGCACGTTTGCCCATGTCGGCAGCAATGTCCGCGATACGCCAGAGTTCGGCCGCGGATTCCACATTGAGGCAGAAGATAGCGGCGTTGAGGGCAGCGCGGATTTCGACGCTGGACTTGCCGACACCGGAAAAAACGATCTTGCCGACATCGCCACCCGCACGCAGCACCCGCTCCAGCTCACCGCCAGAGACAATATCGAAGCCCGCGCCCATCTCCGCAAAAATCCGCAGGATGCGGAGATTGCTGTTGGCCTTGACCGCATAACAGACCTGGGTATTGTCACCGAGGGCAGCGCTGAAGGAGTGATAGCGCTCGCGCAACGCCGCTTCGGAGTAGACGTAACAGGGCGTACCGTAATGCTCCGCTATTTCCTGCAAAGGGAGGTCTTCGCCATAAAGGGCGTGATCGCGGTAGTGAAACGTATTCATGGGGCAGCGGGGCTCTGAACAGGCGCCGTGGGCTCAGCGGATGTGGGGTTCTGGGCAGGAGCCGTGGGTGCGGCAGGTGTAACGCTGTGGGCGGGCGGCAGGGTCAGGGCCGTTTTACGGCCGCAACCGCCCAGCGCGAGACCAAGCAGCAGCAGCAGGAAGACGGCGCGGGCGCGGTTCACAGAGCCTCCCGCTGCAAGCGCTCACGGGCGCGCAGGATGGCGGCTTGCACTTGCCGGGGTGCCGTACCGCCCAAGTGGTCACGCGCCGCCAGGGAGCCTTCCAGCACCAGCACCTCATAGACCTCCCGACCGATGAGCGGTGACAAGGCCTGCAAATCCGCCAGTGGCAGGGCTTCCAGGCCGATGTTGCGTTCTTGGGCCAGGCGTACCGCCCGTCCCACCACGGCATGGGCATCACGGAAAGGCAGCCCCTTGCGCACCAGATAATCGGCCAGATCGGTGGCGGTGGCAAAGCCGCGTTCCGCCTGCGCGCGCATAACCGCAGGCCGGGTCTGCAGGCCCGGCAGCATCCGGCCCATGATCTCCACGCTGGCGCGCATCTGGTCGAGGGCGTCAAAAAAGGTTTCTTTGTCTTCCTGATTATCGCGGTTATAGGCGAGGGGCTGGCCCTTCATAAGGACGAGGATAGCGACGAGATCGCCAATCACCCGCCCGCTCTTGCCGCGAATGATTTCTGCGACATCCGGGTTCTTCTTTTGCGGCATGATGCTGGAGCCGGTACAGAAGCCATCGGGTAGGTCGATGAAGCCGAAGGGGGCCGACATCCACAGGATCAGCTCTTCCGACAGCCGCGAGAGGTGGACGGCGAGAATGGCCAGGTCCGATAACACTTCCATTACAAAGTCGCGGTCGGAGACGGCATCGAGGCTGTTTTCAGCGACGGCCTCAAAGCCGAGCTGACGCGCCACATCCCAGCGGTCGATGGGAAAGGTAGTCCCCGCCAGCGCCGCCGCGCCCAGGGGCAGCACATTCACCCGTCGCCGCGCATCGAGCAGACGCTGGGTATCGCGGTGGAACATCTCCACATAGGCCATACAGTGGTGACCAAAGCTTACCGGTTGGGCGACCTGCATGTGCGTCAGGCCGGGGAGGATAGTCTCCACCTCCCGCTCGGCAAGGTCGATGAAGACGTTTTGCAGGTGCTGCAGCCCCTGGACGAGGTCATCCACGCAGCCGCGGGTATAAAGGCGCAGGTCGGTAGCTACCTGATCGTTGCGGGAACGGCCGGTGTGGAGCTTCTTGCCGACGTCACCGATGATTTCGGTGAGGCGTGACTCGACGTGCATGTGGATGTCTTCCAGGGCGTCGACAAAGGGGAGGCGGTCTTCGACGATCTCCTGTTGCACCTGCGCCAGCCCGGTGACGATGGCTTCCGCCTCCGCCTCCGTCAGCACGCCCACCCGACCCAGCATACGCGCATGGGCCATGGAGCCACGGATGTCTTCCGCGTACAGACGGCGGTCCACCTGAATGGATGCCGTAAAGGCTTCTACCAGACTGTCGGTGCCCGCCGCGAAGCGTCCACCCCACATTTTTTCACTCATGCCCACACCTCCTGTCCTGCCCGCGACTATAGCGAAAAGGGGGCATTGTTCGCCAGCGCTTCCAGCAGCCGATCCGACTCTTTGGCATTCCTCTCCGGCTCTTGCTACAGTCTGAAAGAAGAGCTTACACGCGGGGTACAACGGATGGACGAAGCCGAAAAAACGCATGGCTGGCGCTGGCTGATCGTGTTGCTGTTTTTGCTGATTCTGGCGGTGGTGCTGTTCTTCTGGTGGCAGGACCAGCGGGCCAGGGTACAGTCCACAGCACCTGCAGATGCTGCGGCTGCGGTGCAACTGATATCACCCACGGTATCCACTCGGTCCGTTGCGAACTTTCCCGTTGGCAAGACCATTTCTCAGGAGGGCACGCTGGAGGGCCCCATCAGCGGACAGTGCGGCAACATTAAGTGGCACAACCTCAGTCCCGCCGAAGTTGCCAACCTTCGTAAGCTTTGCCCGCCCGCAGCCGCTACCCGGTCCTGAAGTCACCCGTTTAATATGACTGCGGCAGGATTATGCGCGCCTCCAGGCCGCCGCCCGGCGCGTTGACCAGGGAAAAACGCCCGTGATGGTGGGCCACAATCCGTTCGACGATGGCCAGCCCAAGTCCTACCCCGCCGCCCTTTCCGGCTTGTGCGAAAGGCGCACGCACGGTTTCCAGGTCAGTCTCCGCAATGCCCGGCCCGTGATCGCGGACGCGGATCAGCACGCCGTCCACCGTGGGTTCTACACTGACGTCTATGGGTGCGGCGCCGTGGGACTGCGCATTGTCGATGAGGTTTTGCAGGGCGCGAGCCAGACCCACTTCCTGTATAGGCAGCTTCGGTAGATCCGCCGCAGGGGGGTGCCACACCACGCCAGCCTGCTGGCGCAGAACGAACATTTTGAGCCAGAGACCCAGGTCAGTCGTTACCAGTGGCTCCTGCTCACCACTGCGGGCGTAATCCAGAAACTGGTGGATAACCTTATCCATCTCCTGAATATTGGCGATAATTTCGCCACGGGCTTCCTCCTCGGCCGGTAGAAATTCGGCGCTCAGGCGCATGCGGGTAAGCGGCGTGCGCAGATCATGAGAGACCCCCACCAGCACCATCTCCCGCTCTTTCCAGAGACGATGCAAATCGCGCAGGGTTTGGTTGAAGCGTTCGGCCAGGCGCCGCAAATCGGCCGGACCCGCCTCAGGCAGATCAGCCGGCGTATCGCCGCCGCGCAAACGTGCCACCCCCTGCATGAGCCGGGTGAGGGGCCGGGTCACTTGACGTACCGCCAGATACGCCCCCAACCAGGACAGCAGCAAAATCGCCGCCAGCTTGAACCAGGGCAACGGCAGCCCCGGTGAATGAGGCATGGGCATGGCCAGCGCCAGCGCTGCATCGGGCCGGGCTTGCAACCAGAGCACCCGGCGCCGGCCGTCCATGCGTAGTTGTGCCTGCGGCCAGCCCATGCGGTGCAGCAGTTGCAGGGCGTTTGCCAGCACCGGCATACGGGGCTTGTGGCCGCGCAGCGCACCGGCAGGAACGATGCGGAGCCCCTGGTGCATCAGTTCGGACTCCGTCGCCTGACGCTGGGCCGGGCTAAGGATTTCACTCAGGGTCAGAATTTGCGCCCAGTTCTGCGCCAGACGCTCCGCCTGCGGATTGGCCTGATAGATATTGAAAAACCAGTACACCGCAAGCTGACTCAGTAGCAGCAACCCGGCGATGATGAGGAACATACGGGTAAACAGCGTATCCGGCCAGCGGCGCGATTTTTTCATCCGGGTAAAACGCCTTTTTCCCTGGGCGTGGCGTCCCCGCCGTCGGGTACCAGCACATAACCCCGCCCCCAAACAGTCTGAATATAGTGTGGCTCGCCAGGGTCGTCTTCGACGAGGCGTCGCAAGCGCGAGATAAACACATCAATACCCCGTGACCCCGGTGTGGTGTCGTTGCCGTGGGTCATGGCCAGCAGACGGCCCCGCGAGAGCGGTTGCCAGGGATGACTAGCCAGCGCGTGCAAAATGGAAAACTCACTGTCGGTAAGGGAGATTTTCTCGTCATTCCGCCAGAGACTGCGGCTGTCGAGAGCAAGGCGGAAGGGTCCGAAAACAAGTACCCCCGGGGTTGGATCACTACTGCGCAGATCCTGACTGCGCCGCAGGACGGCACGGATGCGGGCAACCAGTTCCTGCGGCTCAAAAGGCTTGGAAAGATAGTCATCGGCGCCCACATCAAGGCCTTGCACCCGGTCGCTGAGATCACCTCGGGCAGTCAGCATGATGATAGGCAAATGCGGTTCCTGCACCCGCAGGCGCTGACAGATGCTGAAGCCGTCTTCGCCGGGCATGAGGACGTCCAGCAAGAGCAGGTCATAGTATTCCCGCTCCAATTGGCGATCCATCTGCACGCCGGAGGCGGCGGCGTGAACGACAAAGCCCTGCCCTTCCAGGTAACGCACCAGCATAGTGCGCAGCCGGGGGTCATCATCGACCAGCAGGATTTTGCCGCCCTCCGTCATTTATTACTTACCCCAGGGTCCCCGCCTGGTCCCCATTTCCTTGTACAACGCGGTAGCTTTCTGCCACTGCACAGGTGTCAGGATCTTATGGAGATAATTCACCTGCTGGATGCCATGTTCGAGCATCGTGGCATGATCCTTGAGGACCGCTTCCTGCAAGGGGGTGATGGCACTGCCCGACTCACCATTCAGCAACGCATCACGCAATGCGGTGTTGTGGACCAGCATATCGTGACGCCAGGTCGGCATGGCTTTTTCCTGCTGGGTGCGCCAGTTTTTCAGATCCGTTTCCTGCGCGGGGGTCAGCTTGAGGTCCACCGCATGCCGCCAGACCATGGGCATCAGCATGGGCACGGGTGCATTCCGCATCCAGCCCCCCTTGCGCATGGGGCTATGCCGCCATCCTCCTGGACAGTGATGACCGTGCATCATGCCCGGTCCCATCATGGGGCCACCATTCATGGCAGGCGGGGCCTCTGCACCTGCTGCAAAGGCAGGCACTACCGCCAGCGCCATCGTTCCGACCATCAATCCAGATACTACGTGCTTAAATTTTAACATCACTCTGCTCCTCATCACTCAGGGGGAAAGGTGTACCCTTTCCGTGGCAAACAAGTTAGCGCTCCGCTCCGGTGGATACCAGCAGCAAAGTGTCAAGAATTGTGAATGGGGGTGATTGCTTGTTGCTGTGGACACGCATGGCGGCCTACCGATAGCCCAAGGAAATACTTGGGATTTTGAACGCCCGCCGAGGTGAAGACGCAGCAAATCAGAGCGTTAAACGGTGGTGTTACGTGTCAAAATTGAAACCGCCAACGCCCTTATCAAAGCGGAAAAACTACTTGGTCAACTTATCTTTCAGGTCGCCCCACTTGGATTGCACCTTACCCACCTCTTTTGTTACCTTACCCTCCGTTTCTTGCTGGCGATCTCCTGTAACCTTTCCAGCCGCCTCTTTAACAGCACCCTTTACAGTTTTCACACGACCGTTGACTTGATCTTTATTCATGACACTCTCCTTGCTTCACCATAAAAAACAAAGGTTTCTTATACCAACATCCGTATGCGAATCACCGATGCCCATGGGCAAGTTCTGCAGTGCGCGTCTTAAGTTTCATTAGTAGCGCATCAAAACCCGCGTTTTTCATGGCCACCGAGAATTTCGCACGGAGATAAAATCTTGTCGCTCACAGCGATGTAGCACAAATACAATATTTCTGAGAAGTAATCCCCTTTACAATCTGCGTCTACCCGTAATCAGCGCCACCACAAATAACACCAGGAATATGACAAAAAATATTTTTGCGATTGAGGCCGCCGCCCCTGCTATCCCAAAGAAGCCAAGCATACCTGCGATCAATGCGACAATGAAAAACACAACAGCCCAGTAAAGCATACCCCCCTCCTTAATATATATTTCGGAGAACCGATACAATCGTTTACTCATGAGATAAATTGCTTAACTGTAGTACATAGACTGAGTATAGAACATGATTTGCCTTCCGCAAGGTCAGCCTGTAACATTTCGCTACAATTTCACCCGGGACCACGTCTTCCTTATGATTCCGCTTTCCGAGAGAATGACGGCTTCGCTGCCGAGGAACCTGGGTGTGCCCCCCAAAGCGCTATTGCTGGCTGCCTGTACCGTTTTCTGTGTGGCTTCAAGGCAGACTGGCGCAAGCGGGCATCGGTGCATAGCTGGCCGACCCTCTGGATACAGATAGCGGCCTGAGTGCCAGTCTGGCTTGGCCATTGAAATCACTCAGATCATTACCAAGCTCGGATTGACTCAAGTAGAGGCCGCCCAACGTGTGGGGACTAACCAACCCAAGGTGTCGGCGCTTTTGCGGGGAGATTTTAGTAATCTCTCCGAACGCAAGCCGATGGCCTGCCTGAATAGGCTGGGGTCGGCGAAGCTATCGCTTCTTGGCATAGACCACCATCAAAACCGGACTATCGTCAGCACTTCGGTATCACCGAATCTGAGATGCAGCCGAGAACTGAAAAAACGAAACAGGCAAACGAAGACGTTGTATACACTTCAGGCGACCCATGAATGCTGATGGCAGATATTTTTGTTTTCAGTGCCGAAAGCGAATCACTCCCGCAGAGGCGCGCTTTTGTTTCGATAAGCCGAATCGCTTCGGAGGGAGGGCTTACTGGGCACTTCGAATAACAAAAATTGTTCAGTTTGAGATAGAGGTATTCCCCCACTCTCGCCATTCTCAGGCGATTTTTACAAATTATCCCTACTTTATCTGTGTATTTCCAGTATTTTTAG
>Ga0315298_1005163_pt1 | contig 18825 bp, 16 predicted proteins | sample WHS_1_MG_FD_203077 | JGI IMG/M metagenome (GOLD analysis project Ga0315298, IMG submission 203077) | Extremophilic microbial mat communities from Washburn Hot Springs, YNP, Wyoming, USA - WHS_1_MG | ecosystem: Environmental > Aquatic > Thermal springs > Hot (42-90C) | place: USA: Wyoming...
TCGCTGTGGGCGCCACAGCACCCAGAACAATCTTTACGTCCGTACATCTTTCCAGCGTAGTGTCCGACCTGATATTTACCGCTACCCCAACAACCGCCAGGTCCATCGCCTGGCGCGGGCTTAATTTTATATACGTAGACGCAGAAAACGAAGGCTGATAAGGAATGAAAATTTCGGTGAGAATTTCGCCAGGTTTTAGAATGGTCTTTCCAGGACCAACCAAAAAGTCCTCAAGAAAGACCTTTTTATCTCCCTGGAGCGAGTGGACGGTGAGCGTGCTTCCCAAAGCTATAAGCGGAGGTATGGAATCCGCTGAGGGAGAAGCGCGGCAGATATTTCCAGCAATAGTAGCTTTATTTCTTATCTGTACAGATCCGATTGTTCCTGCAGCGTGACTCAAAGCGGGAAAATAATTTCTTATTTCCCCGGAGGTTTCCACTTCTCTAACCTTTACCAGAGCTCCCAGCTTGAGCCCTTCGGAAGAAAAGGCGTAGCCATCAAGCTCTTTTATATGCTTTAAATCAATAACCTGCCGGGGTCTGGTCTTACCACTGCGGATCTCGTTTATCAGCTCGGTACCTCCGGCCAGCAAACGAGCTTCTTCTCCATATTCATTGCAAAGTGAAAGAGCTTCCTCCAAGTGCAAAGGACGATAATATTCAAAATCAATCATATCGACCTCTACCTCCTTTGAATAATATTACTTACCGATAAGTAAATTTACTTACTAGTAAGTAGATTTTCTAATTATATCTTAACCAAAGGGTAATTCCATGTCAATAGACAAGCACTTGCTTGTTCGCAGAAACAGAGGTATCATCCAGATAAAAATGGATCTATAGACTCAAAATTAACACTAGAGAAATAAAAGAGCAGAAAAATTATTTAAGTAAGGACGGTTTAGCGAAAGCTTTTGATAAAATAAATATACGCCTTAAATTTAATGTAATACGATTTAACTGAAGCAAATAATTCAGGTCTTGGCTGTTTTCAGTTGAGCCGTGGAATTGCGTCTGACGGCGATAATTTCAGCCATGATGCTCACTGCAATTTCCTCCGGCGTCTGAGCATTTATTTCCAACCCTATCGGAGCATGTACCCGTTGTAGCTGTTCCCGGGTGAAACCCTTGTCCAGAAGATGCTGGAAAACGGTTTCATTTTTTTTCTTGCTTCCAATCATTCCAATATACCGCGCCGGCGTATGCAAAGCGCCAGTCAGGACTACTTCATCCCCGTGATGACCATGGGTTACTATGACGATATAGGAAGATCTTTCAACCTGAAGTTGAGAAAAAGCCCCGGCGTAATCCGTTACAATGGTCTGTTCCGCATCAGGAAACCGTTCCGGCGTTGCGTACTCTGGTCTATTATCTATGACGATAACCCTAAAACCGATGAGTCTGGCAATCTTCGAAAGTGCCACCCCGATATGGCCTGCTCCAAAAATGAAAAGGGTTGGGTTGGAGAGAATCGGCTCAATAAACAGCTCCACGTTACCCCCGCATATCATCCCGCTCTCACTTCCGGGCTGGAGCTCATACTTCAGACGTCTGGCCTTGCCGGATTTTATTACCTGCAGGGCTTCTTTAATAGCCAGAAGTTCCAGACTGCCACCCCCAATTGTTCCGGCAATGCTGCCGTCCAAGCGTACCAGCATTTTTGCACCGGTCTCCCTGGGACTGGAACCCGAAGCATCTATTATAGTTACTAGCGCGGCATCCTCACCCCTTTTTTTAATTTCCAGAATTTCCTCATATAAATCCATTGTTAGACTCCTGAGAAAAAGTTCGTTATCCTGAATACTTTATATATATTATATATAGACCGAGATAATGTGGGACTCCAACCTGTTTGCCTGTCCCAGTACAACCATCTTAACTTCCGGTATGCGGTGGGATATAATTTCCAGAGCTATTTGCCCCCCGACAATTCTATCTGGATCAAGATCCATCTTATTAATAAAGGGGATAACCCGTGCTGAAGGTGGGCATCCCTTTAATATTCCTCTCGAATGCGCCAGTAAATCGGCAACAACCCGTGGTGTAACAACGGTATCGCCGGTTACTCCCAGAAGAGAACATGCAATTTCGGGACGGAACACGATATCCTTCACCGTTTTCCCGATAGCGTCCACACCTATTACCGGGATGGCCAGAGTGGTTACACCGGGGAAGACCGGTTCGGTATCATTCGGAGCTTTTATAGGCTTCTGAGCAGCTCCATCCGCTTCCACAATCACACATGAAACACCGTTAAGCGCTATAAGACGGTCGACCGTTTCCGGACTGACACCCCTTAATTTACCCGAAGCTAATTCCGAAGCTACCGTAATTACCCGATGACCGGTGATTTTCCTTTCGACTATCTCAACCAGTCGGTCCTGATCCGTTTCAAGGATCAACTCTTCGGTCTCGGTAGAAGACGGTTCCAGGATCTTCGTTGTTGTAGTGGTTATCACCCCTGGATATTTCAATGAAAATTCCTTCGCCAGAGCAAACATTAACGTAGTCTTCCCCCCACCTCCAACCAGACTAATCACCTCTTTATATTTTACTCCAAGCGATTTAACGAGCTTCAAAAAAACACCTCTGGAAATTCAATTACTGCGTATTATTCAAATCAGACGTTGTATCGGTTCATAATGGCTTCCAATACCCCACCCGCAATTGTTCTCATTCGTGGGCGTATGGCGTTGACCAACCAGACTTCCCCGCGAGGGTCAACTTCTCCCAGCTTCATTCCTTTTTTTACAAATACCTTATCCCTGAGAACTGCCCTCAAAACACCATCTATCTGTGCTGTGACAGGTTTGTCGTTCACCCATCCAACATTATCTCCGCTCTTTATCATATCCCCCATCCGGCGAGAAGCTCGAAAAATACCCTCTACCGGCGCAAACATAGCCCTTTCACTGGTAATCTGCCCAACCTCGAGCGGAATACCGGTATCCGGTTCAGGTTCACCTTTAAAAATAACCTTCCCCAAGTTTTCCGAATTATTCGTCTCAACTACCACATGGACATCCCTGCCAGCGCAGAACCCCGGACCTACTCCAATAACAAATGGGGAGTCCGCGATTGATACCCCTGTATTGCGCTTGGCCATGATAGCATCAACCAGCACATCCGGTTTAAGCCAATCTTTTATCTCCATCTGCGGATCAATGATCAAGGGAATATTACCCTGGTCCCACATGGTAAATACTTCTTCATATGAATGGATCAGAAAAGCCGTAACACCTTCAACCGTCATCTTCCCTTCGTAAATAGCTTCACAAAATGAAGCTCCCCGGCTCACGGCCAGAGGCTGGGAAATTTCCGTCATGCATACCTTAAAATGGGAACGGTGTAATTTATGGGCTATAGCACTAGCTACTTCCCCAGCACCCCTGACCAATACCTTAACCTCACTGAGTTTCATCAATATACTCCCTTCCTAACCCATTATAACCTAAAAACGCAGTATTATTCAGTATATTATCATCAATATAACGTCTAAATCAAAAATCATCGCTTACCAAAACAAGGCAGATAGAAATTAGGTAAAAATGTTTGTATGTATACAGAAGTTACTAACAAAGACGGCCAGAAAGGAATCCTTTCTGGCCGTCTTTCAACTTTAATTCACCCGCAAAATTATACTTCTCTGAACTCGCCTTCCACGGTACCTTCGTCGCCGGGCTTACTGCCAGGAGGAGGTTGCTGACCTCCCGATTGCTGACCACCAGGGGGTGGTTGCTGATAAACGGTAGAACCAACCTTTTGCATTGTATTGGAAAGGTCCTGGGTGGCCTGTTTAATGGCGTTGATATCGTTGCCTTTAAGGGCCGACTTAACCGCCGCAATCTTATCTTCGATCTCTTTATTCAGATTGGCCGGTATCTTATCCTTGTAATCCCTCTGAGCTTTCTCAGCGGTGTACACCATCGTATCGGCATTATTGCGAATATCGGCTTCCTCGCGTCGTCGGGCATCCTCGGCTGCATGAGCTTCTGCCTCTCTCTTCATCCGCTCTATTTCTTCCTTGGAAAGACCGCTGGAAGCAGTAATGGTTATCTTCTGTTCCTTCCCGGTGCCCTTGTCCCGGGCGCTAACGGAAAGGATACCGTTTGCATCGATATCGAAGGTTACCTCAATTTGAGGTACACCTCTCGGTGCCGGTAAAATACCGTCCAGAACAAAACGCCCGAGAGTGCGGTTGTCTGCTGCCATAGGACGTTCACCCTGTAACACATGTATCTCCACACTGGTCTGATTATCCGCCGCAGTACTGAAGATCTGACTCTTTGACGTAGGAATCGTCGTATTACGGGGGATAATTGGAGTCGCCACCCCACCCAGAGTTTCAATACTCAACGTAAGAGGCGTGACATCCAATAAGAGAACATCCTTGACCTCACCTTTCAGAACTCCGGCCTGGATAGCCGCACCCATAGCCACTACTTCTTCCGGATTGAAGCTGCGGTTGGGTTCTTTACCAAAGAACTGACGGACTTTTTCCTGTACCAATGGCATTCTTGTCTGGGAGCCAACTAGCAACACTTCATCTATCTGGGCCTTGGTAATCCCCGCATCATTTAAAGCCTGCTGACAGGGGCCAAGTGTTTTTTCTACCAGGTCCATAACAAGTTGTTCCAGCTTGGATCTGGTCAGCGTATAGCTCAGATGCTTGGGACCGGAAGCATCAGCCGTAATAAAAGGCAGGCTGATTTCTGTTTGAGGTACGGAAGAAAGCTCGATTTTTGCCTTTTCCGCCGCATCCTTTAACCTCTGCAAAGCAGTCCGGTCCTGCCGCAGGTCTATGCCCTGGTCCCGTTTAAATTGATCACAGAGCCAGTCCATAATCCTCTGGTCGAAGTCTTCACCACCCAGGTGAGTATCACCGGCAGTGGATTTAACCTGGAAAGTACCTTCATCCAATTCCAGAATGGAAACATCAAACGTACCACCTCCCAGGTCGTATACCACCACCGTTTCTGACTTCTTTTTGTCCAGACCGTAGGCCAGACAGGCGGCCGTAGGTTCATTGATAATGCGTAGAACCTTGAGTCCGGCAATCTCACCGGCATCTTTAGTAGCCTGCCGTTGGGCATCATTAAAATAGGCTGGCACGGTAATTACTGCCTCGGTCACCGGCTCGCCTAGAAAGGCTTCTGCGTCCGCCTTAAGCTTCTGAAGAATCATAGCCGAAATTTCCTGCGGAGTATACTCCTTACCACCCATGATAACTTTCACTTCATTATTGGGTCCCCGGATAACCTTGTAGGTCTTACGACGGGCATCTTCTTCAACCGGGAGCTCTCTCCCGGCCGGTTCACCCCACTTCCTCCCCATAAACCGCTTGATGCTGTAGATTGTGTTCTCCGGGTTAATGATTGCCTGACGCTTTGCGATCTGTCCTACAAGTCTCTCGCCTGATTTGCTTATTGCTACAAAAGAAGGTAAAGCCCGTGTCCCTTCCGAAGTAGTAATAACAACCGGTTCACCCCCTTGCATGGTGGCCACTACGCTTTTTGTGGTACCAAGATCTATACCTACTGCTCTTCCCATTAATTATTCCTCCTTATTCTTCTCCGGTTCACCACGTCCCACACACACTTTTGCGGGACGAATGACCCGGTCCCCAAGTTTATAACCTTTTTCTATTTGTTGAATTACAATCCCTTCCTTTCCCTCAACCTGCGCCACTGCTTCATGCAGGTTGGGATTAAATTCCTGTCCAACAGCGTTTATTTCGCAAACGCCCTGGGACTCAAGAAGCGCTTTTAACTTACGCTCTACAAGTTTGATTCCCTGTACCCAATGACTTGTTGTTTCTTCGGCGGGTATAGCGGCAAATGCCCTTTCAAAGTCATCTAGTATCGGAAGGATTTTTAGTATTAATTCAGACGTGGCAAATTTTACCGTTTCTTCCCTTTCCTGCTCAGTACGTCTTTTGTAATTTATAAAGTCCGCTTGAGCTCTTTGCCAACCAGCCAAATTAGCCTCGGCCTGAGCCCTTGCTTCTTTTAACTCATTTTTCAGCTTATCCACCTCAGTTACCGCAGTTCCCATAGGCTCCTGCGGTCCTACATTCTCTACCTGCTCATTTTCCGGTCGTGGCATCATCTTGATCACCGCTCCTCTGCCTTAAATAGAATTCTCCCGTTCCCGAGTAATTATAAGTCCTGTTCTGTTCTTGAATCACCATTATAAGGTGCACTGCCAAACTCCTGTTTTTTCCCATAAAGCTCACCTATGAGCTCACCAAGCACAAATGTCAGGTACCGGACTACCGCCAGATTCCGTCTGTACTGCATCCGGGTTGGTCCTACCAACCCGACCGTACCTGTCAACTCTCCGGGAAATCCGTAAGTTCCTATAACCACGCTGTAATTCTGCATTGCCTCTACTTCATTCTCTTTCCCGATTACCACCGTAACCCCTTCTTCAGGCAACTCTGGCGGCGTGATTGTGCGCAGTAAGTTTCTATGTTCAGCAAGCTCCATTAGTGCCTGCAACCGACTGGTATGTGCGAACTCGGGTTCATTAAAGAGATAATGCCACCCCTCCAGATAAGCCTCTTCCACATCCTTATTGTCTTCCATCTTCATTATGTTGACCAGGTGCTTGGTGATAAGAGCTTCATGTTCGGTTAGATCTGTCTGCTTGTTGTTTATCTCTTCCCGTGTAAGGCCAAAATACAGACGATTCAGCTTGTTGGCAATAGTATCCAGTTGATCCTGATCTACGGGTTCAGGAAAATTGATTAACTGCTGTCTAACTCTTGCTCCATAAAGCACAAATATAATCAGAGTAAGCAAATCCTGTAGAGCTACTAGCTCTACATGTTTGAATCTCGCACCTGACGCTCTGGGTTTACCCACCACCGCCACATTGTGGGTCATCCTGGCAATAAGAGTAGCCGCAAGACTCAACCAGCTCTCCATGTCCTCCTCGACCTGATGGAAAAGATGATCAATGAAAACCCGGTCAGACAACGGAATAGATGGGGCATCCATCGTTTCCACATAGTACCGGTATCCCTTATCTGATGGTATACTACCGGCTGACGTATGTGGTCTGTATATGTAGCCCTCCTGTTCTAGATAAGCCATCTCATTGCGTACCGTTGCGGAACTGACCGCCAGGTCATATTTCTTAACTATATCCTGGGACGGCACTGGTACCGCACGGCTTATATACTGCTCAACTATCGATTTCAAAATAGCCTGTTTGCGGGGAGATAGCATTTTTATCCTCCGTTAGCACTCTCGCCCTTTGACTGCTAATTCTAATTTAACATTCTTGACATGAAGTTGTCAAGGGTAAAAAGACACTAAAGAACCAAGATAACTCGACCTTTTACTAAAACCTATATTATAGCAAAGATTTAGACTCGCAAAAGAGGCCTGTAACCGGCATGTATGCTAAAAATCGAGTCTATTATAACCAATACATACCGGTCGTTTTTTCATCCCGGAGAAAGTAGGTAAGGAGTGAGCAAAGAGGGTTATACTTCCCGAAATATAGTTCTTAAACTATAAAATAAAATATTGTCCTGAGGGTTTTATTTCCGAGTTTTTGGAGTGCTAACGTTGTACTCCTCTGTAATTTCTGAAAATAGCCCCAAACATAAAAAATAATTAATAAAATGTCAAATAATTTGACATTTTATTAATTTATAATTAAAATGGCCAGTTATGAAATTAAAAATCACATCGACAGCCATATTCTTTATTCTCTTCTCTTTGTTTATGTGTTATCGTTATGCACCTCTCTCTGCGGATGATGACATTCTGAAATGGGCACCGGTAAATATGCCATTTGAGGGTAAAAGCGGTTCCTGGGTAATGGCAAAAGGGGAGGGTAGCAGATACTTAACACGCTCTTCAGATGGTACCCTTTTTTGCTACACCAAGACTTCCGTCACCAGCTATACCCTATTTAAATCTAATGATGAGGGAAAAACATGGTCTTACACTGGAGGAGTCAAAGATACCATTGTAGATATCGCAGTGGCTCCAGACAACCCGAGGATAATTTGTTATGCCACAGAGTCAGATGTATACAGATCGTCCGATGCCGGAATCACGTTCAACCGTATTCCCTATCGTCCCGGCAACACGGGTACCGGTAATATTAAGATCACAACAATCGATATTTCCCTCATAGGCAATTATTACGCTATTGCTGCGGGGATCACTGACATGGACTCTGGGGAGTTCGGCGGCATTTATCTTTTCAAAGAGGATGAACCGGAAAAAGGCTGGCAGGACACAGCTGCCGGTAACTGGGATGTATTCGATGTAGCCTTTTCTCCGGCACCGGTGGCCGGGCTACGGCACCTGGTAGCGGTGGTCAACAATGAGGCAATCACCAGCGTTATCACCTGGGCGGAAAATAACGGCTGGGGAAATGTAGTTACCAGTATTACTCTCCCTATTAACACCCTGACCGGTGCCGACATAGCCTTCCCTGACGACTACGGCAGTTCGACAACCGATTTCAACCTGTTTGTAGGGTTCGATACAGGGACAGGGAACGGAGACGTTTATATAATCTACGGTGGTCTGTCAGGAAACCCTTCCACCTTCGTTGATTTTGATATCGGACGTTACTATGGAATCAGTAGCATTGACGTCACTTCCATTTGCGTTACGGGGAACGTCAGAGATGCACAGATATTTGCAGGTACGGCGAAAGATGCGCAGATATATTTCAGCACGAACGGCGGCGTGGACTGGAGGAGAAGCTCCAAACCGCCCACAGGGACCGGCCGGACATACGTAGTCCGCATACCCGGTGAGACACAAAGGGGATTCTGCACCACTTCAGGTGATGAAAGTGCCTTTTCTGTTACATTAGACGGAGGCAATAACTGGCAGCAAGCCAGTCTAATTAACACGCGCATTTCAAACATCGTCACAATGACACCCTCACCCCGATATGCCATTGATAGTACTGTTTTTCTTTTGACTTTCGGCAATTCACATCATAGCCTCTGGATAAGTGAAAGCGGTGGGAAAAACTGGTTACGTGTCTTCAGCAGTGCACTGCCCAATGTTGATTCGATAGATATCATCGGTCTTTCTCCCCAATATACTGAGATCGACAGGGTAATTTACGTTTCCGGTGCCAGTGGAGGTAAACCGGTAGTCTGGAAATCTGAAGACGGAGCCCGGAGTTTCGGCTCTCCCCGGGTAAATTATGACACCTCATCAGGAGCTGTATTCACCATTGACCGGATGACGATTATAGACAATAAGAGTTTCCTATGCAGTGCATTTGACGGGACCAGTGGAATTATTTACCTTACCACGAACAGCGGGATCAGCTATGATACAAAAGGAATCGTAGGTAAAATTACACTAAATTCTATAGTCGTCTCCCCGGATTACGAGAATGACCACACCATCCTGGCAGGTAACACCGCCGGATGGGTTTTTCTTTCCACCGACGGTGGCAATACCTTCGAAACACTACCCCTGGACGCGATATCCGCCCCCCTATCCGGCAACATAACCGTAGCGTTTGATGTAAACTACGCAAGCAATGGCCTGGTATACGCTGCTAGCGGGGTAACAGGCAAAGGGTTATACAGGTTTAATACCAGGAAAAGTTCCCGGTGGGAAACAATGGACAGTACCCTCCCGACAGGTTCGATTATTAACTCTCTGGTAATCGGCAACAATGGGCTGCTTTACGCCGCCAACGCCAAAGCAGGTTGTGGGATGGAACGGTGTTTAAATCCCCGTCTCTCCTCCCCCGTGTTTGAAACAGTCTCTATGGAACTGGAAAACACAGCAACGTTAAACGGCCTTTGGTTATCCGGTAATCGCCTCTGGAGCATCGATCAAACCAGCCTGAGAATTCTAACCCTTGTAGACACACTGAGTTCCCCACCCATATTAAAAGAACCCTCTGCTCGAGATTCGGGAGTCCCCCTGACTAATATCAGGATATCCTGGGAAGCCGTTCCGGGCGCTACGCTTTACGAATGGCAGGTAGATGCTGACGAAGAATTTACCACCGTACCCTCCGGTTTTTCCGATTCCACGCAGGCCACCTACGCCCGGCTACCGGAACTTGAGGCGGGCACCGAGTATTCCTGGAGAATAAGGGTAACGGAACCGGTGTACAGTCCGTGGTCGGCCAGAAGGACTTTTACCACAATCTTAAGCGGCGAGGTAAACGCTCCACAGTTAGTCTCACCTTTGACTGGAGCAAGCGTATCTTCCAACCCTATCCTGCAGTGGAACCCGGTTGCCGGGGCTGAAACATACGAAATCCTGATTGCCAGAGATAACACATTTCATGATCTTGTAGTCCAAAAGCAGGGAAAAGAGGCACTTCCCACTACTGTCTGGCAATGCGACCAGAAGCTAGACGCCGGTGTTACCTATTACTGGAAGGTACGGGGCACCGGATCGGGGAGCAGCAGCGCCTGGAGCACTCCGGGTGTCTTTGTTACTGCTCAAAATAAAGCGGTTGAGGACAGCCAAAGCAAAATACCATCTGAGACCAGCCTGATAGATAAAGAAGAAAATACAAACGGCCTTACTATCTCATCCGCTCCGGTTACCATAGTGACCACCGTCTCAGTGACTCAAGTGACACCAATCAGTCCGCCGCCACAGACCATCCAGATACAGGAAACCAGCCCCGATTGGATAAAATGGGTATTTTATCTTGGAGGAGCAATCCTGTTCTTCATGATTTGCTTACTATTCATGTTTCTGGGACTGATCTTCCGGGTGAGACGGGAATAATCCAGAGATTAATAAAATGCCTGAGCTAATCGATAGATGTGCATAACTCTATTGAGGACTAACATTTGCTTTGGGATAATCGAGAACGCATATTTGCGTCGTTTCAGGTAAAGAAGAACGGGTAACATTTAATTTTGGCTGGGGGACTACACTTGTAGCTCCCATCTCGGTTAAGAAACGATCCACGGGATCAAGCTCTATGGTCCCCGCTGGAAACACCGGAGTACGGTAATGCATGGGAATTACGATTTTTGGCTCAAGTTGCCGAACTATTTCCGCCGCCATCGTGGCGTTTATCGTTGTCTGCCCCCCTACCGGAATAAGCAAAACGTCGACCGGTTCCAGTTGTTCTACCTGTGAAGCGGTCAGTATATGACCGAGATCACCCAGGTGACAGATGGAAATATCATCCGTCTCTATTAGAAAAACAATATTCTTTCCATGTCTTTCACCACGCTGACCATCATGAAAGGTAGATATCCCGATTATCATGATGTCACTTATCTCATACTCTCCGGGACGGTCTACCAGGCGGTATTCCCCGCTTATTCCCTCTGTATAACAGTGATCAGGGTGCTTGTGACTGACGGTAACAATCCTGGCAGTCTGTTTACCCAGTATATATCCGGTCTCTGGATTACAGGGATCGGTGATAATGATACCATGGGTACTTTTTATACGAAAACAGGCATGCCCCAGCCAGGTTATTTCCATAGTTCAAAATATACCACAATAACTTTTAAGTCTCAAGTAAAAATACAGGCTTCAACTGTACTTATCAGGTTAACTTAGATGGCTCTATCTTATTTAATAGTTGACAAATCTTGTTAATATAAAATATTATGTATGCAAAGTATGCATACAAGTAACTTATTTCCGGATCTTACGTTAAACCCTGAAGGGGCTGTCTATCTACAGATAGCCGATTATTTCAAAATGCAGATAGCATTGGGGAAACTGCTGCCCGGGGAACGGTTGCCGGCTATAAGAAGGCTGGCAGAAAAACTCGGCCTGGACCCGGGTACAGTCGCCCGGGCATATCGGGAACTGGAGAAACATGGCATTACCTTTGGACGCCGGGGAGGAGGCAGCTATGTTTCCTCTAGGCTTGATAAACCATACTTGCTTCAGCAAAACCGGAACCAGCTGGCCATCTTGCTAGAAAGGGTTATTCTTGAAGCGCTGGGTAAAGGCTTTTCTCTGGAAGAGATCGAAACGGCATTTATAACGCGCCTAGCCCAATGGCGCGAGCGGCGCATTCAAGCAGGAGAGGAGGAAGAGATCACATCACATCATTCTGCCGCTGGCATCCGCTTTTTTGGCAGTCACGATATAATCATTGACCTTCTGAGCGGTCATTTACAAAGTCTACGCCCGGAAATGAATTTTGTTGCTTCATTCACTGGCAGCCTTGCCGGGTTGATTGCACTGGCATGCGGTGAAGCTGACATCTCGGGTGCCCATCTTTTCGATCAGGAGAGCGGCGAATTCAATAAACCTTTCATTACCAGGCTTATGCCTAATGAAACCGTAGTGCTGATAAATCTGGTGCAGAGAGTTCAGGGTCTCATGTTTGCCCCGGGTAATCCCAGAAATATCTTCGGCATAAAAGACCTGAAAAGACCGGATATTGTATTTGTAAACAGGCAGAAGGGATCGGGGACACGTATATTCCTTGATTCCCAGTTGTTGAACTGCGGCATAACACCCGGAGAAGTGCGCGGTTATGAACTGGAGGAAAAAACCCATATAGCTGTAGCCAATCGCATTGCGCAGGGCGAGGCGGACGTCGGTCTGGGAACTCAATCAGCCGCCAGCATTGCCGGTCTGGACTTCATACCTTTGTTTAAGGAGTGCTATGACCTGGTAGTCCTGCAGGCCGGATTTGAGCAGTCCTGGATGCAGAGAGTAATGGAAGTCATCCGTAGCGACGGATTTCAAAAAATGGTGAAGGCTATACCCGGTTATGATCTTTCCGAAACCGGACGCATAACAATACTCAAACCAAATCAGAGATGAAGGATAAGCGAATGAGGCAATCAGGAAATACTTCTGCAGGTACAAGGCATCCCCTCCGTAAAGCCGGTAAAAAGTCGGGAAAATATTATTTTTGGTTCCTGCCCACTTTGTTCATTTTTCTGACTTTAGTAACGATCATGGGAGGATGTTCCAGACCCGCAGCATCGACTCCGGCACCTACAACTCCTTCGGCCACACCGTCGTCTATTGCACCATCCAAAATAGCTAATCCCGAAATTATTATGGCCAGCACCACCAGCACAGGCGATTCCGGACTGATGGATGTACTGGTCCCTTTATTTGAGCAAAAAACCGGATACAAAGTAAAACCCATATACGTCGGTACGGGTCAGGCCCTGGTAATGGGAGAAAGAGGGGAAGCCGATGTCCTGTTGGTACACGCCCCGGACTCAGAGGTGAAATTTATGGAAGCGGGGCATGGCATAAACCGTAAGCTGGTAATGCATAATGACTTCATCATCGTCGGGCCAGCAGCAGATCCGGCAGGAATAAAGGGTCTTTCAAAGGCAACTGAGGCCTTCAAGAAAATTGCCGACACCGGTGCACTGTTTATCAGTCGTGGTGATAATTCCGGTACAGACCAGCTGGAAAAGAAGCTGTGGAAGCAACTGGGCATCGACCCAGAAATACCGGCTCAAAGATGGTACCAGGAGACTGGTCAGGGTATGGGAGCCACTTTGAACATTGCTGCAGAAAAGGCCGGGTACACCCTGACAGATCGGGCTACCTTTCTGGCGACTCAAAAGAACACCGGCCTGGTGGCGATGGTAGAAGGTGATCCCCTCCTGTTAAATATTTACCATGTTATTCAGATAAACCCTAAGAAATCAAACAAAATCAATACCGGGGGAGCTAAAGCTTTTGTTGATTTCATGGTAGACCCGGAAACACAGGAAATCATCGGTAAATTCGGTATTGAAAAATACGGACAGCCGCTTTTCTTCCCGGATGCCGGTAAAACGGAAAAAGAGATTGGATCAGATCAAGTCAGTCCATCTTCTTGAACCGCATAATATATATTTTTAGAAACCCAGGGAGGACCTACAATGGACCTTATTATCGAAGGATTTAAAAGAGCATTTCAGTTACTGGTTCACGGCGACCCGGAGGTAATGAAGGTCACTCTTTTATCTCTGGGAGTTTCCGTGACGGCCACCCTTATCAGCCTGATTATAGGAATAATTACCGGTACGGCCATCGGTCTAAGCCGTTTCCCGGGACGACGGTTTCTCGTCAGCCTGATCAATACAGGTATGGGTTCACCGCCTGTAGTCGTCGGCCTGATTGTAAGCATCTTCCTGTGGCGTAACGGCCCGCTGGGCATGCTTCACCTTATGTACACTCCATGGGCAATAGTCATAGCTCAATGTATCATCTCCCTGCCGATCATCATGGGTTTTACCATAGCCTCTATCCAGCAAATTGATCCCAAGCTTCGCCTTCAATTGATTGCCCTGGGGGCATCACGTGGACAGATAGTATGGATCTTGATAAAAGAAACCCGGCTGCCTCTTTTAGCCGCGGTTATGGCCGGTTTTGGGGCTATTATTTCAGAGGTAGGTGCAGCAATGATGGTAGGTGGTAATATTACGGGTCAGACTCGGGTATTAACTACCGCCATCGTAATGGAAGTCAGCAGGGGAGACTTCGGTATCATCCTGATGATTCTGGTCTATCTGGTCAATTTGGCTCTCACCTTGCTCCAGCAAAGAAGGAAGACAGGGTAGGGGGTTAATTAACAGGAAACAACAAGCCTGTTTGAGAAATAAAAACGGATAACACGCGTACGGCCACGGTGGCAAGACAAAAATCTTATTGACACTTTGTCTCAAATAGGGATATACTAAAATTCTGGGGTTGACGCGGGGTGGAGCAGTGGTAGCTCGTCGGGCTCATAACCCGAAGGTCAGTGGTTCGAATCCACTCCCCGCTACCAATTTGTTCTAAAGATAAAATCTCTGTTTCTCTTCAGATCCTTCCTAGGAAGGATCTATAAATACCCTGGATAGCCGGCAGCAAGCCGGTATGAAACATATCTAGAAGCCCTCGCCACGTGCGGTGGACTAAGAATTCTTTGAAATATAGATTACCGATATTAAAATTGATGACAAAATCCAAGAAGATGCTAACGCCGTTATCTTCCAGCATAATTTTGTTGCCCATGATTGTTTCTACGCCGTCATACACGGTGAGCAGCATTTTGAGCAACTCGAAACTTCTAGTGTTAATTCTATCTGAAATATGACCCACCTTTTATCGATGTCAAGCAAAAATGTCAGGCATATGTGACGAGCGATTTTATCAGCCCCTCCTTAGATATCAGTTTTGGTGACTTCCTTTGCTTTGGGTATGTTTTTGGTCTGGGTGGATAGACAGGTGGGCTGGATGATGTAAGATATTTCTTTACGGTGTTCCTGCTAAAACCCAGTTCCCTGGCAATTGCCCGCTTTGATAACCCGCGGTGTTTTGCCGCCTGAATTGCTTCCCACCGTGCTTTCTTGAGTGGCGATGGACGACATGTCAGTCGATCGAAAGAATCCGACGAATCCACGCTAGTTACCTTTTCTTGTGCTGCTTCATAGTCGAAACGCTTAAGCCACCCAGGCAGATTAGCAAACTCTTTCATCCGATTAGTACCGGTAATGCGCAGAATACATGGACGCGGCGGAGCTTCCTGTGTCGGTATTACCTGCCCCTCGTACTTAACAACTAACTTCCCATCGAGATGCTCATGAATCTCGACACGAACGCCTGCGTAATTCTGTCGTTCTGCATCAGGCATCAACTGGAGAGTGTGACAGCGGTATTTTACCGCGTTGTCCCTGGCTACCTTACAGCTGTGCTTGAAACACAACACAGATTCAAGGTCAGGCTTATATCAAGTGGACGGTAAGCAGGTTCTGCCTGGGCTGCAGGCACTTTAAAACGCTCGTTAAAGCGCGGCAGAAACTCACGTAGCACACAATTGGCATCATTCATGGTACTGGCACCAGCCAGGCGTAATTCTGATACCAGACGATCTTGAAAAGTGCCTGCCATTCTTTCGACCCGTCCCTTTGCCTCCGGGCTGCGAGCGAAGATCTGGTAGATCCCCAATTCTCGCAACGCCCGACCGAACTGGGTCTGCCCTCTTTTTTCGGATAGCCATTCATCTACCGATTCGGAGGAGCCCCGCGAGGGTTGGAATACGGAGTGGAGGTCAGTATACACCGCAAATGGTAATCCATGTAGATGAATGATGCCCCCGAGTAGCTTGAAATAACCTCGAGCGTCTTCACGCTCTTGGAATAGAGCATATGGAATGTGGTGGTCGGCGCTGCTTTGGGCTTGGTATACCAGCCTCTACTAGAATACCACGCACTGTGGAACAGGCAAGAATCACCCCCTCATGTCTTGAGAGAGTTTCGGTCAAATGGGTATGATTGAACCCGGCATAACTGGTTCTGGCTAATGTGATGACCCGCTGTCGTACAGCTTCTGAGGTGCGGCTAGCTGGCTGCCGTCCCCGATTACCATGAGCTATCGCTTTTGCACCTTCTCTGCGGTATACTGACAGGATTCTAAAGGTATGGCGTTCACTCAGACCCATGAGGGTAGCTGCCTCTGCCACTCCTAGAACTCCTTCCAGTAAAAGATTAAGTGTCTTTAACCGAGCTTGTTATTCCTGTGTTAATGTCAATCCTTTCATGACTGACATTATCGCTCAACAGTTAGCTACTGACGTAATCGTATAACACCAACACACCTTTACCCGGCAAAATTGACCCTCCCCGAGAAATAATCAATCCTTGTTGATGTGGCAATATCTCAACAAGGAGAAGGAGATGATCTCGGTGGAGGCATGGACAACAATCCGTTATCTTAAAGCACAGGGTCTAGGTACACATACTACTGCCAGGGAAGAAGGCGTAGCCCGCAATACGGTAAGGAACGCCTTACACTCAGAAGGACTTCCTAGATCTCAGAGACCGGCCGTCTTAATCTGAATTAAATACAAAATGGAAAAGGTAAAGAAAGGGGATTAAAAAAAATGACCTGATTATGCTAATTTTATTTTTACTCGAGATGGGTCAGTTTTCAGCGATAAACTGGGTCAGTTTTAAGAGGTAATTTACAGGGGAGTCTAGCAAGCAAAAGAAGCGTGTAACCGCCTCCTAAGACTGACCATCTAGCCTATGGGGCAACAAAAGTCAGTATCGTGTGCCACGATAATCGAGCTCATGGCACAGAGCATCAGAAGATGCACTAAACAGACAAGCCGTTTACTGGATTCGGTCAACACGCAGGCGGACTATGCCAGTCTCATCCCAAGTGGTCACCAGCAGGTCGCCCACCAGCGTGGTGTGAACCCTGTTGGTGCCTCTGGCATCTAAAGTTTCCTTACTCACCATCGTGCCGTCTGGTGCCAGCACCAGCCTCACCAGTGCACCACTGTCATCCGCCGGCAAAGAGCCGGGCTGTGGCCCAGGTGTTTTCTGACGCGGGGAAACACCGGTGCGCACACGCAGATGCACAATAGTGTAACCACTGGCCAAGCGGACGCCAGTGGCCATAGCGGCATTCGTACCATCTTCGTCAAAGACAGGTTGAGTTTCCAGCGGGCGCCACGAACTGTCAAATCTTATCGCCCGAACCGCGCTGGTAACCGTGGGATTTAAGGATTCGGTGGCAAAGAGAAGATAGCCTTCTTCTAGTGGAAGGGCACTGGAGCCATTGGTATGGGTGTAGCTACCCCCGCCGATGCGCACCTGCCCGGTCTTCTTCGCCTGCAAGTCGAAGCAGTGGACGGTGTGCCCGTAGCCCGGCGCGAAATGACCGACCTCCACGCCGCCAGGCTCGGCCACCAGGAACATATCACTGGTTGGACCCTCGGTATGCCCGACGGGGACGATGGCAAGACGTTTGAAATTCTTATCCAGCTTGAGCAGGTAGCTGGCGCTGTCACCAGCCACGGAGAAGACCAGCCAGTGATAGCCGTGAGCAAAGATGTGCCAGTGGTCGGCAATGGACAATCCTCCCGCGTCGGCCGGACTGGCCACGATTTGCCACGATACAGTGGCACTGGGGTCGGTTACATTCAGACGACCCATGAGAAGCTTGCCATCAGACTCCGCTGAAAGAGCGAGTTGTGGGCTACCGTCATCAACGGCGAATAGCCATAAACCAGCTCCTGGGATAGTCCTGGGAGCAAGGACGGACACAATACTGGGAGCGGCGGTCGGGGATGGCGATGCGGAGGGCGACACCAGTTTGCCGCTGAGGCTTTTTATCACTGAAGGCTTGTCCATCGCATTCCAGTAATAGACCCGATATGTACCACTGGCAATCTCAACAATGGCCGGGTCAATGTTGTTTTCCCCGGACAACACCGATTGGCGGTTGGTGAAGTTAACCCCGTCTTTTGAGGTAAAGCTGTAAATTCCAGGCTGGGCATCAATGAGCTTACCCTTAGAACTCATGGGAAAAGCCACTGCCAGCATAAGGTATTCACCACTGGCAAGCCTTATCACCGCCGGGTCAACGAAGCCAGGGAGCACAGGGCCTTCTCTGACAAAGTTCAGCCCGTCTTCAGATATGGCAGAGACGATGCCATGTCCCACGTCGGCACCGTCCGAGACATAGTAGATTCTTACTTTGCCATCCGGCAATAAAATCGCCTCCGGCACAGAAGCCCAGCCGCCGTCGGGGGTCTTCTGCGAATCAATCCTCACGCCTTCCTTCTCAAAGATCAGCCCATCTGTAGATATTGCCGAAAAAACGCTGTGCACGGCCTGCCCCGGACCGCCCCCGCCGGTGGCGCCCTTGTAGTACATCCTCACCCTGCCGTCCTTGAGCTTCACCAGGGTAGGGTCACTGACAATCATTTCAGCGCTGCCGGTACTGCCCGAAGACACTCTCACATCTGGTTCTTTAGTAAAAGTAAGTCCATCATTAGAGATTGCCGAGAGTATCCCACTGGGTCCGCCGTAGTACAGCCTAAACCCGCCATCGTCTAAGCGCAGTATATTGGGGACGGTGGCATCTTCAAGACGAAT
>Ga0315298_1005164_pt1 | contig 18825 bp, 19 predicted proteins | sample WHS_1_MG_FD_203077 | JGI IMG/M metagenome (GOLD analysis project Ga0315298, IMG submission 203077) | Extremophilic microbial mat communities from Washburn Hot Springs, YNP, Wyoming, USA - WHS_1_MG | ecosystem: Environmental > Aquatic > Thermal springs > Hot (42-90C) | place: USA: Wyoming...
TCCCCTTTTTTCCTCTCTCCACCCGAAAATCCAAGGTTAACAAACCTTTCCAGGAATTCTGAGGGGAGTCCAACTTCGTTCAAAAGTGCTTTCATCTCTTTGTCGAGTTGGAAGAATGTTTTATCCTCTTCGTGCAGCTTACGGTAGGCAATTAAAAGTAGCTGGTCGAGTTTAACTCCTTCAATTTCATAAGGATTTTGGAATGTCATCATTATACCTTTTTGAGCTCTTTCGTCTGTTCTTAAATCAAGTATTGATTCACCTTCAAATAATATATCACCAGAGATAACTTCGTATTTTGGATTGCCCATAATTACATTTGCAAGCGTTGACTTACCAGACCCATTTGGTCCCATTATTGCATGAACTTCTCCTGCACCTATTTCCAAATTTACACCTTTTAGTATAACTTTCTCTTCATCCCTCAGTTTTGCAACCAACTCTTTTACTTGCAGCAGCATAATCGCACCTCCAAAATTAGTCATTTTTATCTACTTAGTTGTTCCTAATTTATTATACCATATGATGTTAGATTGTAAAGTAGACTTTGTACAAATTTTGAAAGATGACGGGAGATGAGGTATAATAATAACCAATTGAGATTATCTTAGTATAGGAGGGAAGGTTCTATGGCTAAGTCTTCAAAATTAACAACGATGATTATCGTTCTTATTCCAGTGGCTGTTGGTATCAACTACGCAGGTAAGTTTTTTGCTGAGGCTCTGAAACTTCCTCTCTGGCTTGATTCTATAGGAACTGTACTTGCGGCTATGCTTGCTGGTCCGATTGTTGGTGGTATCAGTGGGGCGATCAACAACATCATTTATGGTTTAACTGTTGGTCCTGTGTCTTTTATATACGCACTCACGAGCGTTGGAATAGGTATTGTAGCAGGTTTGCTTTACAAAGCAAAGATGTTTGAAAATGCGTTCAGAGCGTTGATAAGTGGTTTAATTATAGCTGTTGTTGCAACGGTCATATCTGTTCCGATAAATGTCATTTTCTGGGAAGGTCAGACTGGGAATGTGTGGGGAGACGCACTTTTTGCTTTCCTTAGGTCTAAGAACATTGGTATTTGGTTGGCTTCTTTCTTTGATGAGCTCGTCGTTGATTTGGTGGACAAGGTTTTTACAGTTTTTATTGCTTACGGAATTTTCAGAGCTCTACCAAAATCCTTGATTTATAACTTTAGACAGGAACAATAACTCGTGGTTTGCTTTTGGAGGTTGAGGCTTTGAAAGCAATAAGTCTTTATGTGGATAAAGACACTTTTGTACACAAGCTTGAACCTGTGACGAAATTTTGGTATGCCTTAGCGTCTGTTGTTTTGAGCTTTATATTCCCATCCATCTGGATGGGACTTCTTATTCTTTCAACTTCCATTTTTCTTTCACTTGTGGCGCGTGTTTTAAAAAATATGGTTGGGTTTGTAAGTGCTGTCTTGGTTGTTTCGATAACGATGTTGGTAATCCAAGGGATGTTCTACAAAGAAAATGTCACGCTTGTTTTTACAATTGGCGGCTTGAAATTTTACAAAGAAGGCTTACTCCATGCAATTTTACTTATAATACGCGTTGTAAATATGATAACGGCTTTTGGGTTGCTGATATTAACGACCAGACCTTCAGATATGGTGACAAACCTCGTTCAGAAAGGAATGTCACCAAAGTTAGGTTATATCTTATCATCAGTTCTCCAAATCATTCCTCAGATGCTCTCCACTGCATCAACAATAATAGACGCACAATGTTCTAGAGGGCTTGAGACAGAAGGGAACTTTTCTGAAAAGTTAAGAGCGGTCTTCGCACTCCTTGGTCCTCTTGTATTAAGTTCACTTGTTGAGGCGCGGGAAAGAGCGGTTGCTCTTGAAATGCGAGGATTTGGAGTTTCTAACAAGCCCACTTTTGTTCGAGAGATACCTGAAACGAAGGTAGATAAAACCTTGAAATTTTTAATGAAAACGATATTGATATTTGCCATTTCTTGGAGGGTTTTTTCGTGGATAATGTGGTAAGAGAAATAAGAAAGAATGAAAAGATAGTTGTTCAGAATTTATCATATCGCTATCCACTTTCTAATAATAAAGCCATAGAGGATATTAATTTCTCAGTTTGTGCGGGAGAATCGGTAGGTATTATTGGCAGAAATGGCTCTGGTAAATCTACCCTATGTTTGGCGCTTACGGGGTTGGTACCTTTATTTTTCGGTGGAAAACGTTCGGGTAGAGTGCTTGTCGATGGGACAGATGTTCTTGAAATTCCTAAAGAGAAACTGGTAAGAAAAATAGGATTGGTTCTTCAAAATCCATTTTCACAAATCAGTGGTGCAAAGATGACAGTTTTTGACGAGGTGGCATTTGGACTGGAGAACTTGGGCGTGGAACGAGAAGAAATGCTTGAAAGGGTTGAGAAAGTTCTTCGACGGTTAGACCTTTGGAGCAAGAGAGACCAAAACCCTTTTGAACTTTCCGGAGGGCAGTTACAAAGACTTGCTATTGCTAGTGTGCTTGCATTGGAACCAGAGATTTTAGTGTTAGACGAACCAACGTCACAACTTGATCCACAAGGGACAACGGAAGTGTTTGAGGTGTTATCTGAGTTGAAGAGAACGGGAATCACGATAATCTTAGTAGAACATAAATTCGAAAAGCTTGTTGAACATGTGGACAAGGTTATTTTTCTTCACGAAGGAAAAGTGATTGGTATTGGCACTCCTGAAGAGATTTTTTCAATGAGGGAAATAGATGAATACAGTGTTGGCGAACCAATATACACGTCTGTGTGTAAAAAACTAAACGCAAGAAAGCCTAATGGCAAGTATCCAGTGCATTTTGAAGAAGCGATTGAAGTATTGAAAGGAGCTCTCAAAAGCCATGACACAAATGGTTAGGGAAAGACTGATAAAGATTGAAAATTTGTGGTTTGCATACAAAAGCGAAGATTATGTTCTCAAGGGAATTTCACTTATTCTTGATAACAGACCAACTGCTATTGTTGGTCAGAACGGTGCTGGCAAGACTACTTTTGTAAAGTTGTTAAAAGCTCTTCTAAGACCAACAAAGGGTGATATATGGATATTCGGTCAAAATACAAAAGAAACAACAGCAGCGAGACTTGCAAAGACAGTTGGTTTGGTTTTCCAAAATCCATCGGATCAAATATTCAAAAGTAGGGTTTTGGACGAGGTCATGTTTGGGCCGTTGAATGTTTTTAGGGATAAACATAAGGCCTATGAAAACTCGTTGAAAGCTCTTGAAATTGTGGGGCTTAGTAAGAAAAAAGAAGAACATCCGTATGATCTAACACTTTCTGAAAGAAAACTTCTTTGTCTTGCATCTGTTCTTGCCATGGAACCAGAAGTGATAATACTCGACGAGCCTACCATTGCTCAAGACAAGTATTCAACAAAGGTAATAGCCGAAATTATATATCAACTTGCGTCTTCGGGAAAGTTGATAATAGCAATTACACACGATATGGACTTTGTTCTTGAGAATTTTTCCAGAACGATAGTTTTTACCGATGGTGTTGTAATATTAGACGGTGAAACTGAAAAGGTGCTCTCTGATGATAATACTTTAGAGAAAGCGCACTTGGAAGTACCATGGCTGATAAAATTATCTCAGAGAATAGGTGTTAGTTATGATGCAGTAAAGAATTTGGGAATTTAAAAAACTGGAGGGGATTTCGATGTTGAATTCATTTGTTTTGCTATTTTTGGCTGTAATTATTCTCAAGGTATTGTGGGAGATCACACTCGAGCTTTTAAACTTGCAATATTCCGCAAATTCAAATGCGAAAATACCAGATGTGCTAAAAGACAAGATTTCCGAAGAAGATTTTGAAAAGGCAAAGAGATATCTCAAAGATAGAGTTACCCTCGGAGTGGTTATGAAAATTACTTCACTTATTCTCACACTGGTTTACGTATTTTTCCTCTTCCCTTTTCTTGAAAAACTCATTGCGAATAAGGGAACCTTCATAGTCCAGTCGCTGTTATTCTTTGGAATTTATGCTTTGATAGATTATTTAGTCGAACTACCCTTCAGGGTATATTCCATATTTGTCGTTGAACAAAAATACGGCTTCAACACAACAACTCCAAAATTGTTTGTAAAAGACCAGATAATTGGAATCATACTTGGTGTTATCATAGGTGCGCCCATAATTTCCACCGTGATGTGGGTTTTGAACAAGTTTCCAGTCTGGTGGTGGCAACTTTCGATACTATCGTTCGTATTTTTGTTGTTTTTCATGATTATCCAACCGTTAGTTATAGCTCCTCTCTTTTACAAATTCTCCGAATTGGACAATGAAGAGCTAAAATCGAAATTACGGGCATTGTTGGATAAGTCAGGTGTTAATGTCCCAAATATTTACAAAATGGATGCATCAAAACGAACAAAAAAGCAGAATGCATATCTCACCGGTATTGGAAAGTCAAGACGACTTGTATTGTTCGATACGATTTTGAGTTACAATCATGATGAGGTCCTTTCCGTTGTTGGACACGAGCTTGGTCACCATGTGAGAAAGCATATACCGAAACTTTTGTTAATAAACATTGTATTCATATCATTTGTGCTTTACATTACAAATGCAGTCTACAGAATGATTCTTGAAACAAAAGTCTTTGGTGTCTCTCAGCCATACACGGTATTTGCTTATTCTTTTTTATTCGTTTCATCGTTGATGTTCTTCTTAGAACCAATTTTGAACTATCTTTCCCGGAAGATGGAATACGAGGCTGATGAATACTCTGCCAAACTGTTAGGCACTCCAGAACCTTTGATATCTTCTTTGAAGAGATTAGTAAAGGAAAATCTATCAAATCCCAACCCAATGCCTCTTTACAAGGTCTGGCATTACAACCATCCAGCACCAGAGGAGAGGATTAAAAGATTGATGGAAATGGAGGTAGTTGGTAGAAATGGCTAGAAAACGTCAAAAACAAACTGCCTCAGTAGGTAGTGTCCTAATTGTAATTGTTGTAGCACTTGTTCTGTTTTTCCAATCACAAGGTGAATACAAAAAGTGCTATGTTGTTGAAGTTGTTGATGGGGATACTTTAAAGGTAAATTTGGCGGGGGAAGAGTACAAAGTTAGACTCATAGGGGTTAACACACCAGAGACTAACCACCCTGTTAAACATGTTGAACCATACGGACCGGAAGCAAAAGCCTTTACAAAGAAAATGCTGACAGGAAGAACAGTTTACTTGGAATTCGATGTCCAGGAAAAAGATAAATACGGAAGACTACTTGCTTACGTTTGGCTTGAAAAACCGACTCAGATAACGGATGAAGAAATAAGAACGGAGATGTTCAATGCGATACTTCTTCTTGAAGGCTACGCACAAGTTATGACGGTTCAGCCAAACGTAAAGTATGTAGATTACTTTCTGCAATATCAACGCGAAGCAATCAAGTCTGGCAAAGGTTTATGGGGGCTTGTAGTTTATCAAAAAAGCAAGAAGAAAAAATAATTCGTAGGCATTGGTTAACTACAATGCCTTTTAAAAACTCTCGTTCTTTTCAAACATTAAAATTCAAAAGTCACACATTGTAAAGAGATGAAAAGAAACAAAAAAGGTAATAAATTAACAGAATTTACAACTTAAGTAAAACAAGCGCGGCTTTTTGAAACACCAACCATTTGTGATATAATTAATTTGACCCACACTATTCCAAGGGAGGGGATTGGGTATGAAGAAACTGGCGGTATTGCTTGTGGTTGTTCTATTCATAACTTCTCTTTACGCTGCACTTGGTTTCAAGATAGGTGTTGTTACGGGAACTGTTTCACAAGGTGAGGACGAGTATAGAGGTGCGGAAAACGTTGTTAAAAAATACGGCAAAGAAATTATTCACGTAACGTATCCAGACAAGTTCATGCAAGAGCAAGAAACAACGATTGCAAGAATCGTAGAACTTGCTTACGATCCACAAGTCAAAGCGATAGTTATTTGTCAAGGTGTTCCTGGCACAACTGCAGCCATTAGAAGGGTTAAGGAGATGAGAAAAGATATCGTCTTTGTTGTTGGTGTTCCACATGAAGACCCAGCGGTTATTTCTTCTGCAGCAGACGTTATACTCGAAGTTGACACACCTGGCCGTGGAAAGACAATTGTAGAACTTGCAAAGAAAATGGGTGTTGAAACGATTATTCACTATTCCTTCCCGAGACACATGAGTTATAAACTACTTGCTGAAAGAAAAGATATCATGGAAAAGACAGCTAAGGAAATGGGTATCAACTTCGTGTTTGTTTCTGCTCCAGACCCACTTGGTGAGCAAGGTCTTACTGGTGCACAGCAGTTTATACTTGAAGACGTTCCAAGACAACTTGCAAAATATGGTCCAAAGACTGGATTTTTCTCGACAAACTGTGGTATGCAAGAACCTCTCCAAAAAGCAATTCTCAAACACGGTGGTTATTATCTCGAGCCATGCTGCCCATCACCAACACATGGATTCCCAGGAGCACTTGGCATTTCTATTCCTGAAGACAAAAAAGGTGATATGACGTATATTTTGAGAGTTGTGAACCAAAAGATAGTTGAACAAGGTGGAGCAGGAAGGTTTGCAACATGGCCAGTTCCAATGAACATGCTCTTTGTTGAGGCTGGAGTAGAGATTGCTAAAGCCCTGGTCCAGAAAAAAATTAGCCCAACTAATCTCAATGGTATAAAACTTATCGTAACAGAAGAAGCAAAGAAGAAGTATCCAAAAGCTGAATTACAGGTTAGAACTCTTGATCCTTACAAGAACTACTACATGTTCATACACAAATCAGTTATCTTTGGAGTTGACAAATTCTAATAGGTTTAAAATCTAATTCCTGAAGTCAAGGTGTCGGCTGCTTGCCGACACCTTTCAATTAAACCTTAGGGCTTTTTGTTTCCTTCTTTCAAGTGTAGGACCTCTTTTAGAGCCTTTAAGTAGGGGGATGAGCTATGAAAACTGTCTTAGAGATGAGGAATATTTCAAAGTTTTACTACGGGAACCAGGTCTTGAAGAATATTTCTATCTCGGTTGGAGAAGGTGAGATACTTGGATTGGTAGGTGAAAACGGAGCGGGTAAATCAACACTCATGAACATTCTTTTTGGAATGCCGGTTATACATTCCACAGGAGGATTCGAAGGAGAAATTATCTTCGATGGGCAAAAGGTTGATATAGATTCTCCATCGAAAGCTATGGAACTTGGAATAGGAATGGTCCACCAGGAATTTATGCTACTTCCTGGATTTACCGTGACAGAGAATATTAAACTCAACAGAGAAATTACCAAACCTAACCTGGTCAGTAAGATATTAGGGACAAAGGGAAAAAGACTCGAAACTTTAGATATCCAGGTAATGCGAAAAGATGCGCGCCAAGCACTTGATACCATTAAGATGCATTCAATTGATGAGATGGAATACGTTGCTTCATTACCTGTTGCTCACAAACAATTTGTCGAAATAGCACGCGAAATTGACAAAAAAACATTGAGGCTCCTTGTATTAGATGAACCTACCGCTGTCTTAACTGAATCTGAGGCGGAGAATCTGCTGAACATTATCAGGTTGCTTTCCGAAAAAGGTATTTCTATAATTTTTATCTCACACCGTCTGCATGAAATACTCGAAGTGGCACATAGGATAGTTATACTCAGGGATGGGCAAGTTGTTGCCGAGGGTAGGAAAGAAGAATTTACGGTCTACCAAATCGCAGAAAAAATGGTTGGTCGAAAGATAGAAAATGTTCAACTCCCGCCAAGAAAGAAAGAGATAAGTGAAAATAATGTAATAATGTCGATAAAGCATTTGAAAGTTCATATGCCTGGTGAAGAAGTTAAAGATTTCTCTATTGATATTAGGGAAGGGGAAATCTTGGGGATTGGAGGATTGGCCGGCCAGGGCAAGCTTGGAATTGCGAACGGTGTCTTTGGACTCTACCCTTCCGAAGGCGATGTAACTTATATGGGAAGACCTTATCAGCTAAATTCTACGATGTATGCATTGAAGAGTGGTATTGTTTATGTTTCAGAAGACCGAAGGGGTGTCGGCTTATTACTTGACGAGTCTGTGGAAATGAACATAGTTGCAACCGCTATCACAGCATTTGGAATGTTTACAAAGAAATTCTTGGGCTTTACTGTATACGATAGAAAAGCTATTAGACAACATGCGGAGAGTTTGATAAAAGAGTTGGACATTCGTTGCAAAGGACCTACACAACCTGTTAGAAGACTGAGCGGTGGTAATCAACAAAAGGTTTGCCTTGCACGTGCGTTTACATTGAGTCCAAAACTCTTGTTTGTCTCAGAGCCAACCCGAGGAATAGATGTCGGTGCAAAAAAACTTGTGCTCGATTATCTAGTGAAGCTCAACAGGGAGCATGGAATTACCATCGTACTTACCTCAAGCGAACTGGCAGAGCTGAAGTCTATATGTGACAGAATAGCAATTGTTGCCGAAGGTAAGCTCGCTGCAGTCCTGCCACCCACAGCTCCAGACGTCGAATTTGGTTTAGCTATGGCTGGCGAGTTAAAGGAGGTAAAAGTAAATGGGTGAGGCTATGGATATGAAGAGCTTAGTTAATCAGATTTTTAAGAGAGTAGACGTACCAATATTAGTCATCGTCCTTTTCTTATTATCTTTGTTTGTTTTGGCTGCATTTACTACAGTCTCAATACCAGGATTGATAAGCGATTCATTGGTGAGGATTGGTATGAATGGTGTACTGGTTCTTGCTATGCTTCCAACAATTAGAGCAGGTATAGGTCCGAATTTTGGATTGCCGGTAGGTATTATTGGTGGGTTGTTGGGAATGCTTATTGTTATGGAAAATCACATAATGGGACCTATGGGATTTTTTGTGGCAATCGCTATTTCGATAGGCTTTAACCTTATTTTTGGTTGGATATACGCTTGGTTGCTTGACAAAGTGCGCGGTCAAGAAATGATGGTTGAAACATACGTTGGATACTCGATAGTTGCGTTTATGTCCATTATGTGGCTCGTACTTCCTTTTAAAAACCCAGAGATGGTATGGGCTATTGGTGGTGTGGGATTGAGATATACACTAACACTTCAGGGATACTTTGATAAAGTCTTGAACAACTTCCTAAGGTTTAGAATCTTTGGAGACCTATACTTTCCTACAGGTTTGATACTGTTCTTTGCCTTAATGTGTTTCATTATCTACTTGTTCTTCAGAACACGGGCAGGATTGTCTATCGATTTGGTAGGTCAAAACGAAATGTACGCGATTAGTTCCGGTGTAAATCCAAGAACTGCACGAAGAAATGCAGTTATCCTCTCAACTGTTTTGGCAGGTATAGGTATCATCGTTTATGCTCAAAGTTATGGTTTTGTGCAACTTTACCAGGCACCTTTGTTTATGACATTTCCCGCAGTTGCTTCGATTCTAATAGGTGGTGCTTCAATAAGGCGAGCTACTATAACAAACGTTGTAATGGGAACAGTAATCTTTCAAACTCTTCTGACAGTCGCGTTGCCAGTACTGAGCCAAGTAACACGTGGAGATATCACCGAGGTTATGAGACTCATAGTCAGTAACGGTATGATACTCTACGCACTGACACGCGCACCAAAGGAGGCAAGCTGATATGGAAAAGAACGTGAAAAGCAGAATAAAATTAATCCTTCTGAGCAATATAGTTCCCATAGTTTTTTTTGTACTTACCTTGGGAGCTGTTATTGCAGCAAAGATTCCTCCTTTGTTCCTGATATCGGAAGTTGTTCGAAGACTTAGTAGAAATACATTCTTAGTCCTCGCACTTATAATACCAGTTATCGCGGGACTTGGCTTGAATTTCGCGATAGTTTTGGGTGCTATGGCCGCTCAGGCTGCACTCTTTTTCGTTGTTGATTGGAACATTACTGGGGTAAAAGGCGTTTTATTGGCAATGGTTATTGCAAGTTTAATGTCAATCTTTCTTGGCCGGCTTGTTGGGATAACATTAAACAGAGCAAAAGGACGAGAGATGATAACATCCATGATTCTTGGGTTCTTTGCAAATGGTGTTTATCAACTTATATTTTTGTTCCTTATTGGTTCACTCATACCATTTTCAAAGACAGATATACTCTTACCACAAGGTGTTGGTTTGAGGAACACCGTAGACCTTTATGGGACAGTCGCTGGAGCGTTGAATAACATACTCGTTGTGAGCATAAAGTTTATAAACATATTTATTGTCCCGCTTCTATTTGTAGTGGGGTTGTGTTTATTCATAACTTTCCTTTTGAAGACAAAACTTGGGCAGGACTTCAGAGCGGTTGGTCAGGATATGCACATTGCAAGGACTGCTGGTATTGATGTTGACAAAACAAGAATTATAGCAATCATTTACTCAACTGTACTTGCAGCTATTGGGCAGGTCATATATCTCCAAGACATAGGAACTATAAACACATACAATAGTCATGAGCAGATAGGTCTTTTCTCAATCGCCGCGCTTTTAGTTGGTGGTGCATCTGTTCAAAAAGCCTCCATTTGGAATGCGATAATTGGTGTAATACTTTTTCACACACTCTTTGTTGTTGCACCAAGCGCAGGCAACAGATTGTTCGGACAACCGCAGATAGGAGAGTTCTTCAGAGAATTTATGGCTTATGCTGTTATCGCATTTGCACTTGCAATGCATGGATGGAGGGCAAGAAAGGCAAAACATTAATTGAATATCTCGAGAAACAAAAACGGGGGACAAGTCCCCCGTTTTTTCATAAGTTGATTACTATTCACTGTTCGAATCACTTTCTGTACCAGTACGAAACCATTACCTTACCTGTAGAGGTTTGAATGGCACTTATAGCAAACAAAACATCTTTCTCTGAAAGAATGATTAAATAGGAAGGCCCTGAGCTTTTTGCAAGTTCAAATCGATACTTGTTATTCCCAAGGGCGTTAACCGTGACATTCTCTGTTTTGAAACTGACTCCCGAATTGATGACTAGTTCAACCTCAACACCTTTTTTGCCCTTAGGATACTTAATCTCAATATCATGTGGATGTTTCTTAGGTCTTGGTAACTTCACTGATGATCCTTCAACTAAATCATAGTTAGCTGAGATACCATTGGAGAAATTTAAGCCAAAATTCCGGGATAAACAATCCGAAAGTTGCTTTTGGGCATCCGGGGCAGCAAATATAAAGACAAATGATAGTAAAAGCACCAACAGAATGGAAAAACGTTTCATAAATCATACCTCCTCCTTTTTGTGTATAATTATTGTACCACGAATCTTTGGAGGTGAGAATATATGAAGGATGAATTCTTGACTTCTGATGGGATAGAGATTGAATACGAATACTTGAACAATTGTGATGTCAGAGATAAAACGACTTCAGTAGTCTTTTTGAATGGTATATTCATGCATTATGAAAGTTGGAAAGTTTTTTCAAAAAACATTCCTCAAAACATCCCAATGTTGTTTCACAATTTCCGCTGTCAATGGGGTTCTGGCTGTGCAGTAGATAAAGAATGCTCATTTGAAAGGCATGTGGAAGATTTGAAAGAGCTTTTAGATTACCTTGGCATTAAAAAGGCGAAATTTATTGGCACATCGTATGGCGGAGAAGTTGGTATGCTGTTTGGAGCGACGTATCCAGAATACATAGATTCGATGATGATTATCACTTCTACAGCACGCACTGACAAAGTCATGGAAAGCAAAGCTTTGAGATGGAAAGATGGTGCCAAGAGCCGAAGCCCAGAAATTTTTGTCAACAGCTGGCTTTCGGATGTTTATAGTGAAGGGTATATAAATTCTATCAACAATCTATCTCGGATTATTGCCTCAAGACTCACAGGATTTAATTACGAAGGTGCTGAAAGACTGCTTGAGGCATTTCTCAGATTAAACGATTTAAACTTGCTCGAAAGAATTAAGAATTTTGAATTTCCAGTTTTAATCATCTCAGCTGAAGAAGATAATATAAAACCAAAGAGATTTAGCGAAGAGATTTACAAACAATTAAAAAGTGCTCTACATCTAACAATTCCAAATTCAGGACATGCAGTTGTAGTTGAAAAGCCGAAAGAGATTGGCTACCTGATTAAATCATTCGCGTCTGAAACGATATAGTCGGGAGCTTTATTCTCGATTTATAGAAAGTTAAAAGACATAGGAAATACTTTTGTTTAACACATGTGGAGGTGAGCAGAATGAAAATAAAACTTTTCCTGTGTTTGATTTTCGTCCTTTCAGTCTCTTTGCTTAACTTTGCACATGCACCGATAATTTCAAATATGTCCGGTGCAGATATATCTAACGCTATTCCAATAAACGATATACAAATTTCCCAAGTGTTGTACAAAGTTCTTGAAAAGGATAGTAGTTTTGTATGGCTGACATTCCAAGCCAAAAAAGGCGAGAATTTGTATTTCCAGGTAGGAACACCTAAAGCTGATAAATACAAAGAATTAAAGCCAGCAGTTGCAATCGTAGGTCCGGGATTGCCAAAAACAAACAATTTTCCATTTGAAATTCCTGATGGTATGGGAGCTCTTCTATTTGAATCGTCAGACACGCCACAAGCATTCTATGAGCCCGTTACCGATACAAATTCTTGGATCCACATCACAAAAACGATAACTTTGCCAGAAACTGGAAAATACTATATTGTAGGATACTTCCCGCCCAATGGGCAAGCTGGAAATCTGTTTATCGCTGTTGGAAAGATAGAAAGGTTCACTTGGCAGGACATTGTCAACGTTTTCAAAATTCTGCCCGAAATAAGAGCGTTCTACGGACTTTCCGGTCTGCCTGGATGGATGAATGTTGTTGTAGGGTTGTCCCTAATAGGCTTATTAGCTTTATTTGTGTACTTTTTTCGATAATTTGAAAGGGAAAATCAAATCTCACTCATAGTTGCTTGTGACTAAACGAGAGATATTCTTTTACTTTTGCTATTCTTAATATCCTCTATAATATCGCTGATGAGTTCCAAACCGGCGTTTATTGATACACTTGAAAAGAACCGTAAGACATACTGACAAAGCAGATAGCTTAAATGGTGCCTACTCTAAAAACAGCGGTCCATATAGGTCTTTTATCAAATCTTTCAGAATTTTTTGTGTGGTATCATCCTTTTTCTCGAACAACTTTTTCAAACCAGGGTTGATTTCATTACTTGGATTCTCCCAAGGCTTTATACCGTTCAACTTCCTGTACTCTCCTGAAATCCAAAGGTATTTGTGTAATTCTGAAACAGATGTTTTAAAGTCAAGAGAATTCAAAAGCATATAAAAATCATGATAAAAATCATTGTATGTTGTGTATTTCTTGCTAGCTTTAGTTTCCTCGTTTAAGTGGTAAGCTACCATACGTGCTGTAACAGAATTGTAGATGGGGAATTTCTCACTTAAGAAAATATGAGCCAAAGCTGAAGAAAAGCTTGTGTAGTGTTTTTCCTTTCCATTGTCTCCATTACTTCTAAGCACAACCGCCGACAATTTGTCTACGAATTCAGGTTCTAAGACAATTCCTTCTTGTGAGATAACTTCCGATATGTGATAAGCAACATCATATACCCTGAAGATATTTGTGTTATAAAGTGAATTCACAACCGCAACTTTGATAAGTGTGGATTGCAGCGTGAAGTCTGGGAAGTTGTTTCTAATTTTTTTGAGTGCTTTCTCAATGTTGAGAAGTTCGCTAGATAAATCGTATAATTTAGTAGCTGATTCAACTTGCTCTTTGAATATCTTTATCATCTGACCACCTCTGTGGTGTTTTTGAAATTCTACCACTATTCTACAACAACTAGCCTTATTTTGTTCCACAGTATTTGCAAAAGGTTGTTACAAAAAAAGCGGAGCTCTTTACCAGCCCCGCTTTGTTATTTACATTTTAGCTTGCTTTGATTATTTGATTATCTCTTCCCAGGCTTTATTGTACAGATCAATGTGTTCTCCAATGTAGTCTATTATCTCGCAGTTACTAAGTTCGTCGAGCGTGTAGAGTGGCTCAACTTTTTTATATTTTTGTGCCTCGGTGATAGGAGATGGCATCATCAAATAGTCGGATATCTGAGCTGCAATTTCTGGTCTCAGAATGAAGTTTATAAATTTGTATGCCAGGTCCTTGTTTTTGGTATCCTTTAGAATTACCATGTTGTCAATCCAGAGTGTTCCACCTTCCTTTGGAACAAAGAACTCAAAATTCTTTAAATCTTCTTTAGGAATCAATTGGAACACGTTCTCAGGATATCCGTGCACAACCCAAAATTCCCCATTCACAACACCTTGTGCATAAGTTGTTGCATCAAATTTGACGATATTCTCTTTCCATTTCAATATGACTTGCTTTGCTTGTTCGATTTCGTCTGGATTTGTTGTGTTCACCGAATACCCAAGATATTTTAACGCTGCTCCAAAAACTTCGCGCATATCATCAAGGAGTGTCATTTTGCCTTTCAAATCAGCACGTTCGTATATACTCCAAGATTTTTCGTAATCTTTGAGGTATTTTTTGTTCACTATCAAACCTGTGGTACCCATCATATACGGAACTGAATATTCGTGATTCGGGTCGTATGTTGTTTTAGATAAGACGATAGGGTCGATATTTTTGAAATTTGGTATTTTGCTTAAGTCAAGTTTTTCCAAAAGTCCTTCATTAATCATCATTTTAACGTGGTCACCTGAGGGAAAAACTAAGTCGTATCCTGTTCCGCCCGATTTAATCTTTGCAAACATCTCTTCATTTGATGCAAACGTGTCGTAAATGACCTTACAGTTGCACTCTTTCTCAAATTGTTGGATAACTTCCTCAGGAATATAATCTGCCCAGTTGTAAATGCGCAAAACATTTGATTTGTTACATGAAGAAAGTAAGAAGAATACCGAAAAAACCACAATCACAAAGGCAAACAACAAGAATTTTTTCATGCCCATCCTCCTCCCCGTTAAATTTGCGACCAAAAAAGTTCATTTACTCTAATAATTATAACATAAAGTCAGAAATTTATGGAAAAGCAAAGTTGTAAAACCCTAACGTTTTGGGGTAAAATAATAAAAAACAAATAACCACATCCCACATAGTGTATGGGAACGCCGGTGCAAATCCGGGGCTGCCCAGCAACCGTGAGTGGGGACGAAATCCGCATAAAAGCCACTGGCTCAGGTTTTTGAGCTGGGAAGGCGCGGAGAGTAGGAAGATCCACGAGCCGGGAGACCGACTATGTGGGAATCAATTCCCGACAGCTCGGGCTGTTTGGGAAATTTTTTCTTTGATTAATAAAAGCAAAACGGGGGTTTACGTATGGAAAAAGAAATGTTTGAAAACGTTTTGAAAGACAGTATCGTGAGACGTCTGAACAATTTGACAAAACCTATTGGTAGCCTTGGATACTTGGAAGAAATCGCTTTGAAGATGGGACTAATCCAGAACAAAGTAATACCAGACCTTCCGAAGGTTAAAAGAATTTATGTTTTCGCTGCCGACCATGGTGTGGTAGAACAGGGGGTTTCTGCTTATCCAAAACAAGTTACATACCAAATGGTTCTGAATTTTCTTAACGGCGGTGCGGCTATAAACGTATTTGGTAGACATGTTGGAGCGGATGTTTACGTGGTTGATGCCGGAGTCGATGGAGACTTTGAATTCACACATCCAAATTTAATCAATGCAAAAATTGGTTATGGTACAGCTGATTTTACCAAAGGTCCTGCAATGACAAGAACGCAAGCGATTGAGTGTATTGAAAAAGGAAAAGAGATGGCGAAGAAAGCGATAGAAGAAGGTGCGGACCTTCTTGTTGTAGGTGATATGGGGATTGGTAATACTACAACTGCAACAGCTATTTCTGTAGCATTTGGATTTGATATAGACGAGATTCTGGACATAGGTACTCCTATCGATAACGATACATTAGAAAGAAAGCGTCGAGCTGTAGAAAAAGCTATAGAAATAAATAAACCCAATGCCGATGATCCTATTGATGTACTCGAGAAAGTCGGAGGTTTTTGTATTGGTCAGATGGCAGGATTTATAATTGAGGCAACAAGCAGACATATTCCGGTTGTCATAGACGGTTTTCCGACAACTGCAGCACTTTTGCTAGCTTGGAAGCTTGAACCTAGTGTGCTTGATTTTGTCTTCGTTGGTCACAAATCTAAGGTGAAAGGGCACAAGGTTTTACTTGATGCTATGAACCTCAGACCAATTCTTGACTTAGATATGAGGCTTGGAGAAGGAACTGGTGGAGCTTTGGCAATTTCTATTATAGAAGCGGCAATAAAGATGATACGAGAAATGGCGACATTCGACGATGCGGGTGTATCGAAAGGAAGTGATTCAGTTTGATACTTATAACTGGTGGAATGAAATCAGGTAAGAGTATGTTTGCACTAAACATGGCTTTAAAATACACCAAACGAGCTTTTCTTGCAACTGGTGTTCCGTTTGATGAAGAAATGAGGTTGAGAATAGAAAAGCATAAAGCGGAAAGAAAGGAGCTTTTCGATACTTTTGAAGAACCTGTCAACGTAACGGAAGTTCTCGAAAGTATAGATAACAACTACGATGTTATCCTTTTTGAATGCCTTACAACCTACCTTGGCAACCTCTATTATTATCAACTAGATGTTCAGGAGCGTATTGATGGGCTCGTTGATGTTCTAAGCAATATGAGTAGCGATGTTATCGTAGTCACCAATGAAGTTGGTTGGGGGATTATACCTGAGAATCCAATAGCCAGGCAGTATGCCGAAATGCTTGGAAAAACTAATACGCGACTAGCTAAGCTCGCAAAAGAAGTTTATCTTGTTGTCTCCGGAATAGGAGTGCGTATTAAATGAGCCAACTATTAGGTACAACATCTTGGGTCATACCTGGCACCTATTACGAAAACGTTGAGTATATAACTCGAAAGTTTCGTAACTTTGAATTTATTGAGCTACTTGTTTACACTTGGGATGATGATACTTACAGGTTATTTGAGCAAGAAAAGGAGCATTTACGCAAAATTGCGCTCGAAAGACAAATTAAATATACTGTCCATCTTCCAACAGATAACATTACGAACGTTTTAAACGCATTTAAATACCTTGAGATGAACTTGGATATAGTAAATTATGTGCTACATCCTTTTGAAGATTGCACGGAAAAGGATAAGGAATTATTCGACGCTCTTTTGTCACATCCAAAGATTTCTATTGAAAATCTAAAAGAGCGAGTATTTAATCATTTACGAACAGTCTTTGACGTAGGGCATCATATTCTAGGAGCCAAAGTGGAAAACAGCTTCATTGATAACATTGTCGAAATCCATATGATGGGCGTTATTGAGGGAAAAGACCACCAAAAACTTGATTTGGAAACACTTGAGAAAGTTTACCAAATACTTTCAGGTAGGCTTTTCACGGTGGAGTATCTTTGTTTTGAAATATTTGATGAAGACGAATTGGAGCAGTCCTTAGAATTGTGGGAGGAATTCAAAGACAAAATTTATAACACGGGGAGCATTGAATAGCATGTGGAAAGAAGTCCTTACTGACTTTTTACTTACTTTATCATTTATCTCAAGGCTGCCTGTCAAGATTAAAAATATTGACGAATGGGAAAAAAGAATAAAACGAATTCCCGTATATTTTCCCGTGATTGGATACATCCCTGGTACTATTTATTCCATTGGAGTTTTATTGGCTCATTCCTTGAGTAATTACAAATTGCTTTTCATTTTCGGAGCGATGGCTATTGGATACTATTTCTTTGACCTCTTCCATTTCGATGGTCTTCTTGATATGTTCGACGGCTTTTTAAACCAGTCAAACAAAGAACGCAGACTTGAGATAATGTCCAAAGGTAATGTTGGACCATTCGCTGTCTTTTATGGCATGCTCTACATCTTGCTCTTTTACCAACTCATGTCAACACTAAACTGGCAAGCATTCCTTTTTGCCTCTGTTTTTGGAAGATATGAAATGGCACTTTTGCTCACCTTTTCAAAACCTGCCAAACCAAAAGGATTGGGTGCTATGCTCTTTCCATACAACAAGCGATACACAGCATATTCGATGATTTTCCTGATACCGTTACTTTTCATTAGCCCGCTAATGTTTTTTATTTCTCTCGCTTTAACCATAATCACGGCATATTTAATCTCCAGAGTTTCGGAAATTAAAATCGGTGGAATCACAGGTGATGTGCTTGGTGGGAGTTGTTTAATATCCCAAATGGTAGTCTTATTAGCATTTTATATATTCCATACCTTTGGAAGGTGAGAAGATGTATTTAATGGTTGCAGGTACAATGTCGAACGTTGGAAAATCAACGTTAGCAATGGCTTTGTGCAGATACTTTACAAGAAAAGGTCTAAACGTAGTACCTTTCAAATCCCAAAATATGTCAAGAAAGTTTATCAACATCCAAAACGGGAAAGGGAAAATAGCGATAGCCCAGTATGTTCAAGCAATTGCATGCGAAAAAGAACCTACCATGGAATTCAATCCGATATTGATAGTCCCAAAAGAAGGAAAAACACAGGTTTATTTCATGGGTGAATTCATCGACTACTTAACATCTGAGCGTTACATGTTTGATTCAAAAGAAAAATTGTTTGCGCAAATCAGAGACATACTTGAGAAATTGTCGAAAAATCACGACTTAGTAATCATCGAAGGAGCAGGTGCGTTCGTTGAACCGAACCTCAAAGACTCAGAGATAGTAAACCTTCGAGTTGCAAAGAGTGTTGGTGCGCAAGTTATTCTTGTTTCGGACATCTCAAGGGGTGGAGCATTCGCACAAATTGCAGGTACCATCGAACTGATGGATAACAAAGAACAAAAACTTTTAAAGGGCTTTGTA
>Ga0315298_1005166_pt1 | contig 18822 bp, 11 predicted proteins | sample WHS_1_MG_FD_203077 | JGI IMG/M metagenome (GOLD analysis project Ga0315298, IMG submission 203077) | Extremophilic microbial mat communities from Washburn Hot Springs, YNP, Wyoming, USA - WHS_1_MG | ecosystem: Environmental > Aquatic > Thermal springs > Hot (42-90C) | place: USA: Wyoming...
AAGAATATTGCTGCCTCTCCCTCTTTTGATGTGTGACCCTTTAGCCCGTAGCACCATCCCATCTGATATGGGATCCTTAGAGCATCAAAGGATTCGACATATAAGCCTGTCGCAATTATTGTTCGAGGAGTAAGTACCGAAAGAGCTCCCTGTCCTGAAACAGGGCACTCAAACTCGAATTTAACACCCTCGCTCTCTGCAAGCCTCCAGAGGTATCCATCGAGTCCTGTTTTTCGAGGGCCGCGTTCAACACAGCATAGGTTGCTTCCTTCAAGGGGAACTCTAAACCTCTCGCCCCACAAGAAAGCGCGCAAAGCCTTTGTTTGCTTCACCTGAGGTTCCCCTATTTCAATCCCCAAGTATTTCGAAAGAAGCTCGGGGGCCATCGGGGTTACATCAACAGCAGGCCATCTTTCAGGCTGCCCGCCAACCGTTTTGTATTTCTCAAGAACTCTAACCTTGTATCCTCGCCTTGCAAGAAGTATGGAAGCGACCATTCCCGAAAGACCGGCTCCGACTATCAATTGCTCCATCTTAAGACTCCCTTTTATTCCATCTTATAAACTTTTGCATTCCATATTAATGCTCTTCAACAATCCAAAACACCGTTCTCGGGATTGGCCTCCCAAACAATTCCTAAGGGCTTCAAAAATCTCTAACACTTCTGGTTCTCTCTATCGCAAGTCCCTGACATCACGAACGATCTTTTCGCCAGCCTCACGCGCTTTTTCAAGTGCACCCGGTATCCTCAATATCGCCCCCATCTCATCAACACCAGAGAATGTAAGAACTTCGAAATCGTGGATATCGATCATGGCAAAAAAATAACGAACTGTTGGAATTGCCGCATCGAAGACACCTTTTATGTTTGAACCGGCAGTTGAAATAAAAAGCCCGCGCCTTTTTGCCTCCGAGACGCCGGCAACCTCGATCTTCAAGATGTTTTTTCTCGCCCAAAAACACTGAAGCCTGTCTATCATTACCTTTGCCTGCCCGCAAAGACCCATGCTGAATATTGGTGCCGCAAGAATTATTCCATCGAAGGAAACAAGAAGAGGATATATTTGCCGCATGCCATCCTGCTGAACGCACTCCCCTGTCTTGAAGCAAGCGTCACATGCCTTACAGGGATTAATCTCGAAATCGATAAGCCTTATTTTTTTTACATCCGCTCCTTGCAGGCGAGCACCCTCCAGGGCGTTATCAAGCAAAATATCAGTGTTTCCGCCTTTTCTTGGACTCGATGAGATTCCAAGAACCTTCACCTGACAAACCTCTTCGCCTTTTGCTTTTCGCAATTCCATCTTCCCTTCTTCTCCCGTATGGAAACTTACAAGTTAATGCGTCTCTTTGTGCTGCTCTCTTACAACCGCTTTTCTTCTCCTGTGTCGCGACTCATAAGCCAGCTCAACGAAAGGCTTAAATGAAGACCTGTCGGACAAGCACCAGGGGCAAAGCCAGTCGTCTGGCAATTTTTCAAAAGGCATCCCGTATTCAGAACCTTTGAAAGGAAATTGCCCCGTTGGGTCATAAATGAAGCCACATACCTGACACTCATACTTTTTTAGTTTCATTTCATCCAACCGAGTCTTAAGAAAGCCTAATAATACCCGACAAAAAGACAATTTCATGATATCACTACTTCAAACCCTCGCGTGCCGTGATGAAACAGACGGGCCAGGTCTTCCTTTCTTGCACAGGCAGGTAAATCAATTGCCACCCAAAGAATAAATCCTGCATAACAGTATCCCCAAAAGCAAAAACTCGAGAAATGAAACTATTGCTAAATTATCCTCGAAAGGAATATTCTCATTAAGGAATAATTCAACAAAAATGAGCATTGCATCAGGAGTTGTTGCGGGCTCTGAATGAAACCGGGCGACAATCGCAAAAATGGAATTCACAACGCTCGATGACTAAATTCGAGGGGATTAATCTTGAGGAGGTAAAGATGAGAGAGCAAATCATAGTAGGGGCTGGAATATCGGGTCTGGTTGCTGCAATTAATCTTGCAAGGGAAGGGTTCAAGGTCACTGTTCGCGAGAGAAGGAAAACTGTTGGCGGAGAGACTGACATAAGGGGACTCGAGGGAAAGGTTATAAAAATTGGAGATGGGACACCACTTGATATCGAGCGCCTGAAGTCATATACGGGAATAGACCTTCTTAGGGTTGCCGTCCCGCTTAAAAAGACTACAGTACACGCCTATGGCAGAACTTTTGATGTTGAATTCGTGCCGAATCCACCTGCTTACCTCGTTGAGCGCGGACCCAGGCCAAGCTCCCTTGATGTATTCCTTTTTGAGTTAGCAAAATCAGAAGGCGTTGAATTTTCCTTTAGCGATACTGTTCGTGACTTTGCCGAACTGCCTCCCGACACAATCATTGCAACAGGGCTTTTTGGTGAGGCTTTCAAGGAACTTGATATACCTCACATGCAGGTATTTGGGTATCTTGCCATGGGCGAAACAGAAGATAAGGATCCGAAAGTCGTAATATATTTCGACGAATACACTCGTGACTACGCATTCTATTCACAGGTCAATGGGGCATGTGGGGCTTGTCTTTTTTCTCGAGGAAAGCCTCTTGATATCTCGGTAAAAGAAAGATTTGAAAGACAACTTGCCGAAAACGATGGTGTTACCTTCGATGAATGGAATGCAGTAAGCATTGGCGCTCTTCCAGTCGAATCAATCCGTAATCCGCGTCTCTTCACAAGGAACTACATTCTTGCCGGAACACTCTCCGGAAGCATTGATGCGCTCATGCTCTTTGGGGTTCACGGCGCACTTATTTCAGGGAAAATCGCTGCCATGGCAGTCCTTGACCACGAAAAAGCCCTCAGGGAGTTCAAACGCATAAACAGAAACTTCCCCGCTGGGTTTCTTCTCTCATGGCAGTACAGACACATGCCAATTCCAATTCTGAAACGCCTTGTCTGGGCAGGACTCAAGGCATATCCAGTAGTTGGAAGAATTCTTGGAGAGAAACTTTTTGGCCTGCTCCCCGGCTTCGGAAGAATTTAACTTGTTTGCTTATCATACTGAAGTTACTTTGCAAACTCCTCGATATGCGATAATTCAAGAGTATGAAGGTTGCTCTTGTAAACACGAATAGATTCATAGAGCCGCCGGTGATTCCTGTTGGAATCGAATATCTTCATGTTCCATTAGAGGAAGCAGGGCATGAGGTAACCGCTCTTGACCTTGCATTTCGAGAGAACCCCCTTGAAAAACTTATCTCATTTCTTGAGGCCGAAAAACCTGAGGTTATTGGATTTTCAGTTAGAAATGTTGATACAACGATAATGGCAGGAAACATTTTCTTCCTTGAAGATGTCTCGAGGTTCGTATCTTTGGCAAAGGAATGCACGGATGCAATAACTGTTGCAGGAGGTTCTTCAACGCTTTGCTCAGGTCATGCGCTTGCCGAAAAACTCGGGGTTGATTACCTCATCCAGGGTCCCGGAGAGATTGCTTTCCCCGCGCTCCTCGAAGCAATAAATAGCAAAGCGAGCATTCCACGCGTACTGGACGGCTGGAGTTTTGGTGCGCCTCCTGACATAACGCATAAAAGGGGAGATCTCTTCTCATACCGCAAATACATTGATAGAAAAGCACCCGCAGGCATTGAATTTAAGAAAGGATGTAGCCGTTCATGCTCCTTTTGCCTTGAAAGAGAAAAGCCTATTTTTATCCGTAGCATTGAAAACGTCATAAAAGAAGCAAGAGAGCTTGCATCACTCGGAATTGAGATGTTCTTCTTTTGCGATTCCGAGGTAAACCTCGATTTCGACAATACAATCAAAACCCTGAGGGCGCTTGCAGAAGAAGACCTCGGGGTTCCATGGACCGGCTACTTCATTCCAAAGCCTTTTGATCCGCTTATGGCACACCTTACATCGCGTACAGGTTGCCGCCTCGCCACGGTTTCCGTTACCAGCTGGGAACTTTCAGAGGGTTCCCCTTACACAAAGGAAGACCTTTCGAGTTTCTGCGAGCTCTGCTCTTCAGAAGGAATAAAGGTTGCGGTTGATCTCCTTGTTGGAGCACCCGCAGAACCCTTAGACTCTATCGAGCAAGCATTCGAGGCATGTGCTTCCGCAAAACCTGATACAATCGGAGTAAATTCATCAATTCGACTCTACGAAGGTTTGCCGATAACAGAAGAAGCGCTAAAGCCTTCCGCGAAAGGTTTTATTTCGGGTAAACTTGATGACAACCCGGGATTACTCGAGCCAGTCTGGTTTTCAAAGGTAGACCACGAATGGCTTATAGAAAAAATAGGTTCAGATCCGCTTTTTGTAATAGAAGGGGAAAGCGCCAAAAGAACTGTCAACTACGAAAGGATTTGAATTTGCAAATTCTTTGCTTGTAAGCCCAAGAGGAGGAAAGAAAATCTTTTCAATGGCAGGTAAACGCAAAGTAATACTCATTGTAACCGCAGTTATTTTTGCTGCCACTCTTCTTTTCTTTTACAAACTACTACTACCCGGCCGCCTCGTCTACCAGGGAGACCTCACATCAAGCGATGTCACGGAGTTGAATTTCCCGCGCCGCGACCTCCTTCACAAATCGTTATCAAAAGGAAGTCTTCCGGTATGGACAAATCTAATTGGCTGCGGGTTTCCGCTGTTAGGCGAGGGTCAAACCGGCATCTTCTATCCGCCAAACCTGATCCTTTTCGGGCTTTTTAACTCGGTAGTTGCATACAACCTTTCCGTTATCTTAAGTTTTGTTTTGGGTATGGCTTTCACATATCTCCTCGCACGAAAATTCGAAAGAAGTGTTGGAGCCTCAATTTTTGCGGCAATTGCCTTCGGGCTCTCGGGATTTTTCATCACGAGAATTAGATTCCTTGCTTTAATTAACGGATGCTCATGGCTTCCCCTTGCCCACTTTTACGTTGAAAGTCTTTACAGGGAAAGGAAGGCGAAATACGCTTGCTTTGCAGGATTTGTTCTTGCAATGCAGATATTCGCAGGTTTTGTCCAGATTTTTTATATAACCGCACTTTCTGTAATCTGCCACTTCATCTGGCGCTTCGCCCCCTATATTAAGTCTGTAAGAGAAAAGAAAAAAGAATTGGGGATCCTCCGACATCTGAAAAAGAAAACGAGCAAAGATGAGCAGGTGAAAGGTCAAATAACTCCTCAATGCGAGAATAAAAACGAGAAGAGGAATGACTCACGAAGAACTCTCGCCTTTGGACTTATCGCCATAATCCTTGTCTTCATATTTGCCGCAGGAATTGCCGCAATCCAGATAATGCCAACGATGGAAGGGATGAAGGTATCAAATCGTGCTGGCGGCCTGAAATTTTCGGAAGCAACCGAGTTCCCCCTGAAGCCTTCCCACCTGTTGATGTTCCTGCTTCCTTACAAGTTTGGAAACCCCGCGCTCGGAACTTACAACTTCTGGAAAAACAGCATCTTCTGGGAAAATTGCGCATTCAGCGGGATCATTACAATTATCCTTGCAATCATTGCAATAGTACTCCTCATTCGTTCAAGCGAGGTACGCTTCTGGACAGTATTGCTTCTTCTTTCCATCTTGCTTTCACTTGGGAAAGCGACTCCTCTATATCGAATCTGCTGGAAAATTGTTCCTGGCATGAACCTCTTCAGATTCCCTCAAAGGTTTATGCTTGTGGGTGTCCTTTGCCTCGCAATGCTTTCATCTGCCGGAATAGATTTTCTCACGAAAAAACTCGGTTCCCATTCCTTAATTTGCGCTGTCTCCATCCTGATTTTGCTTTGCGAACTTTTCATCTTCAGCACAACCCAGGTCAACACAATCGATTCGGCAGCTCTCCTTGAAAAGCCAGCCTCAGTAAAGTTTCTTGAGTCAAATCCCGGTATATACAGGCTCGGACACATTGGGGAACTTGAGTCCTGGAAAATGTCAGCTTATGACGTTGCAAAAGGCTGGCACAAGAATTTGGAACCCTACCTGAGATACCGGACCATGCTTGCGCCCGAATTCAACATGGTTTTTGGTGTGGAAGCGGTTGGTTCACAGGGGCAGTACGGGATCGACCGAATAAAGACTCTTATCGCCTGGATACAGGGCGCCAGATTCTACTCCGACTATGTCGCCCTTGTTCCGGAAAGTTCCATCAAAATACTTGGGGTTCAAAATGTAAGGTATGTGTTCTCAGAGTTCCGTATCCAAAACAGATATTTAGAGCCAATCGCAAGTATTTCTTTTGGTAAGAAGACTCGCGAGATAATTATCTATAGAAACCTCTTAGAACAGCCTCGTGCCTTCGTCCGTGGCAATTACAAACTCATAAGGCACCCTGAAAACATTTTTCTCGACACACTTTTTGGAAAAAATTTCGATCCCGCAAAAGAAGTAATTATCGAAGAAAAACCGCCAAAGGGATTCAAGACCGGAGGAGAAGGCACTGCAAGAATAAAATACTATGGCTCAAGAGAAGTTAAAATCGATGTTAAGACCGCCGGCGGAGGAATTCTTGTCCTTTCAGATTCTTACTACCCGGGCTGGAAGGCAAAACTTGATGGAAAGCCAGTGAAAATCCTTAGGGCAAATTTTGCATTCCGGGGAGTATTCGTTCCAGACGGGAAGCACGAAGTTGAGTTTCACTACTCGCCGGGGAATATAAAATCCGGGGCATTCATCTCACTTCTTTTCCTCGCCGTGCTCTTAGTGCTCGCAATAAAAGACAGAATAGTTTCCTCACGCAAAAAAGAATTTCAAAAGGGAAACCAAAATTCCGCAGAGGAGTGACGATTTCAAGAAGAATTAATCTTCTGGCGAGCCGCTTGCCTCAAGATGTGCTCTTTTTGCGTCTGTCATCACGCGATCCCAGCGGACAATTAAAAGAGTTAGCACAAAGCCAACGTATGCAATCCCCACGATGAGCCCAGCATGAAACGAAAGCACAATCGGGAGAGCAAAAATTGGTGCAGTAACCATGTCAACTATCGAGGTTCTTGGACGCCAGAGGACAATTGCAAGACTTGCAATCGCAATCGCAAGGGCAGGAATTATCGGGTAAAGACCTGTTATGACAAGAAAAAGAAAGAACGAATACACGAGCACAAGGTCGGCAGGCCAGTCGAGGCTTCCAAGAAAAGTCTGAGGGATTCCAGAACTTTTGGCTATGCTTCCATCGAACGAATCTAAGATTTCTCCAAAGAAGACCGAGATTATTGCAAGATTAAAAGCCTGCTGGCCAACGAAGAAAGCGAGAAGAACTATGAATCCCGCAATGAGGAAGCGAAGTAATACAAGCGTATCCGCAAGATATCTGAGGAAAACGTTTTCCCTTGCATTGTTCTCGCTCGCATAATCCCCTGTAGCAGCAACCATCTTATCTCACCATAAAAAGTCTACCATAATTCTCGCTCTAAACCTCAAAGCCAAAGAATTTTTAATCTTAAATTACCTAAACTACCAATCGCTCAAACTATTACCAAATTCACAAGGCAAAGCAAAGGAGCACTTTACAAAAGAATCTAAACTTTTATTTCTTCATGACTTCCTGGTCTTTCTCCCTTGCTTTTTAGCGCCTGCAACCTTTCCTCCCTTTGCTTTTTTCTGCTTTGCCACCCCTTTACCATCCTTCTCCATTAAGTCGTGAAAATGAGTTCGAAGCCAGAGGTCTATGCGGAAGTTGATCATATCTGGATTTTCAGCAGGTGTTGCGTGACTACCACCAGGGATTATCGTGTATTCTGACCCCTTTATTCTCCTGTGCATCTCATCTGCTATTCTCTTTGGAGTCCATGAATCCATCTCCCCGCAAATTAGAAGGGTAGGAACTTTAACCTTGTCCAATATTTCACTGCCATCATATTCTCCCATGCTGGCAAGCGCAGTAAATCCTGCCCTCCAGTCCATCTTCACTATGTAGTTGAAGTAAGGCTCCATTTCCTCTTTTGTGGCAAGCGTCGGATTCAACTCGATTCTTTTTGCAATAGGCAAATTTATGGGCGTCGGAATTACTGGCCTCGCCCATTCAAGAAGCCAAGTATTTCTTGACAGGAACCTCAACGCTCCTACTACCGCTTTCTGGCCTCGCTTTGAAGAAGTAAAGGAACCAAAACCTTCAGTATATGGACCATTTATTGGAACAAGCCCGAGGACTCTCTTAGGGTATTGCCGGTATGCTTCAAGGATTGTCATCACGCCCATTGAGAAACCGATGAGGATTGCCTTATCGATTCCGGCATCATCAAGAACATACCTAAGATCCCGCGCGTGATTTGGAACCGTTATCGTTGAAAGGTCCTTTGGAATCTCGCTTCTTGGATGTCCCCTGTAGTCCCATAGAAGAACCTTGTGCCTTGGCTTGAAATAATCCTTCATGTAGTGAAAGAACATATAGGATGTGAAGACGCCAGGGCATATTACAAGTGGGAGCCCCTCCCCTACTACTCTGTAGGCGATTCTTGTTCCATCGAAACTCTTAACCGATCTCTCAATGCAATCGGCAAATCGTTCATCCATCGTTTTGTCCAGTTCCTCAACCTTCCTTTTCACGTAGTGCTTCCCAAACATCCAAAACCTCCTTCTGCCAAGAAATCAAAACAACACGAAAATATTATTACATCAAAGCAATAACATCTATTAATTAAAGGGTTTCACGCGCAAAAGTAGCATGGATTGAGTCCTTCCTTTGCTTCGTCGAACTTCCTCTCAAGACATGGCCACTTTATAATTCACAAGAAGCTCGTTACATCGCACCTTCGCCCTCCAGCTTCGCCTTGAACACTATCTCTACTCAGGAATCCCTTTGTCCCTTGGTTCATCTTTGAGAGAACCGACTTAAGAGACCCTGACAACATCGTGCTTTCGCATATTCTTCTCGCAAAGGCTTTCGTTTCCAAAAATTAAAGCACTCGCAGGAAGCCGCAAAGGTTTGACAAATCCTTTCAGGAATCAAGACGGACTATGACCAGGGAAGAAAAATTCATAATCCGTATTGAAAGCGACAAAACACTCAATACCTAAGGAGTAGCAAGGGAAAGAAAGGAGTCTTAAATTGAGTGTCAACATGCACTTTGGATAGCGACAAAACGCTTGAGTGAATCGAAAAGCTCAAAGAAGCTTTAGGGGAGCTCACAATCTCTGTAGCCTATGAATTCACAGACCGTCCCGATATTCCTCCAAAATCCGTGAAAATAGAGTGGGGAAAAATTACCGAACATGGAGAGTGCAAGGACATTGAAGCGGTGGACTATGTTATCCGAGCAAACTATGAGACATGGAAGCAGATGACTCTTGGAGAGCTCGACCCTATGAATGCCGTCATGGGAGGAAAGGTGAAAGTGCGGGGGAATAGGGCTGCTCTCCTCAAGCATGCAGACGGATTCAGGCAAACCTTCGAGGTAGTAGAATCGATCAACACAACATTCGACTGACCTTAAGCGAACCTTTTCTCGAGGTTTCTAAGTCGGGACGCCAAAGCCGCAGGCTCAAATGCAGCCAAACGTTTGCGAATATTTTGCCGCCTACTTCCGCATTTATTATTATTCCCAAACAGAATCTTTTAAACAGAATCGAAGGGCTTAATGTTTATCCTTTTGAAATTTTCTACTTGAACAACCATGTGTTAGCAAAAAATTGTGGATTACTCTTCGTTTACTCCTCGTCTGCAGTGTAACCATTGCAATCGTTCGTTTGGCTTGTTAGGGGGTTTATCTCCCCTGCCGGTAAGCCCCTTCCGCCTCCGTGTGCGTGTCCGCATGCAGACGGCCCTGCCTGAGGCAGACAGGCGGGGACAGGTAGTTCACGTATGATGTTATACTCAAAAAAAACAGATATTAATAGAGGAGGCACTTTTGAGACAGATCAAGATTATTGTAGAAAAACATCCAGATGGATATGTCGCCTATCCATTAGGCCTTAAGGGAATTGTGGTCGGGCAAGGAGACACCTACGAAGAGGCTCTTTCAGACGTGAAATCAGCAATCCGTTTTCATATCGAAACTTTCGGCACCGAAGTTTTAGACCTTGACCCACCAATCCTTGAAGCATTCATTGCAGAAGCTGGAGTCGAAGTTTGAGAGAAAAATTTCCAGTTGACGCCCCAAAGCAAAAGGTAATCAAAGCACTGGACCCTTGGTTTTGAGGTTGTGCGCTAAAGAGCACATTTCAATGGTGCGTAAAAATCCCGACGGAACCAATGTTCCTCTCACCATGCCTAACCATCCGAAAATCAAAGCTTCAACTTTGAGAACAATCTGCACTCAGGCAGGTATTTCAAGGGATGAATTCTTAGATGCATATTTCAAGATTTGACTTTCCATATAATCAGAAAAGGCAAAATTACAGGCCAAGCAAAGGAAATCAGGATTGCTAAGAACTTTTGAATAATCCGCAAAGAGATAGTTTCTGATGAAGCTCTAATGATTCTGATTTGATACTTCCTGATTTAATTAACATGCGCAGGAGCATAATTCCAAGGGGGCTCGAGGTGTATAATGTTGAAATGAAAGCCGGGGTGTAGCGCAGTCAGGTTAGCGCGCAGCGTTCGGGACGCTGAGGTCGCCGGTTCAAATCCGGCCACCCCGACCAGATGCAACTTTTATCACTTCCGCGGGAATCGCTTACATGCGCGCAAAATTCTCAAGCCTTAAGTTCGCCGCAAATAATGAACGAAACAAAAACCTCTCTGGCAAGAATTTCTGCATGCTATGCACATACCAACTTCCCACCCCTGCCGTGCCTTCGGCGCGGAGTAGGTGGGTACACATCCATTTCCCCAGGTCTCTTTCTTTTTGCGCGCCCACTGGACAGAACGGCTTTTTTGTACGGTAGCTGTGCCGATGAATTCAAACGACAGAAAGAACTCGACTATTCGACTATTGTCTTAAGTACCCAAAAAATACTACCGCCCTCGCGGATAAGATCATCAATCAAAGCATATGTGCCTTGTTTAGTATCTGGATTTTGGTAAAGAATCTTTAAGGCCTCAAGCCACTCTCTGTCAATGTGAATCGTTATACGGTCATAGCGCCCTCTCTTCACCCCACCCTCAAATAAGAATAAGCGCGCTATTTCCAAAGTATCTTTTGGCGCTTCTTTTGCCAATTGAACAATTGATTTCATTAGCTCGTAATCCCAATCCAAAACACCTTCTGTTTTCTCAAGTGTTCTTTTTAATAAATCAGCAAGCTCGGTTGGTTTAAAAATATCTTTTTCCAGGTTAATCCAAACCCCAAATTCAACAAATGGACGGCTGTTTCCTCTATAATCTTTAAGCATCCAATTCCATAAATCTTTCAATTGTTGCTTGCTCCTCGGCTCTTTTTTAAGCAATTCATTAGCATTAGTATTATCTCCGGAGATGAACATTCTGCCGAGAAAACTTATAAAACTGGCATGTTGCTCCGGATTATCTTTTGCCCAAAAAGCATCAAATAGTCGATGGTCGAAGCCAAATCTCTTATAGTAATACATGTATGCAAGCGCCAGATGAACAGCAAGACTTTCATCCGGGTCTCTGAAATGCCTTTGCTTCGGATATTCGGCTTCAGTTAAAGCAAGCCCTCTTTCGTACAATTTTTGAATCTTTTCATTAAAGAACATCTCCCCAAAAAGATTATTTGCGAGATACCCTTCCCATGCAGCGGTGTATAGATGTTTTTTGTCGGGTTCTTCAGGGAATATTTCTGGGAGCAAGGTGAGAATCCACTCTTTATCTCGAAAATAAAAAGCTGGAAGATAATGGCCAAACATAAACATAATAGCACGTGTGTTTTCACGGTTCAGAACAATCTCGTAAAGTTTCTTTATATCAGATGAAACTTTGATTTTATCTTCTTTTGAGAACCGCTTTTCGTCTTGATAAATAAACAATAACAATGTTTGAAATGCACGACCGCGTACAGAATTAATTGCGATGGTCAATGGGTCGCTGACAATGTATTCCCCCGATTCAGTTTTTTGGGAAATCTTTGCACTTTCTCCTTGTTCGTCTTTCGGCAATGGATCCGGATAACCAAGTAAATAGGCTAAAATTTCGAAGATTTTGCCACGATATTTCGGAAACTCAATAACCACAATATCATCACGTTCTGTGAGTAATTCCTGAAGAACATCGGCCATTTCCAAGTGAACCGCTTGCCAATCAGCAAACCATGAGTCAAATGAACTGCGCTCTCGTCTATCACGTTCAAAGGGCTCCTTTTCGCTGGCACTCTTAATTGTAAGGAATAGATTTATTAATCCTTCCCAGTTGATTTTTGAGGCGTCCTCTCTTCGATTTTTTATGGTCTCTCGGACACCGTGTAAAAACGAATAAGTATAGTGCTGAGCAAGCGCGCCCCTCTCAAAGAACAAGTTTGCGTTATTTATATAATCTTGCAGCCGTTTGGCGATATCATTACTTAATAACTCTCCAGCACCTTCAGCATTGTGAGGCCTTAGAAAATCATCATCTTTATATTGTTCTCTTAACCTGGCTGGAGACCATTCATCTCGCAATTTCCTTGCAATCTCCTCAACTGGCAATTTATGGAATTCTTCCGGCGTAATCGGCCCTTGTGGCTGGATAAAACCACTGCGTATTTCACTAATACTCGGCACCGGTTCATAACTTGGATTAAGTTCGAATCCCTTTTCTTTCGCTTCCCATTCTTCATCTGCTGTCAAGTGTTCGATAATAACCGACAGAATTTCTGAACCATCATTTCTACGCCATTGTTGTTCTTCATTGTCAACAGTCTGTTTGCTAAAGTATTCTATGACTCGCTTAACGTATTCACGCCGGTCAGCGTCTTCCAACACAACAAAACATTTTTTAAGTGCTCGTTCATATTCTGAGCTAATAATCTGGCCATAGCGGTCTCCAACCTCGAATAAACGTAAGAAAGATTGCTTGAGTTCAGCTTTGAAAATCTCAGGGCATAGGCTTAAAGTGAACAAACGAAGCCGCCATACTAAGCTACTTTCCGGAAGCGGCTTGATGTATTTTTTATATATTAATCGAACATCTTTTCCTCTATCGCATTTATTTCCAATAAGCCGTTCAAGAAAAACCCTAATAACTGCTATTAAATCGTGCACGTTATCGCGATGCGACAAATGCTCTCCCTTGCTCGGCTCTATCGTGAATAAATCAACATCGAAAAGATAGAATGTTTCCTTAATCGGAAATACTTCACCATTTTCGGCCTTACCGCCAAGGAGTACGATTTCTCCCAGTATTTTAGTAGCAAGCGCAAGCGCTGATTCGGTATACTCGTCAGGGATATTCGCAAGGTGCTCAAAAACTTTTGTGTATGACAAATCACTAAAGTAAAACGGGTTTTCGGTGCTGATATGGTTAGTTGTTTTTTCAATATCTTCCTTCTGCCTGACAAAAAGAACAGCTTCTGCAAGAATGAGTAGCTCTTCATATTTTTTCGCATCGGCAAGAGTATTAAACATTTTTTCGTATTCAAAACCCCACTGATTAAACACACCCATCAGCGATATCCATTTTTCGTCTCTGATTTTTCTTACTAAGCGGCTAAGTTGACTAGCTGGTAATGTCGCGCAGATTCGTAAAAAGCCATCAATCACTTCCGGATTGAATGTCTCTGCTGAAACTGGAACTTTGAGCATTATATCTACCACTTTAGCTGGCACCTTTTCCGCCATGCGAACCAGATAATTTACTTCCGGCGTTCTATAACCATAGCGTGTTGGATCTTCCGCTCTTTGCTTAATCGCGTCTAAAAGTCCATTCTCCCAAAGCCATTCAAGCCAACGTTCATCGGCTTTGAAAAAAAAGTATTGACGCGCGTCTTTATTTGCTGAAATTAAAATAGAAACATCCTCGGATTTGACTCCAGTTATGTCTTTTGCAATCAGCTGATCTATTTTGTTGTGTAATTCAAGTTGAGTCATATTACGCAAATATCTCTCTTAGCAAAATAAAAAATCTTTTAACCAATTCAATAAATTCCTCATCGTTTAATCCAGTTGTATGTTTGGTTGCTTCTTTTTTAATTACTTCTAAGGCGCGTCGCCAATTCTCTTGCTCATGATGATCTATCCCGCTAAACAATTCGTAATAATCCCATAATTCTCTAAGTTTATCGTTGATATTTTCATTTGGAGATGCATAAAAGTCTCGGTAATCATTTTGCAATCCGTTTAATTTTCCGCTCCTCCATACATGAAAAATTTCCCTCAACGAGGATGAGCAGTGCTCTTTAAATTCAGGATTATTTAGCCTTCGAGTGCCAACTGCAAATATTGCCCCTTTAAGCATAGTTATTGGATTCCTATTTATGCTGCGATTCTTCTTGCTGTTTATTGTTTGGAAAAATTTTTCAATATTATTTCCAATATATTCTATCTCCCCGTTGGTCACACCAACCAAAGCTAAACCCTCTTCGTAGGGTAAATTTTCTATAGATATATATTGTACTTGATCCCTTATCTCATTCATTTCTTATGCATAGTTTTCTACAATCTTAATTTCCTCATCCGTGAGGCCATAGAGTTTATAAACTAATTGGTCGATTTGTTTTTCGTATTCGCGGACTTCGGCTTGCTTGACGGAGTTTTCTAAATAGTCGTCGTCTTTGGTGATGGCGAGGATTTTATCAACTAGATCTATGATCTTTTTTGCATTCACTTTTTCTAGATTCGGTACCGGCAAAAGATAAAGGGCATAGATTCTGAATTGGGCCATCGTTCTATTCTTTTGTCCGTAAATCCCGTTCTGGTATAAAAATGTTAAAAGCTTCGACGATAAAAGGCCAATGAGAAATTTTACATCCAGAGTCACGAGGGGTTTTGCTATGTAAACATTCTGATGAGCTACTGCAAAAATATATTCCTTCGGCGGTACAGCTATTATCTTATCTCCGGTTTTTCTTATAAAGAACCTCGGACCATTATGAAGGTCTTTATTATAAGATGGACATAATGATTTTGGTAAATAAACGATTTCAGCATATGTGTATTTTTGGATTGATTCATCGTTAATAACAGGAATTGTGCTTTCTGCTCTTTTTTCAATGATTTGGGAAAAGTCATTTTTTAAATCATGCTCCCCCTCTGCAATTTTTATAAATTGTTTAAGATTATATTCAAGACGTGAATATATATCTTGTGCCAGAGGATTCTTATAAAGCAAGAGTTCACCATCTTTAAATGAAACAAGAGTCAAGTTTTCCTTTATAAGAGAATAAATATCAGTGTTTTTTAAGATCTCTCTCTCAATTCCTTTTAGATCTGAGTATTTAATCAAATCATTGTGCTTTTGACTTTTTTGGGATATAAAGACGGCTGATGGAACGACAGGTTCTTCAAAAATGTCAAATCCAAGGTCAATCAATATTTTATTGAATAGTTTTTCCAATATTATAAGGCGTATGTCTTTGTACTTCGACAGGGTCATAAAAGTATTTGGAGTTATGTAAGTTATTATTCCACCCTGCCCAACAATTTGGCTACCTAAGTCAATGAACCACTTGTAAAAGTCCCTACAACCAATTGAAGAATTTGGAAATCTTGAAGCCAAGTCGCCCAATTCTTTCTTAAGCTTTTGGGCTTCTCTATTCTTTCCTTGTTTGATTAATTCTTGAATGGGGCTCCCTTTTCCGCTTAAGAATTTATACGGAGGATTGGCTATCACCACATCAAAACCGCCTTTTTCATGAAAGACCTCCGAGAAGTACACCTCAAAATCAAAGTCCTTGTGCCCATTCGTAATCTGGCTGATGAGCTCGTCAATCTGCTTTCTGAATTCCTGCTTTTTGCTGGCGCTGCTTTCATTGAAGTAAAGAGTTTTTAACCGCTCAAGCTGATCGAATAGATCAGAATTGAGAAGATTCTTTTCAACGTTTAAGAGCGAATTGCCCTGCACGATTTTGTAATCCAGGTTCGGTAAAGGCTGGACTGTTTCGCGATTCTCTTCATCCACCACAAGGGAAAGCCAAAGGCGGAGCTTGGCGATTTCTACGGCACCCGGGTCTATGTCTACGCCATAGAGGCAGTTTTGAATAGCGTGGCGCTTGAAGTAATACGGGGTACGCTCGCTGCCATTTCCAAGATAAGGATTGAGAGCGAGTCGCGTGCGGACAATTTCGTTCATAAGCCCCACAGGAAAGGCGCCAGAGCCAACGGCGGGGTCACAGACGCGAATTGAAGCGAGCTTTTCATCTATGAGCCTGGCGTACTTCCGAATACTTTCTGGAAGCTTGAAGGAATATCTTTTGGTCTCGCGCCCTTCGCTTGCGACACGGCTGTCGTGCTCAATCACTGTCTCGCCATATTTGATGAGCGTTTCCATGTCTTCTCTATTCACTTTGTCCTCGAGTGCGGTTGCCAAATAGTTCACCAAACTCTCCTGACACATATAGTGCACAATCTCGCGTGGAGTGTAGTATGTGCCTTTGGATCTTCGGTCTTTGACTTCCAGGAGATTTTCAAAAACCTTGCCGAGCATTTCCGGGTCAACAGCGACCTCTTTTTCTAACGGCTCGTCCTCCTTAACGGTGAAGTTGTAGCGATCAAAGATATCTAAAATGCCATCACCGATGTCACCCTCTTTGGTTTTGCGGCTGTTGGAAAAAAGCTCATTCGGTAAAAGGACGTCAGTATTCCACCAGTCGTAGTCACCCAGCGGATCGAAAAGACCACCGTTTAAAAAAGGAATTCTACAATCAAAGCGGCTGTAATAATCACCGGGACGCTCTAGGCGCAAAGCCTCGTAGAAAAGCGGCTCTAAAATATCGTTGAAAAAGTTCTTGTAGTCACCATGCTTCATCTCAAACAACTCGCGCAGAAAATGCTTGGAGCCGGAGCCCCACTCCTCGCCACGCTTAACGCCAAACCAGCCCTTCTTTTGAAGGAAGTAAAGAAATACAATCTGGCCCAAGAGCTTTTTAGCAAAATCCCCAGTATCAATATTTTTTGTTTGGAAATCTGCCCTAACCTTCGCGTCTTTTTTGACAGCTTCGTCCAATTCATCTTTGATCCGTAGAAAGAGTTCACGGTATTTTTCAAAGAATTCTTTGGTAACCTTCTCTACATTGAAGGCCTCTTCAATATCTTTAAGAAAAATTTCATCTTCTTTTTCGAGGATAGGCACCAGCCGGCTTTGAGCAGTGTGACTGTCTTCGTTTTTCCCGACAATGAAAGAAAAGCGTCTGGCTGGAGTAAATTCTTCTATGGCTTTGCCTTTCTCTGGATCAATTTTATATTCCATCTTTACCAGCGAAAAACGCCAATCATCCGGATTTGGAGGAACAAAAGCAACAAGGGCGGCATCCTTTAACTCGCCACCCCGACTGCCATTAAGATACCAGGCGATAAAATTCCTCTGAGTGGTTCGAGCTCGCTCAAGAGAGGTTTCTTTTTTGAGCCTTGCCACAAGGATATCTATCTTTTCACCTTCTGGCCCCTTATATTTGCCAATTCGTTCAAGGGTCTGAAAATATGAGTCATAGGCATCTGGGATATAGTTGCCCCTATAAATAAAAGGCGCGTCTTCAAAATGATTGAGTAATTCTTTTGTGAAGCGATAAAATAGCTCCTTGTCAAAAGGATTCTGAAAAGTCTCTCTTACAAGTTTTTTTGCTGCATCCCTGTTCATGGTTATCCGCCCAAAAAATATTCTGATAGAATAACCTCTCTGGGGCCAAATGTCTGAGCAGTACTTTCCGAAATATGACTTTCAAGTAATTCTTCAGGTATATTTTTCTGTAACACCCCAAGAATCCGTAGTGGTTGTATACTGTTGAATTTAATTTCTTTTTTCAATGCTTGAAGGGTTCGTTTAGTGGTTTGTTTTGTAAGTCCGCCTTCTTCAAGTTGTCGCATGACTTTTTTAAGATAAAGCTCTTGGTCCTCGGTGAACTGCCTTAAATCTCTTACCGCTTTGAGAATCCGTAAAACTTGGCTGGCTGCATCTCGGCCGCCTCTCATTTTTATCTCCGAGGCCTCTTCGGAAGTAGCATAGGAGAAGGCCTGCTTATTTTTTCCCAGAAGCTCGTAATAATCTTTTCCTATCTTAGCCCTTGGTGTTTCCGGTTTTGTCTCAAGAACCTTTGCTGCTGAAAAAAAATCAAGTTCTTGGGCTTCTTCATCATCTTTTGAGACGTAGAATTTTTGGAGCTTTCCCTTCCGGAAATAAGTAAGGAGGCTGCCAGCCATTTCACTATGGATACGGCCTGTTCGGGCCTTCTTGGGAAGACGTTTTACTTTTTCGAATAAGTCTGGGTTGTTGTCACGAACCTCTTTGATTTCGTTAAGGTATTTAAGTACACTTTCTTCTTCTTCATCTTCGCCAGTTATGGTCTTTTTGGAAATCAAACGATTAAATAGTTCATGCGCTCCAATTGGTTCTCCTTCAGTAAGAATGCGAGCATCTTCTCCGAGAAGGGTCATAAAGGCATGAATCTTTGCTTCAGCCGCTTCTTTGAGTTTAATTTCATCGTTTGATTGCTCTGTTGGGAAGAAAGTTAGGCTATAAATTTTATCGAATTTAGTATCGACGCGGTTAATTCGACCAACTCTTTGCATAAGCCGTGTTGGGTTCCAAGGAATATCATAGTTTATTACAACATTTGAACGATGAAGGTTTACTCCTTCTGAAAGAAGTTCAGTTGAAATAAGAATGCGATAATCATCTTTTGGGAAACGTGCCCGAGCATCAAAATTCTCCATTACCTTTTCACGAACAGCGTCACTTGAAGTGCTAGAAAAAAGGAGAATCTGACCAGGAGCCATCGATTCAAGATTTCTTGCCAGGTACTCTGCAGTCTCTTTTGACTCTGTAAAAACTATAAGTTTTTGGTCTTTGAGGGTCTTATTGGAAGAAAGTAATTCTTTGAAGGCAAGGAGCTTGG
>Ga0315298_1005167_pt1 | contig 18819 bp, 21 predicted proteins | sample WHS_1_MG_FD_203077 | JGI IMG/M metagenome (GOLD analysis project Ga0315298, IMG submission 203077) | Extremophilic microbial mat communities from Washburn Hot Springs, YNP, Wyoming, USA - WHS_1_MG | ecosystem: Environmental > Aquatic > Thermal springs > Hot (42-90C) | place: USA: Wyoming...
TCAATTTCAGACTTTGATAGGCGAACCCTCATCCCCACTTTCCCTTTCCTATGTGCGTCTGGATCTCAGTTTTAGACCTCTGCTTTATCATCCAAGCCATTTCTTTGGCTTGGGTGAAAATTTCCAAACATCTTGGGTCAAGGTTATCTTTGATTCCATTTTCCGCTACAGCGATGACTTCTCTGAGCAAATTCTGCAAAGCGACGTGTAGGTCGTTGGTGTATCTGGATCTCTCTATCAGCTGCGCCTTTTCTTCAGCCAGCTTCTCGAATTTTTCCCTAGGCGATCCACAGTTCGGACATTTTTCAGGTGGGACCTCCCCATCGAAGACGTAGCCACAGACCGCGCACTTCCACTTAAACATTTTTTTCACCTTTCAACCCAAACTTTTAGAATCCCCTAAATTCAGCAGCAGGCGCACCGCACACCGGACATCTTTCCGGCGCTTCGCCCTCGACTGTGTAACCGCACTTCTTACATATGTAGACCGTGCCGATTTTGATGTCCGTCCCCCTTTTTACTGCCTGTTTAGCGATTTGATACATCCCAGCATGCACCTTCTCCGCCTGAAGCGCAAAGTTGATGCTCTGCTGCGCGCCCTTCTCATTTTGAAGTTCTGCCACTGCCCCGAACGCGGGGTACATCTCCTCGACTTCATAAGTCTCGCCATCGATCGCCGCTTGGAGATTTTCAGCCGAGTTTCTTATTAGCCCTAGCGCGCGGAGATGGTTCGTAGCGTGCACCAGTTCGGCGTAGGATATGGCCCTGAAAAGCCTAGCTACATTTCTAAAGCCCTCTTCCTCTGCCTTTTCAGCAAATATTGCATATTTCATGTGCGCCTGGCTCTCGCCTGCAAACGCTTCGTTCAAATTCTTTTCAGTCATTTTCCTCATCTCACCACCCAAATTTTATTTGTTTAAAAATTTCCAACTAATACCCATGATTTCCCGATTTTCCATAAGCCGGCTTCATTCAATTTTCACCTCGTGATTCGCGTCACCAATTACGTAGGTGATCACGTAGCTATCCCCATCATCACCATCGACACACGCGATGGTCAGTGGTTTCTCCAATGTCTTTTCGAGTTCCGTTTTCAGGTCGTCAAAATAATCGTAAACCCCGCATGTCCTGCAAAAAGGACCGCTCAATCTAACTTTGATTTTGCCGTCCTCGGCGTCAATCAAATTAGCGAATGCCTCTGGGCCCATGTATTTGTTGAATCTCCCTATGCCATCCTCAATCCTTTCAGCCTCTGGAGACCCGCTGCTAAACTTTCTTTGAATTTTTTCCTTCCCCATCCTAGACACCAAAAGGATAATATAGGACTAATTATAAATATTTTTGGTTCGGAATTAGTCAAAAAGGGGATAAAAAATGGACGAAAAGGACCTTAAAATCCTGCGCGAACTGGAGGCCAATGCTAGGGCATCCTTCATTGAGATCGGAAAGAAGCTTAAGATGAGCGAATCAGCTGTACGAAAGCGCGTCCGGAAGTTGGAGAGGGATGGGGTCATAGAAAGATATACAATCATCGTAAACCCGGCTAAGCTTGGCTACAATACGGTCTCGATAATTGGCCTCGATGTCGCACCAGAAAAGTATCTGGAGACAATCGACAGGCTTGCCGGAATGGATGGGGTAAAAAGCGTAATAGTCTCAACCGGAGACCACATGATAATGGCCGAGGTTTGGTCTAAAGACGCCAAGGATCTTTCAGATTTCGTGCTCAAAAAGATAGGACAGCTCGAGGGCGTTTCTAGGGTTTGCCCTGCGATAATACTCGAAAGAAGAAAGTAGAGGCGGTGCATCTGGGCGAGGAAGAGCTTTTGAGGCTGGTTGAAAAATTAAGGTTCAGCGAGGTTGGGGAAAAGGTCAGATCAAGGATCGAAGAATTCAAGGAGACCGGAGAGAAGGGGAATTCAGAGTGGTTTTCGGAGATGTGCTTCTGCATTTTAACCGCAAACTCAACCGCCAAGTGTGGGTTAAAAGTGCAGCGCGAACTCGGCGCACAGGGTTTTTTGTCCCTTCCAAGGCCGGAACTCGTTCGCAAGCTAAAAAGAGCTGGTCACAGGTTCTATAATAGGCGCGCGGATTTCATAGTTGATGCGAGAAAATTTAAAAACATCAAAGACATCCTGAGCAAAAAATCAAATGAACATGAGGCAAGGGAGTGGCTTGTGGAGAACGTTAAGGGTCTCGGATACAAGGAGGCCAGCCATTTTCTCCGTAACTTGGGATTTTTAGATTTGGCGATTTTGGATAGGCATATTTTAGCAGTGATGCGAGAGAACGGGTTGGTAGATGGCGCGTTAAAACCTCAAGGGAAAAAATATCTTGAGATTGAGCAGAGGTTGAGAGAGTTCGCGAAAAGGGCCGGGATGTCGCTTGGAGAACTTGACCTTTACCTATGGTACTTAAAAACCGGGGAGGTCTTAAAGTGATTGTTACACGTGTAGCAAATTTCTTAGCGTTCGAAAAGATGGCTTCCATTGCAAGTTTTAGACGTGTTTAGCCCCTCCAGGCCTTCTCTGCATGTGGAGAACGTCAACCCGTTTTCCTCGCAGGCTCTTTTGACCTTCTCCATAAGTTCACGGCGAAATTCCTTAGGCAAATACCAGCTGTTGTGATGGCGCATGCCCATTTTGAAATAAAGGTCGTAAATTCTAGAGCAAACTTCGGGAAAAGCGGATCGCATCCGTCTCCAGCTGTCATTTCTAGGCTTAAACGTTGATGAGGTCACATGAACGGCTCCAGATGAGGATGCGGCTTTAACTATTTCCTCGATGTGTGAGTCATTCAGAAAGGGTATGACGGGGTCAAGCCTAAGGGTGACAGGAACCCCTGCCTTACTCAGTTCCTTCATCGCCCTCAGCCTCCGCTCGGGCTCTGGAGCGCAAGGCTCCAATTTTGAACTCAGATTTTTATCTAGGGTCGTGATCGTGAAGCTGACAACACTTTTCATTTTGGAAAGCAGGTCAGCGTCCCTCACAACGATGTCTGATTTTGTTATCACCTGAATCAAACTCCCTCGCTCAGCGAAGAGCTTTAGGCATGACCTGGTTAACCCAATCTTTTCCTCAATCGGAGGGTAGGGATCGGAGCTGTTGGACATGCTAATTACAAGATTTTCATCAACTTTCATAAGATCGCGTTCTACTCTAGCGAGCAAATTTTTCTTGGGCCTGCACTCAAATGCTCGGGGGATGAAGGACGTTATGTAGCAGTAGAGACAAGCGTGCGGGCAGCCAGTATAAGGGTTGAAAGTTAATTTTTTTGGGCAAGTGCAGAGGGGGTCTCCCCACGGGTCAAATTCCCTTATTACATCCATCTATCGCCCCAAAAATGATTTTTGTAAACTTTATCTCTATAAGATTCTCACTGGATAACACCGCCACCGCCACCGTAAAGCTTTTTAGCGAGTCGGAAATTAAATTGGCAAGGGCTTTGAGTAAGGTATTTGTTGACCGAGCGAGGAGCATAGCAGATAAGACCGGCTCCAGAATAATTTTGGCATACGATCCAACTTCAAATCCTTACAGACTTAAGAGCCCAGAGGAGAGGCTTAGGGAGAGGCTGTCAATTCAAGAAAGGGCGAAGTCCCTACTTTTGGACTTAGATGGACTAATAGTTGGCGCAAAAATAGGTCTCCCAGCAATTCTCGCCCTTGGGCCTGATAAAATTGAGGAGCTGATAGGCCCGTTCAAGAAAAGCTATCTTTTCATATGCGATTCAAAGATGGCTGATATAGGTCATGTCAACCGACTTGTGGCCGAGCAAATTTTTGATATAGGATTTGATGCGCTCATAATTCATGCCGCGATAGGGGTGAAGGGTGGCATGGACGAAGTTGTAAAATTGGCGAACGAAGGAGATAGGGGGGTTTTAGGGCTTTGTTCGATGAGCCATCCGGGAGCTGAGGAGCACCTCAACAGGCACATAGATGCACTTCTCAACATTGCCTCGACAGCTGGTGTGGACGGCTACATTCTCCCCGCTACCTTCCCTCACCTGATAAAAAAGGCCAGGGAGCTTAACCCGGATGCTTTGATCCTTTCGCCAGGCGTTGGGGTTCAGGGGGCACCATTCGGCTCAGCTTTATCAGCGGGAGCCGATTTCGAAATAGTCGGAAGGGCCATATCCGTGGCCCCTTCCCCAAAAGAAGCGGCTAAGAAAATATTGGAGGAGATGAAGGGATGAGCGTCGACGAGAGGAAAATCGCCCTCGCCCTTGCAGAGCATAGATGCGTGCTTGTGGGTGAATTCAAACTTTCCTCAGGGGTCATGAGCCCATATTACATAGACCTAAGGGCGGTTCCCTCATATCCCGAGCTTTTTGAGGCGGTCGCAGAGGCTTATGTGGGTAAGATCAAGGAGCTCGGCCTAGCATTCGACAGGATAGCGGGCATAGCCACAGCAGGCATACCGATCGCTTCAATCATAGCCTATAAGCTGAAGAAACCGATGCTTTACATAAGGAAGGAGGAAAGGGCGCACGGAACCCAGCGCATGATCGAGGGCGTGGTCAGAGAGGGCGATGAGATACTTTTTGTGGATGATGTCGCGACCACCGGCGGAAATTTGTTGAGGGGAATAGATGCGGTCAGGGCTCAGGGGGCTAAGGTCAATTTCACGATCGTGCTTGTCGATAGAGAGCAGGGCGCGGGGAAAAATTTGGAGGCAGTAGGGGTGAAGCTAATCTCAATTACCACATCCTCAAGATTGATGGAGCAACTTTATTTTAGCGGGATAATTTCGAAAGAAGATTATGAGAGAGTAATTGATTATATTCGGAGTGAGAAAAATGTTCAAAAATCGTGACGTGATCTCGATATTGGACTTCAGCAGGGAGGAGCTTGAGCGCATTTTTGAGCTGGCGCGCGAGATGGAGGCGCATGGCAAAAAAAAGATAAACCTGCTTGAAGGGAAAATACTGGCAACTGCCTTTTTCGAGCCGAGCACCCGCACCAAGCTGAGTTTTGAAACAGCCATGCTCAGGCTTGGTGGGTCAGTGATAGGCTTTTCAGAGGTTTCAGGGACATCTTTGGCCAAAGGAGAAAACCTCGCAGACACTATAAGGATGCTCGATGCGTACTCCGACATAATCGTAATGCGCCACTCTATAGAGGGCGCGGCAAAACTCGCGTCAGAGGTAGCAAGCGTGCCAGTGATAAACGCTGGAGACGGAAGCAGAAATCATCCAACTCAGGCAATGTTAGATCTGTACACAATCTGGAGGGAGCTGGGCAGCATAGACGGCCAGAGCGTCGCGCTGCTGGGAGACCTAAGATACGGGCGTGCAGCTACATCTTTGATTTACGGTTTGACGAAATTCAATGTTAAGAGGATATACCTGATTTCGCCCCCCCTGCTCAGGCCTAGGCAAGAGATCATGGACTTTTTGAAAAAGCAGGCGGTCGAAATAAAAGAGGGGGAGAACCTGGGCGAGGTAATAGGGGAGATAGACGTGCTCTACGCTACAAGAATTCAAAAGGAGAGGTTCCCAGATCCCTCCGAATACGAAAAGGTGAGGGGAAGCTACAGGATAGATCTTGAGGTCCTTGAAAAAGCCAAGGATGGACTAATTATAATGCATCCACTCCCAAAGGTGGATGAGATAGACCTCAGGGTTGACTCCACAAAATTCGCCAGATATTTCAAGCAGGCCGCGTACGGGGTGCCAGTGAGGATGGCGATCATCTCCCTTCTGCTCGGGGCCGGAGGTGATTGAGGTGATGCCAAAGCCAGAGGAGCTCATAGTCAGGAGGATTAAGGACGGCACGGTCATAGACCACATTCCAGCAGGTCAAGCGCTCAACGTTTTGAGGATACTCGGCGTGAGAGGGGGGGAGGGCTATACTGTGGCTACCGTGATGAACGTCGAGAGCTCGAAGCTCGGCAGAAAGGACATAGTAAAACTCGAGAACAGAGAACTGGCTCTTGATGAGGTAAACAAAATAGCGCTCGTAGCCCCGGAGGCCACAATCAACACAATAAGGGATTACAGGGTGGTAAAGAAGACCAAGGTAAAACTTCCAGACGAGATAGAGGGAATAATAAAATGTGTGAATCCGAACTGCATCTCCAATCAGGTCAGGGAGCCAGTAGTCCCGAGGTTCGTCGTCATCTCTCGTAACCCAGCACTGCTTGGCTGCAAATATTGTGGCGCGTATATTACGCAAAGAGATTTGATAATTCAGTTTGCCTCTGCGACAATCTGAGGGGCTAAATTGTTACACGTGTAACAAAGATGTTGAGATTGTATGAGGGATACAAGCGAAAATTTTGATACAAAAAAAATTTTGCAATCCCCACAGCCTTCGGCTACGCGAGGGCACGAAAATTTTAAGTTCGTGCAGGCAAAGATCGAGAAAAGGGTGGATGAGAGCCCCTCGGTTAGATCCTTTTACCTAAATGCGCCTCTCCCGAGCGATCCCAAACCGGGTCAATTTTTGATGGTTTGGCTCCCCAACTCCGAAGAGGTTCCAATGAGCGTCTCTGGTCACGAGGGAGGCATAACGAGGATCTCGGTCGCGAAAGTTGGTCCAACCACAGAAAAAATTCACAAGCTTAATACAGGCGATTTTCTATGGGTGCGCGGTCCGTTCGGGAGCTGGTTCAAGCTCGATGCAAATTTTTACTTGCTTGTCGCGGGCGGTTATGGCTCGGCACCTTTGGTATACGCGGCAAAAGCCCTTTCTAGGTCAGGTAAAAAGGGCGTCTACGCAATTGGCGCAAAAAACAAATCCGAACTCCTTTTTTTAGATGAGGCAAGGGATTGCGGGTTCGAAGTCTTCATTTCCACAGAGGATGGATCATCAGGTCGCAAGGGAGTGGTCACAGACATGCTTGATGACCTTTTCTCCAAATTCAAATTCGACTCCATACTTACATGCGGGCCTGAGAAAATGATGTTTAAGGTCATAAAGGAGGGTTTCAATAGGGGAATTTATTCCCAAGCCTCGCTCGAGCGCTACATGAAGTGCGGTTTCGGGATATGCGGGTCATGCGTCTTGGACCCGCTTGGATTGAGGGTTTGCGTGGAAGGGCCTGTTTTTGATTCCATTACCCTGCTCAAAACCGAGTTCGGGAGCTGGAGAAGGTCACCGTCAGGCAGAAGGGAGAAAATATGAGCACCCTTTTAAAAGGAAGGATTTTCACATTTGACGGAATTTTTGAGGGCTCAATACTTATCGAGGGAGGAATAATCTCAAAAATCGCCAGAGGAAATTTAAACGTTCGAGCTGATGAAAGCCTTGATTTCAGAGGGAAACCCGACTGTTTAATCCTCCCAGGCTTTATAGATGCACACGTTCATCTGCGAGATCTTGAGCTAAGTTACAAGGAGGATTTCTACACCGGCACTAGGGCTGCAGCAAAGGGGGGATATACAATAATCGCGGACATGCCAAATTCAAAGCCAAGGACGAACACACCTTCATCGCTTGAGGAGAAGGCCAGAATAGCCGAGGAAAAGGCGATGGTTGACTTCGGCCTATACTACGGCGTGCCCAAGGATCCTGCCCATCTGACAGAAATTGTAAAAGAGCTTGCGATAGGCATAAAGATCTACATGGTTGAGGATTTTTATTCGGAGACAAGAGAGATGGCAATGATGGCATTCAGTTACGCCGCTGGGGAGAATCTTCCAGTGGTGGTCCACGCCGAAAACCCATCATTTTTTGTGGACAGCTTGAGCGGGAAGATAAGGACGACCGAGGCCGAGGCTTCAGCCATAGGCGACGCATGCGCAGCCGCAACCAACTACGGCTTTCAGCTCCACATAACCCATCTCTCATCCCTCAAAGGCTTAAACGAATTTATCAGGTGGAAGGAAAAGTTGGGCTGCACCTCCGACACATGCCCACATTATTTTTTGCTAACGGAAGAAGTCGTTGAATCTCTAAAAGGCGTGGCAAAGGTTTACCCTCCGCTCAGGGGCGAGGCTGATGTTCGGGCAATTCTTGAGGCGGTGAGAACCGGCAAAATAGATGCCATCACCTCAGATCACGCCCCCCACGCCATTTGGGAAAAAGCGGTCGAGTTCGAGAGGGCCCTCGGGGGCTTTCCTGGCCTTGAGACGACGCTGCCCCTCTTGCTCACGCTCGTGGAAAAAAATTTGCTCAAGCTAGAGGATCTGGTCAAATTATGTTCAACAAACCCCGCCAAAATTTTTAGGATAAAAAACGTCGGGGCAATTGAGGAGGGCAAAATTGGCAATTTGACGGTAGTGGATCTGGGCCGGAGGCACAAAATAGAACCAGAAAACTTTGAGAGCAAATCGAAGTTAAGTCCTTTCGGAGGGATGGAGGTCATCGGAAAAGCGGTGGCCACGATTGTTCGTGGTTCGCCCGTAATGCTTGAGGGGGAGATAATAGGTGAAAAAGGATGGGGCACAAATGTCAAAAATTACGGTTAAAATAGGAGCGCTCAATTTTCTGAACCCGGTGGCGTTGGCCTCCGGCATATTGAGCCATGGCTCCCTGTTGAGGAGGGCTGCTGAGGAGGGAGCTGGAGCAGTGGTCACAAAAAGTCTGACGTTAAGAGAGCGCGAGGGTTACAAGACACCAACAATTGTGGGGGCGAAGGCAGGACTCATAAACGCCATAGGGCTTGCAAATCCAGGCTACAAGGAATTCCTAAAGCACGATTTGCCAATGGCCAGGCAAGGTGGGGCTTGCGTGATAGTGAGCATAGCCGGCGGCGGTGTGGACGAGTTCAGAAAGATTTCAATCGCGGCCGAAAGGGCTGGGGCCGACGGAGTTGAGCTAAACCTTTCATGCCCGCATGTCAAAAAACATGGCTTGGAGATAGGCTCGGATCCGCCCCTAGTTAAAAAGATAGTTAGGGAGGTCAGGGGGAGCGTTAAGATTCCGGTCCACGCCAAGCTCGGGTTAACAGACAATCTAACAGGATCAGCGATAGCCGCGGAAAGCGCGGGGGCGGATGCCATCGTCGCGATAAACACGATAAGGGCTGTTGCAATAGATGTAAATGCGATGAAACCCGTGCTCTCGAACACCTATGGCGGGCTCTCAGGCCCCGCGATTCACCCCATAGCCGTAAGGTGCGTCTACGATCTTTACAAGGAGCTGTCAATCCCAATAATAGGCTGCGGTGGGGTCGAAGACTCCTCAGATGCTCTTGAGTTTATTCTTGCTGGAGCCACGGCTGTACAGGTTGGAACCGCCGTTGCCCTTAAGGGTTTGACCGTGTTTAAAGAAATTGCCATCGGAATTGATAGATATTTAGACTTTTATGGTTTCAAGGACCTAAGGGAAATCGTTGGGCTGGCCCACAGGAGATGATTTGGTGAAATATATCATCGTCACAGGCGGCGTGATGAGCGGGTTGGGGAAGGGGATAACCACGGCGTCCGTGGGGAAGCTCCTTCAATCGCGCGGGTTCGCTGTTACGGCCATAAAGATAGACCCGTACATCAACGTCGACGCCGGCACCATGAACCCATTCGAGCACGGCGAGATATTCGTGACGGATGACGGAGGGGAGATAGACCAAGACATGGGGCATTACGAGAGATTTTTGAACATAGAGTTAACCAAGGAGCACAACATCACGACCGGCCAAATTTACGGCGAGGTCATAAGGAAGGAGAGGAGGGGGGACTATCTCGGGAAGACAGTCCAGATAATTCCTCATGTCACCGACATCATTAAGGACAGGATAAGAAAGGTCGCAGAAGAAAGTGGGGCGGAGATATGCTTGGTGGAGATAGGGGGCACCGTCGGCGACATAGAGAGCATGCCTTTCTTGGAGGCGGCTAGGCAGCTCAGGCTCGAGGAGGGAAACGAGAACGTTGTTTTCATCCACGTCACCTTAGTCCCAGCGCTGAAGGTGGTTGGAGAGCAAAAGACCAAGCCAACCCAGCACAGCGTTAAAGAGCTCAGGGAGCTGGGCATACTTCCTGACATAATCGTATGCAGGGCTGAGAGACCCATAGGTGAGGGGGCAAAGCGAAAGATATCACTTTTCTGCAACGTCCCTGAGGGGGCCGTGATAAGCGCCCACGACGTGGAAAATATATATGAGATCCCCCTGCTCCTCGAAAGCGAGGGGTTGGGCGACATCTTAGTTAGGAGACTAGGGATAAACCCGAGAAAAGAGGACCTCTCCGACTGGGAAAGGATAGTCAGGAAAATGAGGGAGGCGAGCAAACTCGTGAAAATAGCAATGGTCGGGAAATACGTGAGAATAGCCGATACATATCTGAGCATAAATGAATCCTTAAAGCATGCCGCAGGGGAGCTGGAGTGCAAGGCGATTATAGATTGGATAGAGGCGGAAACCTTTGAGGACGACCCCGGGAAATTGAAAATGCTCTCGAACTACAGCGGAATAGTCGTCCCAGGCGGTTTTGGGGTCAGGGGGTCGGAGGGCAAAATTGCGGCAATAAATTTCGCCCGCGTGAATGGAATTCCATATTTAGGTCTGTGTTTCGGATTTCAGCTCGCCGTGGTCGAGTTCGCCAGAAATGAGGCGGGTTTGGAGCTTGCGAACAGCACTGAGCTTGACCCTGTTACCCCGCATCCTGTGATAGACCTTTTGCCAGAACAGAGGGGCGTTGAGGAACTTGGGGGGACAATGAGGCTTGGTGGTCACGACATACAAATTCTTAGAGGCACGAAGGCGTTTGAGATATACAGTTCAGAAAAAATACGCGAGAGGCACAGGCACCGCTATGAGGTCAATCCAAATTATCTTGAAACTTTGGAGGAAGCGGGGTTGATCTTTTCTGGCAAGTCTATGGACGGTAGAAGAATGGAAATTCTGGAGATAAAAGATAGGCCCTTTTTGGCGACACAGTTCCATCCTGAGTTTAAATCCAGGCCGGGAAAACCCGCCCCCGTGTTCAAGTGGTTCATCTCAGAGGCTTTAAAGAGGAGCGGGCAGTTTTGAGGGTCAGATAGCCTGCTGTAACCAAAATCAGAAGAAATTTCCTAATCTTTTTTTAAATGATAACTCCTCATTTTTGTTTTTCAACTGTGTTTCAGAAAGGTGCGGAAGATGTGCTCTGTCCGAAAGGGTAGCGGCGGAATTCTCTGGAGCTCCATGCTCTGAGCTGCTCAAGCAGGGATATGCTGCGCTGGCGAACGCTGAACGATCGCCATCCGCAGAGCCTCGGAGCTTGCTAAAAAGGGCAAGATTTCTGCGCTTCACTTTGTCATGGAAACGCCACGAAAGAATGATGCGTCACTTGGCCTTGTGCTTCTAGGAGAGGCTAAAAAGGTCAAATCAGGGTTAAAGGCCATGTAGCGTCTCGGCGGTCCTTTTTTACTCCAGCCCCCATCGTTTGGCCATTTTCACTATGATGAAGATCACCAAAGCAACTATTAGGAATGTTATGAGGGCGCCGAAGAAGTGTCCGATCCTAAAGGGACCTACTTCTATGGCTTCCCACATTGTCCCAGGAACCGCAAATTGGATTATCGGCATAATCAGGTCGTTCACCGAGGCCTGTACCAGAGCGCCTAGATAGAGGCCGATGATGAAAGCCACGGCCATTCCTAAAACCTTGTACTTGGTGATGAAATCCATGAACTCGGCGATGAAGCCCTTCTTGGCCGGAGGCGGTGTCGGTTTTGGCTCCAGGAGCTTCCGAATCTGGCGCAACTCTTCCAGTATCTCTTCATCTTTCGTCAAGTTGTCACCATTCCCCACAAAAGGATTAGTTTTCATTTTTTAACACGAAGTCTCTTCTTTAAAAAAGCTTTTCATTGTTTTTTTCGAAATCCTTAAATAACCAGAGATTTTCCTGTTTTTACGAAATTTTTGAGCTTTTTGGGGGAAGAGCATGCCGAAGTGCTGTCCCAAGTGCCACATGTATTATGAATGTGAGACCAGAAACGAATGCTGCCCGGAATGCGATTTCTATTCGGAATATGAATGCCTATACGAAGATGAGGAGATCTACGACGAGGACATAGAGGATTGAATTCCCAACATGCATAATGGGCAATCGGGCTGGAGGTTCATTATCACCGGAGGAATCAGTTAGTAAATATCCCAAAATTATAAGCAGAACCAAAACAAACTAAATATGGTGTTAAAAATGGCATACGACCCATTCGATTTTTTTGAGATAATGAGGAAAATGTTCAAGGAATTTGATAGGGAATTTGAAAGCATGCTTAGGGAATTCGAGAAGGTGCCAGAGAAGCCAAGCACTCGAGATTTTGGGCGTTTACCTATGGCCGGATTCAAGATTGAGATCAGAGACGATGGGTTAGGCAGGCCCGAGGTTAAAGTTACTAGATTTGGCAGGGGAGCTGGGGGGATCCATCCAATCGTTGAGAAGACGCCAGCCGCGCCAAAGGTAAAACCTTATGTCGAGACGAAAAAGCGTGAGGAAAAAACTGAGGAAAAACCCATAAAGCAAATGCTGGAGACCAACGCCGGTAAGATCGAGAAAGTGAATGAGGTCATCCTGACCATGCAGGCACCCGATGTAAGCAAAGAAGACGTTGATATCAGGCGGGTTGGAAATTCAGTTGAGGTGATCGCAAGAAGGAAAAGCGGCGAGGCATTTTTCGCGGCCTATGAGGTCCCACCAGATATCGTGGTGGAAAACTGCAGCGTAGAGGTAAAAAACAACATGGTCATAATCTCGATCCCCCGCAGGAGAAGACACCCAAAAGTGAGATTTTGAACGGAACTTCTTCAAAAACCGAAAAGTCCCACACGCCCCTAACAGGTGAAAAAAATGCTCGTCAGAGTTGAGATGGAGCTTGAGGACGTCCCTGGGCAATTGGTCAAGGCTTTAGACCCCATCTCACGCTTCGGTGGCAATATTCAAAATGTGGTGCACGAGAGGGACAAAAAGACCCCATTGGGAAGAGTACCCGTTACCGTGGTCTTCGATGTGGACGAGAGGGCAAGATTTGACAAAATAATGTCAGCCCTAAGGGAGATGGGGGTCAGAGTCACGAGGGTCGGCGAAATGGGGGCAGGCTTAAAAAGCACCGTACTGATGGTAGGCCACATCATTCATACAGACATTCGCGACACGATAGATAGACTGAACTCCTTAGAGGGAGTCAGAGTGCTTGACTTAAGCTTGGCTATGGGGGCTGTGGGGGAGGAGTCAACCGCGAGAATGGTGATCGTCACTGAGGACGAAGACAGAGCCCGCGCCGCCCTTTCCCTCCTTACGGAGATAGCCTCGCAGAAAAAATTATTGTTGATAAAGTCGCTGGAGGAGACCCGATGAGATTAATTCTCATAGGCTTCGGAAATCTGGGCAGGGGACTGGCTAGGGCTCTTATCGAAAAAGGAAATTTCATAAGAGAAAAATACAGTTTGGCCCCGAGCGTGGTCGCGGTCGCTGACGAGCACGGTGCGGCGATTGACGTGAGAGGGTTAAGCCTAGAAAAGCTTCTGGAGGTCTCTGAAAAAAAGGGGTCCGTGGCTTACTACCCATCCTTCGGGTCAGAGGGCAAATCCTCACTTGAGGTAATTGAGGAGGTGGACGCTGATGTGGTCTTTGAGCTCACCCCCACAAACATCGTCTCGGGGGAGCCGGGGCTGAGCCATATAAAAAAGGCAATAACTTCGGGTAAGCACGTCGTCACCTCCAACAAAGGCCCGCTTGTGGTAGCATTCAGGGAACTCGATAACATGGCAAAAAAAAGAGGTGTTCAATTTCGCTACTCGGCCTCGGTGGGCGGCTCTGTGCCCGTGATCGGCTTGGCCCAGAGGCTTCTCGCGGGAAACACTATCTACTCCATAAGGGGCGTTCTTAATGGCACGACAAACTACATTCTCACAAGGATGGAAAAGGAGGCGGCCCCATTCGACGTAGTCCTGCGCGAAGCCCAAGAGATGGGGATCGCCGAGAAGGACCCAACTCTTGACGTTGACGGAATTGATACGGCATGCAAAACGGTCATTCTCGCAAACGCAATTCTTGGCGTCGACAAAAAGCTAAGCGATGTCTCGCCGGTCGGCATAAGGCAGATAAGGCCAGAGGCAATTCGTTTGGCAAGGGAGGCGGGTTATACTATAAAGTTGATAGGTGTGGCTAAGCGGGACTCGCTTGAAGTCGGGCCAAGGCTGGTGCCGATAGGCCACCCGCTTGCGGTGTGGGGGACGTTAAACGCAGTCACGTTTGAAATGGACCTAGCTAGGGAGATCACGATCACCGGTTTCGGCGCGGGGCCGAGGGAAACCTCGAGCGCGCTCCTCAGCGATTTGATAGACATTCACAGGTCAGTTGGGGAATAAAAATGAGGTATGAGTGCATACAGTGCGCGAGTGGCTTTGACATCAATGAAAAACTTTATACATGCCCAAAGTGCGGGGGCCTGCTTGAAATAGAATTCGACACCGACGAGCTCATTGAAAAAATTGACTTCAACAGGCTCAGAGCTGACCCGATAAAAGTTTGGAAATACAGGGCCTTCATGCCAGTTTTGGATGATTCAAAGATAGTCAGCCTTGGGGAGGGAGGAACCCCATTATTCAGGTGCGATAGGCTAGCGGGGGAGATGGGCGTAAGTGAACTTTACATAAAATACGAGGGACTAAACCCAACCGGCTCATTTAAAGATAGGGGGATGACAGTGGGAGTTACAAAGGCGCTCGAATTCGGAGCCAAAGTCGTCGCATGCGCTTCCACAGGCAACACCTCAGCTTCGCTTGCGGCTTATGCAGCGAGGGCTGGGCTAAAGTGCATCGTGATCCTACCTTCTGGAAAAGTCGCATTGGGCAAGCTAGCACAGGCCATTATGCACGGCGCAAAGGTTGTTAGCATTAAGGGGAATTTTGACCAAGCGCTCACCATTGTTATGAGGCTATGTCAAGACGAAAACATCTATCTGTTAAACTCGGTTAACCCATTTAGGCTACAAGGTCAGAAGTCCATAGCGTTTGAAATAGCCGACCAGCTCGGCTGGCAGGTCCCGGATAGGGTCGTCGTTCCAATGGGGAATTGCGCCAACATTTGGGCCATATACAAGGGCTTTCTGGAGTTTGATAGGACAGGCTTGACTGACGGCATCCCCCAGATGGTTGGGGTTCAGGCGGAGGGGGCAAAACCTATTGTTGACGCGATAAAGCGAGGCATGGAGACCTTCGTACCGGTTGAAAGTCCAGAAACGGTGGCGACCGCGATAAGAATAGGCAATCCGGTGAACGGAATCAGGGCCATCCGCGCGATTAGGCTTTCGGGAGGCACGGCTGAAAGCGTCAGCGACGATGAGATCATAGAGTTTCAAAGACTTGCGGCGAGGTTGGAAGGAATAGGGGTTGAGCCGGCCAGCGCTTCGGCCATAGCAGGATTAAATAAGCTTGTCAAAGGAGGAGTTGTGGATAAAGACGAGAGGGTGGTATGCGTGGCGACGGGGCATATTTTAAAGGATCCAGAGGAAGTTATAAACGTGTCGGAACCTCCAGTCGAGGTGCAAGCTAAATATGATGAAGTTGTTAAGATTTTAAGGTGATATGATGTCCGAAGCGAGAGAGATGTTTAATAAGGTTCTCGAGCTGTTGAGGCAACACCACGAATGGATGAAGACCACCGTGAATTTAATAGCCAGCGAGAACGTGCCAAGCCCAGCTGTTAGGGAGGCACTTATCACAGATTTCGGGAACAGATATGCGGAGGGTTGGCCTGGTGAGAGGGTCTACGCAGGCTGCATTTACATAGACCAGGTTGAGCTGCTCGCCATGGAGCTTGCTAAAAAACTCTTTAACGCCGAGCATGCGAACGTTCAGCCAGTTTCGGGGCTCACGGCAAATCTAGCGATGTACACAGCTTTAAGCGAGCCCGGGGATAAGCTGATATGCCTCTCCATTCCATGCGGTGGGCACATAAGCTCAGGGAAGAAAAAACTCGGGGGCACAGCTGGGGCCGTTCACGGGTTGGAAGTCGAGTACTTCCCGTTCGACGAGAAAAAGATGAACATAGATGTGGACGAGGCAGCGAAGAAGATAAGGGAAATAAAGCCAAAAATTGTCCTCTTTGGCGGGAGCGTGTTTTTGTTCCCCCATCCTGTAAAGGAGCTTTCAGAGGTCGCTAGAGAGGTTGGGGCCCACGTCGCATATGATGCCGCCCACGTTATAGGTTTGATAGGAGGCGGCCAATTCCAGGATCCGTTGAGGGAAGGGGCAGAGGTGGTTACGTGCAGCACGCACAAAACACTGCCTGGCCCCCAGCACGGCATGATCTTATGCAGAAAGGAGTATGCGGATGCCATAAATAAGGCAGTATTCCCTGGCGTGGTTAGCAATCATCACTTGCACTGCGTTGCGGCGCTTGCGGTCGCGCTGGCCGAGATGATGGAGTTTGGCAAGGAATATATGGCCCAGATAGTCAGGAACGCAAGGGCGCTCGGACAGGCACTTTATGAGCGGGGGATAGAGGTTTTGTGCCCAGATCAAAACTTCACCAACTCCCATATAATAGTTGCAGACATCACAAAGTTCGGGGACGGCGGCACTCTTGAGCGGAAATTGGAAAAGGCGAACATCGTTTTAAACCGCAATCTCCTGCCATGGGACATCAGGGAAGGCAGAAATTACAAACAACCTGGCGGCATAAGGATGGGGACGTCAGAGGTCACGAGGCTTGGCATGAAGGAGAGCGAGATGGACGAGATTGCAGAGTTCATAAAACGAGTCGTGGTCGATGGCGAGCCTCCAGAAGCCGTTGCAAAGGATGTCGCGGAATTCAGGCGAGATTACCAGCGCGTTCACTATGCGTTTGAGTCAGCCGTTGAGGCTTACGAGTACATAAGAATACACTAACCTTTTAAAAGTTGCACCCGGTTTTAACCGCGCTTAAAGCTGTGGACTTTTTTCAAGAGGGGTAGACAGCTAGCTTGCTCGATCTATCCTTTTTAGCCAAGCGCAGGCGTTTGTCTTTACTTATAAAGAAGTGTTAATCCGGAAAAGGCGTAAACGGCTCAGAGTTTAGGCGTCAATTTTGCTAAAGTTGGGGGTTTATTTAAAATCGGACTTTAGCCGCGTGCTTAAAGCTTTCCAACGCTAAATTTCCACTGATTTCCACTGTTTCCACTGGAAACCCCTATAATGCCCTTCTTTCTCCTAAAAATTTATTATCCAGGCCATTTTTTAAAATAAAAAAAATCTTGCTTTTTTTCTCCAAATTGGATTACTTTCGGGCATCTCTCTCTCCTTTATCCAATTAAAAGCGAGAATTCAGTTTTTAATTTGGAATAAGGTCGATTTCGATGGCATGCTGGCTATTAAAGTCTTTAACTTCCTGGCGCCTCCTTACTTATGCAGGTCTAAATTTTTCACGCGTGATAAAATTTCATGTCTCAAAAAATTACCTAGTTAAAAAGAATCTCATCAAAAATTTCACCGTCAATCCTTTATGCGGCTTTCACAACTCCCTACCTGATTGGGGGGCTGGAGATGGACCGGGGATTTAAAGAGAAGTTAGAGGAATTCCTAAACCAGAAATGGGTGATCAAAGAACTCCACAGAATAACAGCAAGCGGCCAGAAATCACTCGTAATAGAGTTTGGTAGGCTGATAGATTTCGACATGGAGCTTGCTAATTCGCTCCTCGGGTTCCCAAATGAGTTCATTGAAGAAGCCGACAAGATTTTGGAGCAAATAACGAGCTTGGAGGGCATGCGTTTACGGGTCAAGAATCTAGATAGGTCAACCCCCATCCGAGACATTCGCGCGAGCGACATAGGCAAGTTCATACAGGTCGAGGGGATTTTGACTCGTATGAGTGACGTGAAGCCAGAAATCAGGGAGGCGGTTTTCAAGTGCGTCGCTTGCGGGGAGGAGCAATCCGTCCCTCAGACTGACGAAGTATATAGAGAGCCAATCTACTGCGGGAACCCCGAATGTACAAGGAAGCGCGGTCCATTCAAGCTGGTCGTAGAAAATTCCAAATTCATAGACTGGCAGAGCATGCGGGTTCAGGAGAGACCAGAGCAGCTCCGGGGCGGGAGGATGCCTAGGCAGCTTGACGGAATAGTTAGGGAGGACTACGTAGATAGAGCGGTTCCAGGGAACCATGTGGTCATAACTGGCGTCCTGAGGGTGTTCCAAGAGGGATTCGGCCGTCAGCGTAAGACGACGTTCAGAAAAATCCTCTTTGTAAATCATCTGGAAGTTGTTCAAAAGGGGGTCGAGGAGTATGAACTCAGCGCTGAGGACGAGGCGAAGATAAAAGAGCTGGCTAAGGACCCCTGGTTAAGGAATTCGATTATTCAGTCCATAGCCCCCAGCATTTACGGCTATGAACCAATAAAGGAGGCCATCGCACTTCAAATTTTTGGATGTCCGGCCATAGAACTCCCCGACGGATCTAGAAAGCGAGGCGACATTCACATTTTGCTCACAGGTGACCCAGGGGTGGCAAAGAGCGAGCTGCTCAAGTGGGTTTCCCAGGTCGCCCCGAGGGGACTTTACACCTCAGGCAAGAAAGCCACAGGCGTAGGTCTCACGGCGGCAGCGGTGAGGGACGAGATAGGCGGGGGGTGGACGCTAGAGGCCGGTGCACTTGTGATAGGTGACGGCGGAATTGTGGCAATAGATGAATTCGAAAAGATGAGCGATGAGGACAGGAGTGCCATTCTGGAGTCGCTTGAGCAGCAGACAATCAGCGTAGCGAAGGCGGGCATAATAGCCACATTGAACACTAGGACGGCGGTTTTGGCTGCAGCAAATCCAAAGGGAGGGAGGTTCGACCGCCATAGGTCTATAGTGGAGCAGGTTGACCTGCCTCCGGTCATACTCAGCAGGTTTGACCTTATCTTCATAATGCGCGATGAGCCTCAGGCCGAAAGGGACAGGACAATAGCCCATCACATGTTGGAGC
>Ga0315298_1005168_pt1 | contig 18818 bp, 18 predicted proteins | sample WHS_1_MG_FD_203077 | JGI IMG/M metagenome (GOLD analysis project Ga0315298, IMG submission 203077) | Extremophilic microbial mat communities from Washburn Hot Springs, YNP, Wyoming, USA - WHS_1_MG | ecosystem: Environmental > Aquatic > Thermal springs > Hot (42-90C) | place: USA: Wyoming...
AAGTTCCTGTGCTACAACTCGATCATAAAGTACGACAAGACTGCCCAGCCACCATGGGTGGCAGAGATATGAAAGGGATGACGGAGAGGAAAATCAAGCTCACGTTAGAAAATTATGCAACACAGCAGCTAGCTGGAAATATTTATAAAGAGGAGCTGGTATCTCCATAAGGTGAAATCATGGTTGGAACCGCAAATCCATTTGAAGCCACGATAGAACAAATTGATATGGTGGGAAAGAAGCTCAATTTAAATCCCTCCGTTATTGAAAGACTAAAACACCCACGCCGGATAATAATTGTTTCCGTTCCTGTATGCATGGACAGCGGAGAAATAAAAGTGTTCACGGGCTACCGCGTGCAGTACTCACACGCTCGAGGACCGTACAAGGGAGGCATAAGATATCACCCGAATGTCAATCTGGATGAAGTCAAAGCCTTGGCCGCTTGGATGACATGGAAATGTGCGGTCGTCGACATTCCCTACGGCGGCGCGAAGGGCGGTGTGGCGGTCAACACGAAGGAGTTGTCAAAGGGTGAGCTCGAGCGATTAACTCGGCGTTACACCGCAATGATCTTAGATGACATAGGTCCCTACAAAGATGTCCCCGCCCCCGATATGTATACGGACGCCCAGACAATGGCTTGGATAATGGACACATACAGCCAGTTCAAAGGCTACCTAGTTCCTGAGGTTGTTACTGGAAAACCCATCGAAGTCGGTGGATCTGAGGGAAGAAATGAAGCCACTGGTCGCGGCGCGGCGATTTGCGCCAGAGAGGCCGTGAAGCATGTGGGATTAAACATGAAAGGCCTGCGGGTCGCTGTTCAAGGGTTTGGAAATGTAGGCCAAGCCGCTGCAGAAGTCTTGAAAGAAATGGGGTGCAAGATCGTCGCCCTGAGCGACTCCACCTGTGGCATTTATGATCTGAAGGGAATCGACATTCAAGCCGCGAAAAGACACAAACTGGAAACCGGCAAACTTCGAGGCTTCGGCAGATGTGAGGAGATCACAAACGAAGAACTTCTGGAACTGGACTGCGATATCTTGGTCCCTGCAGCGATGGAAAACGCGATAACGGAGTCGAATGCACACAAAATCAGGGCAAAAATTGTTGTGGAGGGGGCAAACGGCCCAAGTACACCTAAAGCTAAGGAAATCATGTATTATGATCACGGCATACATGTGATCCCCGACATCCTTGCCAACGCCGGCGGTGTAACCGTCAGTTACTTCGAGTGGCTCCAAAACATCCACCGCGAGCACTGGAGCGAAAGCGTTGTAAACCAGAAGCTGGAAGATTATATGGTAAAAGCATTCAATGACGTCCTCAAGACTGCAAAAGAATATAAGGTTGAATTGTCAACCGGTGCATACATCCTCGGACTCAAGAGAGTTGTCGATGCCCAAGAGAAACTCGGCCTATTCCCGTGATAAGGGGCCAATGCAGCACCCATTGTCAAAAAGTACGGGATTTTAAAAGAGCAAGATAATCAAGCGATCATTACACAGCAACATGAAAATCAGTGTTAATTTTTGAGGATAACGAAAAACGCTGGCTTAAGCAGATATTAACGCGTTTAAATCGAGAAAAACAGTAAAATTTAATATTAAAAACTTTATCAAGTTTGATTGCGGGGACAAGCCGGCAGAACAGGCTGAACTCCACCCACGGGTGCGGGAGAGCCACTGAAAAACTCAGCGCAGCTGGGGGAGGCCGTGGATAAGGTGCGTGGAAGTGCGCACCGAAGCATGGATGTCGGATAAAGATCCCGAAATGAAAGCGCGGCTGGGTAACCGAGCCGCCGCGGAGTAGTTTCGCGATCGTCCCCGCACAAACACCTGTTCTTCTGGATTAAAGTTAATTTTTACAATATATTTTCCCAACTAAATGTAAAATTTCTAGAGCGCTGGCAGCAGGAAGTTGTGTTCCCAATCGCTAACGTGCGCTCTGTAACTTTCCCACTCCTTCTCCTTCACATAAAGGAAGTGCTTAAAGAGATGTTCCCCTACGGCCTCTCTTACCAGCTCGCTACTTCGCATATTATCGAGCGCCTGACCTAAGTTCTCCGGCAATGATTCTATGCCCAGAGCCTCACGCTCCTCCACGCTCATGTGGAATATGTCCTTTTCCACCGGTTCAGGTGGCTCTATCTTGTCCTCTATTCCCTTTAAGCCGGCAGCTAACATTACCGTGAACTGAAGGTAGGGGTTGCCTGCAGGGTCTGGGTTACGTAGTTCGATGCGGGTGTGTGCCTCTCTACCGGCCGGAACACGAATATACGCACTCCTGTTCCTGTTTGCCCAAGAGATGTAAACCGGAGCCTCATATCCTGGCACCAATCTTTTATAGGAGTTGACCGAGGACGCCAAGATGGCACAGGTTTCCTTTGCGTACTTCAGCAGTCCACCGATAAAGTAAAGCGCATTCTTACTGAGCTTGTACGGACCCTTTGGTTCATAAAATATGTTTTTTCCCTCCATGGTAGTGAGCGACTGGTGGACATGCATCCCAGAGCCATTGACGCCGAAGATCGGCTTAGGCATAAACGTCGCGTACAGCCCGTGCCGATACGCAGTGTTCTTAGTGACGTATTTCATCATGGCGACGCGGTCAGCTGATGTCATAGCATCCGCGTACCTGAGGTCTATTTCATGTTGCCCCGGTGCCACTTCATGGTGCGAGGCCTCAACATCGAACCCCATCAAGTTGAGATAATTTACTATCTCCTTCCTGATTATATCGCCTCGATCCCTCATGAGATCGAAGTAGCCACCCGAATCAGAGGGCCTGGTCGTTGGCGCGCCTTTCTCATCCAGCGTGAGAAAGAAAAACTCGTACTCCGGAGCCGTGTTGAATATCCACCCCTTTTTCTTAGCTTTCTCCAGCTGTCGTTTTAACGCCGCGCGGGGATCCCCCTCAAACGGATTGCCCTCGTGATCAAAGACATCACAGACAATCCGTGCCGTCTTGAGGTTATCCTGTAACCAGGGAATAATCACAAAAGTTTCCGTGTCGGGCATAAGGCGCATGTCAGACTCCTCGATGGTGGCATACCCCAGAACCGAAGAACCGTCGAAGAAGACCCCTTCATCCAAGGCCTTTTCAATCTTCGTGGCCGGAATGGTGACGTTCTTTACCGTGCCCAAAATATCGGTGAACTGCATCTGGACAAACTTTATGCCCTCCTTCTTCACGGTCTGTATGATCTCGGCTTTTGACATAAACTCAACCCCACTCATCTCCTAGCCCTCTGTATTTATAACTGGCGATTCTGTATGGTGAAAAATACAATGCCTTTACAAACATCCTCATCCCTCATTTTCCGACGTTATCGCCCTGCCACCGTAAAGCTCGGTAAGGGTTAGTTTCAAAATGCCGTTTTCCCGGTAAATGTGAAAGGCGAATCTCTCCGCCGAATAGTTCTCGTTGAGCGCGCTTTCCAAGGCCACTATATCCGGCACCTCTTTGGCCCAGCTGTAAGTAAGGTTCGCGAGGTAAAGCATCCTTCCGTAACGCGGGACAACGCCGGCGTCAAGCTTGACTCCAAAGGTCTTAGCTCCCGTAACGTGGATAAAGCTGGCGTTTAAGTAACCATAGACGCGGACACCGCCATCAGGGAGCCAAACAACCCGGAGAGAATTTTCATCGCTCAAAGGGATATATATGTTTTCGAAGTTTGAATAAGACCAGCCCGCAGCGATGCGTTGGTTTAGGTAAGAGCGAAGACGTGCCTCAACGTCTGCCTTTGTCCCGGCGAACTTACCTACTTCGAACATGGCAGCGGCTATGGCAGTTCGGAGTGAATCATTTAACTCTGCCTCAACCGCAGACGCGACCGCCCTAGTTGTGTCGACAGCCATCCTTTGCTGAAGTGTGTTCATCTGACGCAGGTAACCTGATTCAAAGGTGCTCAAAGCAACTGCTCCAGAGAGTATCACGAACACCGTGAATATCGCCAACAACTCCGCTGAACCACATTCCTCCTCCATTCCCTCACCTCCAATTAAATATAGTTAGCGAAGCATCCGCTTGTGCCACTCTGTTCTCGCCAGCCTCCGCAATTATAATAGTGACCTTGCCCGAAAAGATGAACTTTTCAACGTCGGGTGCTGGTGTCCCTGCGTCGCTCGGGCAAACCTGAACCCAAGATGAATTTTCATGAGTTAGTTCAAGAACAACAGCGTAGCCAGGAGGACGAAGGTAGAACAGTGCATTGTCAACTCTCGATCGCAAGTAGTCTCCTGGAACTACTTGAGGAGCTATACCCAACACATTCTCAGCGATCGCGTCAAGATAACTGAGCGTGTAGTCATCCACATGGGAGAGTTCGAGTGTTCTGTAGAGGTACTCTGTTTTCAGCTGAAGCTGTCTGTTCGCTGCTGAGTTTATGGCGTCGTATCTGTAACTGTGCAAAAGGACTCCGGCTAACACGACTATCAAAAACATGAAAGCTATAGACAGTATGTCGCTCACCCCCCCACCCTCTCGAAACAACTTGCACTCTGTCAGGCGCGCCACACTTTAACCTCCAGCTTGGCGTAGGTTAAACGCCCATTTTGATACAGTGAAACCGGCACCGATAGTGCGCTGACCGGCTTTCCTTCTGGTGGCGATGGGCCGTATGGTCCCAGAACCATCTCAGCACCGGGATTGTACGATAGTTTTATCTGGAAAAAGAAGTTGTCTCCACCAAGTTCCTCTTTGAAATCAAGCGAGGATATCCGCTCAACATCCAAAACATACTCGCGCGCGTGAAAACCTTCCACGTGCGCTAAGCGGTTGAGGACGAGATCATTTGTAATCGTGGACGCAGCGTCTATAAGTCCGGCTGTCAAAAGCACCGATTGATACTGGCTGTAAGCCGAAACCAACAGGGCGATGAAAACTATGGCCAGTAGAACCGCCAGGACTGACTTAAAAATTCTTACCAAATCCGTTTTACCACCAGCCTGTTCTCACGAACAGTAATCGAAAGATCATGACTCCCCGGACCTAGTTCTGGTGAGTCCTCAGAAAAAGTAAGGACAAATCCCCCCTCGGGAATACCATAGTTATCAAGGAAAATTCTATTGTCTATAAACCTTATGTGGTAGTTACCGGGGATGTTTATCCTAACATCCTGCGTGCCCCCGGCCGATATAACAGTTCCACAAGCCTCAGCAACCTTCAAAGCTGCCTCCTTAGCTGTGCTCTCATCGATTGCGCCACGAATAAAAAAATAGCCTACCATCCCTATCGATACCGCGAAAGCGCTCAGGATAACCAGGCCCAATAACCGCAGCGCCGGCATGTGGATCTACGCCACCGTCAGTTCAAATGTGGCAGTCTGCTGAACTCCATCTGCGCCAGTTGCTTTAATAGTGATCGTGGTAGTGCCCGGCAGCGCTGAACTACCGACGACAATCGTCATCGTGGAGCCGAACGAGGGTACTCCGCTATTGGGCGAAAAGTTCACTGTCACGTCCGCTGGTGCTCCTGAATAAGAAAGTGACACATTTTTGTCGTACGGACCTATGCGTTGCACTGAAACACTGGCGGTTATAGTGTCTCCCGCATCCACCGTGGCGCCAGTTGGCGATACGCTGACCGTGAAGGAAAGCATGCCGGTCGCCCCTTTGCCGGCCCATGTGTAAACAGCGTAGCCTATCCCCAACCCGATAACCAAAAGCACGATACCGGCAAACAGCTTCATTGCGAGCGGCTCGACACCCCGCTGGTCAAGTCCTCTTACCACTCAACCACCCCCGACAGTTATTAACGTTAGCAAAAAGCTCGTGACGGTAAATATAGTTGCCGATGCGATGACCGACTTTGCGACAGAAGACCATAGCTCCACTTGATCTCCACCAGCTCTGATGTTCGCTATATATCTAGCGATTATAAAGCTCAATGCTACTGACGTGAGTCCCATGACCAGCCTCAGGAGCGCGATCTCCATGACGCTCATTGCGCCGAGCAGGAAAGGGATTCCGGTCACGCCTGCGGTTGCCGCCTGCGCCGACATCGTGAATTTCATGCCCGACATAAAGTCCATCACCCAGACCGACATCGAGCAAACCACCGGAATGAGCACGGCTGCCACCAACCACAGATTACCCATAGCCTCGTCTATCCTCTCCCGGAAACGGCGCTCCACTCGATGAAGCGTGCGTAGAAATTCCGCAGCCATCATACAGGCCCTCCCAGCGGCGGCCTCGCTGTCGCGCCTGATGCGGGAGATTATCTCCAGAAAGCTTTTTATCATCGGGTTGTACCGCCTTCCGGAGCGCCGTTCAAACATGGCCTCATAAAGGTTGAGGCCATAGCGTTCCATCCTCCTGCTGGTATCCTTAAGCTCATCCGCCAAGGGTGAACCACCCATTAAGTTAGCCGCTTCAGCCATCGCCTGCTGCATCGGCTTGCCGTCCAACATCCTCGAACCCATTGTATTCAGCGCGTTGCCCCAGTCGACAAGTTTCCGCCTCTCCTCTTCGCGAAGCTTTGCTCTCCTCGAATAGTAAAGATACGCGTAAACACCAATTGCGGCGGCCGTTGCCCACACGAGCCAAAATGTCGAGAAACTGAAGATTATGAAGCCAACCGGGCCTTCTGTTGCTCCCATCAAATACATTGCCCCGGGCCAAGCTATCACCACGAAGACCACCAGTGGAATGAGCAGTGAGGGAATTTTTTTCCCCAACACCACCACCTTCCTAGGTGGCGGCAGGCGTGGATCATCCTCAGGTAAACTTTGAATCTGTATGGTAGCGGGGCGACGCCCGCCCATGAACTCTGTGAAGGCGAGAAAGGCCACGGCTAGGACAACTGCTATACCTGTGAAGAACTTCAGGTCAACAAAATTAAAACCGATTACGCCAAAAACTGGAGACAACCCAACCACGCTAATTATGGCGAGGGAGCTGAAGGTGAGAAATGCCAAAGTTGGCATGACGAGGCTGTTCAGGCGCCTCGTCAGCTGCTCCTCAGCGCCCTCCAAGACCCGCTCTGGAGCTTTAGCAACATCCGCTAGGCGCGCTGACTCCTCCTTTGCCCCGGTTGACCTGAGCAAGTCAAAGATGGCCTGCCTAGTGCTGTCATCTATATCCCCCCACTCGTTCGCTATCACCGTTAAAAGGTGTCGTACTGTTTCGTACTTCCTGCGCTCATCAAGTTCCAGCAGGCCTTTCTGGAGATCCTCAGCCAGCTTGCCCTCGCTCATGTCCGCTGCCTGCACCGTAGCCCCGCGGATATCCGGGCGATGATAGAGTGAGAAACTGAGCAACATCACCGTGCCTATCGCCTTGCTCTGGGCATCGATCCTGCGCGAGGCCGCCGCCGAATACGGATAAGCTTGAAAGACCATCATAAAAATGCCGCCAATCAGAAACCCAAATATCGGAAGATAGAGTGTACCAATTAAATCACCGCTGGACAGACCGATGCCAAACCAGACAACCACAGACGGCAACAGCGGTATAATTATCGATAAAACCAGCCCGGCCGCCAAATCCTTGGGTTCAACCTTTATCTTGGCCTCCCTCAAATTGTGAAGCGTCTTCTCATCCAACTTCGCGTTCTTGGTGAGTGGACCAAGTACCATGCCTGCGACAGAGCAAAATTTCTCATAAAGTCCCCTCCTACGCGGCCCAAGGGCGCTCTGAAGGGCTTCGCGAACGTCGCTCGGTATCGGAAATCTTTCGGGAAGGGATTTCAAAGTTTCTTCAGCCAAGTCCGCCAATCCTCCAAGACCCTTGAGTAATCCGGCGCGTTCTGCTTCAGCGAGTAGAAATATGCACTGTAGGCTCTGCTCACAAAGGGTAATTCCAAGTAGCCGGGATCGCTGGCTTTCTTCGCCATCAACAGGAGTTCGGATTTCATCTTCGCCTCCGCCAAGATTGAGGCCAAGAACTCCTCCTCATCTATGGCAAGCCGCTTACATAGTCTTGGTATCAGCTGGCTGCCGCCCTTTTCCGGCGACAAAAACTCGACTTTCCCCGCCGTGTTTTTTACATCAACTTTCGAGATATCCCTTGAGTTTAGTTTCTTCAGAAGCCTTTTTGGGCCCCTCAGAAGCTTCGACTGCACAATCATGTCTTGCTCGCGGTCATCGACGAATAACTCGGAGTACCTAGGCTCATCCCGCCAGTCCTTGAGCACCTCTGATATCTCGACGATTCTTCTGATAGTTCCGCTGGGTGTGGAAAATCTAGCTGTGCTTATTATGAAGTCAATGTACTTGAATGCGGCTTGGTGTAAACCCATTATGTGCACTATAAGGTCAAACATCTCCATCTTGCTCCTAGCGTGGAAGCTTGCCACCACCGGCTGAGAGCCCTGCCTCGCAGCGGCACCGAGGGCCGCTCTCACCGCCTCGGCCGTCCGGACCTCCGTGATCAGCCAGTAGCTGGGCCCACCTCTGAGGAACGCAGTCACCTGACGCTCAAGCTGTTCTGGATCCGAAACCCTAACGTTTGCCAACTTGTAACCGTGCGAAATGAAATCCTCAATGTGCAATTCCTCAGTGTCCTGAAAAGCCACTATTCGGTTCTGCGGACCTATCTCGGGAATGTAGGTTTCGACCTGAGATGTCTTCGCTGTGCCCATCTCGCCTATGACGAAAGCACTCGAGCCAATCCGCAGAACATTTCCCAAAAAGGAACTTGCTAGCGGCGAAAGTGTACCGCGATCTAAAAATAGCGGCTGCGTCCACGGCTTGGAGCGGCGCTTACGAACCGCGATATCGACACTGCGTGTCCATATGGCAGGATACCTACTCAGAAAAAGGCGCATCCCCAGCTCGGGTATCTCTGCGTCTAGCTGCGGACGAATCTCATCAAAAGATGTGCCCAGCCTCGAAGCCAGCGTTTCGCCCAGACCAAGCAGTGCTGGAGTAGACCAGTACACGCCAGTTTCCAACCTGCCCCAGCGCTCGTGTTCCACGTATATCGGCTGAATTTCGGGGGGGGCGGCTACAAAAATGTCCGTTATATGATCGTCATGACTGAACGGCTCCAGTAGTCGATAAGTTAGCCAACTAGCCATGAGTTCGGCCAACTTGCGAAGGCTGGTGCCGGGCACCGATCTTTTCCTCTCGCGCAGCATGTGGAGTAGCGTGTTATACCACTCTTCTGCAAAAGAGTATGACCGCGTCGAATAGGCAAACTTAGCGTGTCCGGGCGCTTCCTCGATCTTGATCCTGAAAGCCGCATCCAGCAGCTCAAGCTGATCGGCAGGCAGATTGAACTCAGGAAGGATCAGTTCATAAAATGGCACAGGATTGTTGTGCTGCTCATAGATATTCACTTTCCCACGACCACCGGTCAAATCGTAACTCTCAATCACGCGAGCATTACTCGGTGGAGAGCACCAGAGGCCCTCAACAAAGAAGGGCTTGGTCCTTTCCAGAAAAACCTCATCGTATTTTTTTGGTGAAAGGCGCTTGAAAACCGGTGAACTTTTCAAAGTTGCCTTTATCGAATCTATGAGCTTGAAGAAGTTCTCCTCTGTACATTTTTTACATTCGTCGCTGCCCTTGATCCTTGCGACAACTATGGTGTTCTCAAGTGGGCTGAGGTCGTGCGGATCTGCCATGATCTTGTCGAGTGCTTCGGTTACAGCAGCCAGGCGAACATCGACGCACTTTTTGCACTTTCCATCGCCCTCTTTCTCGCCGTAGAGGGTACGGTCAAGGGCGAGCTGTTCAGACACCGCAATCGCCCTAGCCAATTTCGACAGATCACGCGAACGATAAATCCGCACTAGAGGGTGTAAAAGCGTTACTTGGTCCACCTCCCCTTCCATGCGGAGCCGACTGATCACACAGTGACGACATTTCGGTTCGTTAAGCGTGGATGGAAAATCGCATCCGTGACAGTCAAATTCAGCTAGCTTAAGCGGGCCACTGTCCTTAATCTCAAACGTTGGACATATCATGATGACCATAATATTCTTTGAGCGATAAAATAAAGCTACGCATGTAAACAGCGATAAGTAATTTTTGAGATATTTGGGATTTAAGGCGATAAAAAAGTGAATCCCTCAAGATACCTTAGCAATAAATCCTTTTTCCCTTAAAAGAAAGTGATGCTGGATTAAATGTCAAACGACTTGCGCAAGATGCTGAGAGAACACCTCTCCGACGAGGAAGTGAAACTATTTCGGGCCTTTGACGTTGTCGGGGATATCGCTGTCGTCAAGCTTCCCAAGACGCTTCTGCCAAAAAAACATATAATTGGGAAGGCCTTGATGGAAACGCAAAAAAATGTCCGGACTGTTTTAAACCAGATCTCCCCCGTAAAGGGTGAATTTCGCACGCGGGAGCTTGAAGTAATCGCGGGAGAAAACAAAACAGAAACTATTTATCGTGAATCTGGTTGCGCTTTCAGGGTTGACCTAGCGAGAGCTTACTTTTCACCTAGACTGGCGACGGAACGACTGCGGGTGGCGCGCCAAGTTAATCCCGGGGAGGTTGTAGTTAACTTGTTCGCGGGTGTGGGCAGCTACTCCATCATAATCGCCAAACACAGCAAGGCAGCAATCATATACTCCGTCGACATAAACCCCCACGCTTTTGAATACATGCAGACGAATGTACGAATCAACAAGGTTGGTGACCGTGTAGTGGCCATTCTTGGTGATGCCCGGGAGGTGGTCAAAAACAGGCTCGCTGGGAAGGCGGATCGTGTCCTCATGCCTTTGCCCGAACTTTCGCATGAGTTCTTCATCGTTGCCCTTTCAGCATTGAAGCCATCGGGTGGAATCGTTCACTTCTACGACTTTGGACAGGAACCGGATCTCTACGGGCCGTCCCTCAACTTCGTTAGGTCATCTGCTGCCGAAAAGGGACTTGAAGTGATCTTGCTCGGGGCAAGAAAGGTCCGTTCTTACGCTACACGGTGCTATCATATTGTCCTAGATTTGTGCGTTGAAAGAAGATAACACAAAAAAGGCAAATATCTATTTGCAACATGAATTTTCAAATTTTTATGCCCTCAAGGCCAAATTTGTTACTCTCTGCCGTGTTGTTTAGCTACCCGTACTTTTTCCTCAACCATCGCCTCCTGACTTTTTTAGCTAGTTTACCTTCTTCAATCACGAGCGAGCCTCGATATCCGCACTCACCGCAATCATAAACAGACCAAAGCTGCGGTAGCCCGGAGGCCCATTTTAGCTTTGTCGACCCACATCGCGGGCAATGTTTAAGGCTTCTTTGTACCTTCAAATTTTAACCTCAAAATTAAATTTCGAGCAGACGGAAGTTAATCCTCACGTCGTCAATGTTAACTTCGGCCGCAAACCCCTTAGTTATGGGCCCAGGGTTTACGACCAGCGTGCGACCCAGTTGGTCGATGCCACGAGCCTCGTGAACATGACCGCAGAGTGCAACCAAAGGCTGTTTTTGCTCGATGTACTGGCGGATGCTTTTGCTGCCCACGTGCGTCCCCTCCCTGATACGATCAACTTTGGTCCCATGCGGTGGCGCATGAGTGACAAGAATCCACTTCTCTCCAATACCATAAGAGGCTGCGGTCAGCTCTTCCTGTATTTCTATTTCTGTAAGTTCAAAAGGAGTGTTAAAGGGCGTCAAGTTCGAGCCGCCTAAGCCAACAAACGTGAACTCGCCGAGCTTACCGCATTTGCCATGAATGTTTGCGCCATTCTTTTCCAAAACCTGAATGATTGACTTTGGGTCGCAGTTGCCGGGCACAGAAAAACAGGGGACGCCAAAGTCCTTGGCCAGCTTGAGTATGCTTTCCGCTATCTCAGGCGGGCCAAAATTAGTAAGATCGCCTATCAAAACTAGACAATCGTAACCCCGCTTGAGTAATTTTGAAAGGTTGTTTTCAGCGCTTGAATTACCATGAAAGTCAGCCGCTGCCAATAGTTTCAACCAGTCACCTAAAGAAAAGGGAATGTATACTAACTATTAAAACTGTTTGGTCTGTAAAAAATCAACCAGTTATTCTAAAATACCGGACAACAAATATCTTTCGGAAATCTTGGAAAAACTTATATGATTTGGTGCTGAGTAGTCTTGTTTCTGGTGATATGTTTGGCATCACCCAAAAAGAAAGTACTGGAGATTATAAGCTCGGCTAAATCCGAAAACCGCCGGGAACTCTCTGAGATCGAGTCTAAACACCTGCTCGAGGCGTGGGGCATCCCGGTCAACCGCACGGTTCTCGCCAAGGATCCAGAGGAAGCCGTTAGAATGGGGCGGGAAATCCACTATCCCCTAGTTATAAAGATAGCCTCCCCAGACATAATTCACAAGAGCGATGCCAAAGGAGTCATGGTTGGAATAGGCTCAGAACTCGAACTGAGGCAGGCTTTTAACGATATCATAAAAAATGCCAGAGCCTACAAGCCCAATGCAAGAATACTGGGCGTGTCTATTCAGGAGTACCTGCCTCCCGCACGGGAAGTCATCGTTGGAGCTTTACAGGATCCATCTTTCGGTGCAACCGTCATGTTCGGCTTGGGGGGTATATGGGTGGAGGTGCTGAAGGACATAAGCTTCAGGCTCGCACCTCTGAGCGCCGAAGATGCATTGGAAATGATCAAGGAAATCAAGGGCTATCCTGTTCTGGCTGGCTTAAGGGGCACCCCGCCTGCCGACATAGGTGCCATCGCCAGCTTGATTCAAAAAGTGGGGCAACTTGCATATGAAGTACCAGAGATATCAGAGATGGACATAAACCCGGTATTCGTCTTTAACGAAGGTAAGGGCGCAATCGCTGTGGACGCTAGGATAGTCCTTGGAGAGGACAAGTAATGTCAGTCGAGCTCAAGACTCTCTTTGAGCCCAAAACGGTTTTTTTAGTTGGGGCCTCTGACCAGACCGACGGGGACAATGTTTACTCGACGCTATTTCAGTTTCTGGTGCAAAACGTCTCCAGTTATAAAAAGGGAAAGGTTTACATTGTTGATCTAAGTGGAAAAATTGAGGGAAGCTACAAAAGCGTAAGCAGCCTCAAGATGGGGTTGGACCTAGCGGTAATTTTGTTGCCAAAAAAAATGCTGGCCAAAAACCTGCAAAAACTGCTCGCTCGCCGACCAAGGTCTCTGGTAATCATCGAAGGTAAGTTGGATGACGAAGAAATCGCTAAACTGTCAAACACGACTAAAAGAAAAGGAATGACGCTCATCGGCCCAGATTCAATCGGAGTGATCAACACGACAAACGGCTTAACAGCTGTATCAGGAAAGGTGCAGATTTCAAAAGGCCATGTTGCCATCGTCTCGCAAGACAGCTGTGTGGCATACAACATTCTAGATCTGGCTCGAACAATTGGGATTAGCAAGCTGGTGAGCATCAACGACACGAACGGCACCGATGAGTCCGATATCCTGAGCTATCTTTCTCGAGATAAAGAAACTAAAGTCATTTGCCTCTACATCAAAAGGGCGAGGGATGGCCGGAAGTTTGTTAAAACCATAAGGGAAACGGTTACCGAAAAACCAGTAATAGTTCTGAGCGGCAGTGCTGAAAGAACGGAAATATTCGAAGCTGCGGTAAAACAGGCGGGAGGGCTACTGGCCTATAACATCCAAGATATGTTGAACGGAGCCGGTGGGTTAGCGAGACAACCTCCTTTGCTCGGCGAAAGGATTGCCGTGGTTACGAACTTAGCCGGACAGGCCACACTTTTAAAAAAATATCTTCTTGAAATAGGAATGACACTAGCCAGACCTTCAGAAGAAATCATTGAAAAAATAAGAAAGAAATATCCAAGCGCAGAGACAGACTGTTTTGTTAATTTAGGATCAGCGGCAAAAGCGGAAGCGTACAAACAAGTCACCGAAATATTACTAACAGCTGAAGAAGTGGATGGAATAATTATGATAAATTCGATGAAGTCCACCTTATTCAATCTTGATGACCTCCGCAGAATTACGGAAGTTGCCAAAAAGTCAAAAGAAAAACCTGTGATTGATACCGTGCTTTGCGCCGAGAACACTGCAACTACTAGAGAAATTATGTCAAATAGTGACCTGCCCATTTACAACCAACTTGAAGAAGCTGTGCACGTGCTGGATTTTTTAAGGACCAGAGGTAAACAATTAAAAAAGTTGCTAAAAAAGTAGAAAACTTACCATCTCGCTAAAAATTTTCCATAGCCTGGAGAACCTAATATTTTTCCCTCTTCAGCGACTACGGATCCTCTCAGGATCGTCGTCGTGGGTACGCCTTTGACTTTCATCCCCTCATAAGGCGTCCAACCTACCTTGTAATGAAGTCTGTCGGCGGATATCCTGACCTCTTCTTTAAAATCTAAAATCACCAAGTCGGCATCGGATCCCTCTTGAATGACGCCCTTGCGGGGATAAAGATCAAACAATAAAGCGGGTTTTGTGCACAAGGAATCGACTAACTGCTCAAGCATTAGTCTTCCCTTACCTACGCCCTCGCTGAGCATTATCGGCAGAAGAGTTTCAACACCAGGTATCCCTGAAGGCGCTTCCCAAATATCAGTCCAACCTATTTCCTTTTCTTCCTTGGAAGCTGGCGCGTGATCAGACGCAACAATATCAATTATTCCTTTCCTCAAAGCGTTCCATAATTCGGCTCGGTCACCATCTAACTTGAGCGAGGGGTTCACCTTTAGATAGGGGCCTTTTTTTTCGACATCCTCTCTCGTAAAAACTAAAAAGTGAGGGCAGGTTTCAGCACTAACATGCTCCCTCTTTTTCTTGGCCTTTTCAATGACCTCGCAACTCTGCCGTGCCGTGACATGGGCAATGTGGGTCCTGCATCCTGTGCGACCAGAGGACTCCAAAACTTTTCTCACGGCTCTTTCCTCGGCCTCGTTTGTGCGTGATTCGGCGTGGGCCAATGGGTCTTTTCTTTTTTCCCTTAAGTTTTTAGCAGCTTTGTTCAGAACTTTTTGATCTTCGGCATGGACGAAAGCAACGCCATTGATCGCTTTCACATAAATCATCAGCTCTTCGATAGAATCATAAGACATCTGATAAGGTTCGCAGGTAAACGCCTTGAACGACTTTATACCCAAAGAATTTATCTCCAGAACTTTCTTTATCGACTCAGGAGTCATATTACCCGCATGCAAGGCGAAGTCAATAACGCTTTTCTTGCATCCCAACTTGATTACTTCGTCTATACTGGGTCCTGAGATGAAGGGTGAGTCCAGCGGCATGACGATAACCGTTGTTACCCCTCCCGCGGCCGCGGCAGAGCTGCCGCTGGTGAAATCTTCACGGTTCAAAAATTTTTTGTCGTAGAGATGAGCGTGAGCATCAATTGCACCTGGTATTATTATCCTGCTTTTGGCATCTATCTCTAGGTCACCTTTTGGAAGCCCGCTAACAGCGATCCTGCATATTCGACCGTTTTCAACTGATATCTCTCCGTTTACTATGCCTTCCGGTAAGACGATTCTTCCATTACGCACGACGAGTTCAACCAAAGGCACCACCAAAAGATACAACTATCTCGGTATGGCTGCAACGGCTGCTTTTATATCTTCTTTGTTCAGGGTCTTGGCCCCGCGATGCTCTGTGAGTTTAAGCGCCTCTTTGGTAACTCTTAAAGCATAGTCCTCAAGCACCGCGCTCAATTCAAGAGCAGCGCTTTGTGACACTCGGACCTTGGCGACTTTTTTTATCAGCCTGTTCATTGTCGCTGTCAAAAATTCTGGCATTTTCCCATACTTTCAGTGATGCTTTTAATATTTTAGTTTGTCTCTCCTTTCATTAAGGTTTAAACCTACCCCGTCAATTTCACTAAGGGGTTTGATGGTAGAACTGCTGATAAAAAACGGCCTTGTAGTAACGATGGATAAGGACCGGAGAATTATAGCTGATGGTTCTGTAGCGGTTGATGAGGGTCGCATAGTATCTGTAAAGAGGGGCTTGGCCGGGAAAGGTAAACCTGAGGAAGTAATCGATGCCCGTGGAAAAATCGTGATGCCGGGCCTAGTCTGCTCGCACACACACTTGTATGGTATGCTGCTAAGGGGCGCTCCACTTAAGATAGATCCGCCCTCCGACTTTTCACAAATTCTTCAGCGGGTGTGGTGGCCAATGGACGAAGCGATGACAAAAGAAGATGCGTACGCGAGCGCTTTGATATCATGTCTTGAGTTCATAAAAACTGGAACCACTTTATTCGCCGACACTTTCTCAGGCCCCAACGCAATCTCAGGAGTTCTCGACAGGATCTCCGCAGCGGTGGAACAATCGGGGATGCGCGGTATAATATCGTTCGAAGCAACAGAAAGGCACACCCATGCCGAGGGCTCAAAGGGCACAAAGGAAAACGAGCGCTTCATCCTGAAGGTAAAAAGAGAACGAATGCATCGGGTCCAAGGCATGTTCAGCATTCACGCTTCTTTCACCGTATCCGACGAACTCTTCCGATATGTCAGAGAACTCGCCAGTCGATACAAGGTTCCCTTGACCATACACACATCAGAGGGGTTGTGTGATCTATACCACAACTACGAGCGCTTTGGCAAAAGGACTATCGAGCGCCTCAGAGACGCTGAACTGCTTGGTCCAGATGTCGTCCTAGCGCACTGTGTTCATGTCAACGACGACGAGTTGACCATCATCAAAAAAACAGGCGCCAAGGTCGCGCATAACCCGATGAGCAATATGTTGAACGCAGTGGGAGTAGCACCGGTGGTGAAGATGCTATCGATGGGAATTCCTGTTGGATTGGGTAACGACGGCTACATCTTCGACGGCTTTGAAAACATCCGGGCAGCTTTTCTCCTACACAAACTTGCCCACGGAGATCCGCGATCAATAACACCGATGGAAGCGCTGGAGATGGCGACCATTCGAGGGGCGGAACTTTACTGCCTCGAGAACGAGCTTGGCTCGATAGAGCCTGGAAAACTGGCCGACATTATAATTGTCGACCCAAGGAGAGCACCCACACCTTTGTACCCCGAAAGTGTGATCGGTCACATAATCAACACAGTCAGTGGAAACGATGTTGAAACAGTGATAGTTGGTGGAAATATACTTATGCGTGAGAGAAAAATGCTATCAATGGAAGAAGAGGAGGTAATAAAACTCTCGAGAAAATCTGCCGAAAAACTGTGGCAGAAACTGGGAGCTATAAAAAAGAGGTGATGTTGTGGTAGATCTCTCGGTTGAAATTTGTGGGATGAAGTTTAAGAACCCAATAATGCCTTCTGCCGGACCAACTGTGCGTGACGCAAACTGCATGCTCAAGGCAGTAGAGGGTGGAGCTGGAGGTCTGGTGGCAAAGACCATCAGCGTGGCTCCGGCCCAAGTTCCTCGCCCATGCATAGTAAAAATTAAGGACAGCATGTTAAATGCCGAACTCTGGTCTGACCTTCCAACCGAACAGTGGTTGAAGGTGGAGTACAAAAAAGCCAAACAGGCCGGTGTCCCGCTCATCGCCAGTATAGGATATAAAGCTGAAGAAATCCGAGAACTCGCGCCGAAGGTGGCCGCCGCTGGCGTTGACGCGCTGGAACTCTCAACTCACTATTTAGGTAACGACCCCACACCAGTCGTGGAGGCCACCAAAGCTGCAAAGGAAGTCGTCAATATTCCCGTTTTCGTCAAGCTCAGCCCTAATGTACTGGACATTACCCAGTTCGCGAAAGCTGCGGAAAAGGCTGGGGCGGACGGCATAGTCGCGATCAACACGCTGGGGCCATGCCTTGCAATAGAGATAGAGAATGGTATGCCCATGCTTGGAAGCGCTCATGGCTATGGGTGGCTTTCAGGACAGGCCATAAAACCACTGGCCGTGAGGTGCGTGGCAGACATCGCACGAGCCGTTAAAATACCAGTAATAGGTGTTGGCGGAATTACCACAGGGAGGGACGCCATCGAGTTCATCATGGTGGGGGCTTCAGCCGTGCAGCTCCTAACCGCGGCGATGTTCCGCGGGCACAAAATATATGGGATAATCGCTGATGAGATGGCCAAGTTCATGAAAGCCAAAGACTACAACACCATAAACGATTTCAAGGGCATAGCTTTGCGGCACCTTCCGGAGCAGCCGCTTCGTGTGACACCAAAACCAGTCGAGGTCATATCCTCCAAGTGCACTGCTTGCGGACTGTGTGAAAGGCATTGTCCTTATGGAGCCATAAGAGTCATCGGCAAGGTGGCTAAGGTCGACGCGTCGAGATGCTACGAATGCGGCCTCTGTGTATCCGTTTGCCCGACTCGAGCCATTAGGTATTAGAACGTGGGGTGGTTAATCATGGAAGAGGCCATCCTGTGGACCCTGCTGATATTCCTGGCACGACTAACCGATGTCTCAATGGGCACTATGCGCACGATACTCATTATCAGGGGCAGGAGAGGAATAGCCGCAGTTTCAGCATTTTTCGAGATAATGGTCTGGGTATTAGCCGTGAGCCGCGTGATAACGGAACTGGACAGATGGTATTACATCGTTGCCTTTGCCTTGGGCTTCGCTTCCGGAAACTACCTCGGCAGCTACCTCGAGGAAAAAATAGCGATGGGCTACTGTTTCGCCTACGTCGTGCCGAGAAACAAACAAACCACTTTAGCAGAAACGCTCAGAAAGCATGGGTTCGGCGTGACGGTGGTAAAAGGGGAAGGGTTAAAAGGGCCGGAGTTCGTCTACAACGTCGTGCTGAGGAGGAGGGATACTCACCGGTTCATAAAAACCCTTGAGGCAAACGACAAAAAGTCTTTTTATACCATAATGGATGTCCATGCCTTACACGGTGGATATTTGAGGCGGGCGACCAAAAGAAAAAGTAACTGTTCACCTTTTCGGAAAACTAAACCGAAAATTTCATGTAGAAGTTCTTCCAAGTTGATAAGAGGTGGGCTGGATCGAGGCGGTGGGTGAC
>Ga0315298_1005170_pt1 | contig 18815 bp, 15 predicted proteins | sample WHS_1_MG_FD_203077 | JGI IMG/M metagenome (GOLD analysis project Ga0315298, IMG submission 203077) | Extremophilic microbial mat communities from Washburn Hot Springs, YNP, Wyoming, USA - WHS_1_MG | ecosystem: Environmental > Aquatic > Thermal springs > Hot (42-90C) | place: USA: Wyoming...
GGGGAGGTTGGGCAGTGGCTGGCGGCGGACAAACGCTTCGATGGCCGCGGATACTGGGCGGGGTCCCGGTCCGCTGGTTCTGCAAGCTCTTCTCCCGCTCTACGATCCTTTGGGGGGGGGGTATAACCTGGTTCGCGTCTTCCTTGGGCTGCTGCTCTTGACCGCGGCGGGCCTCAAGGCGCATCAACTTGTCACGGAACCGGTGCTGGGATCGGGGCTTTTTGACTCGCGTTGGTTCCTGCTGGAAGTGGTGTCGTGCGAGGTACTCTTCGGGCTTTGGCTCCTCGTGGGGCTGTATCCGCGGGAAACATCGCTGGTGGGCGCGGCCTGCTTCTCGCTATTCGCTGAGGTATCGCTCTACAAGGCGCTGCGGGGTGAGGCATCTTGCGGATGTCTAGGGGCGGTGAAGACACCGCCTTGGGTGATGTTCGCGTTGGACTGGACTGTGGGATCGTGCTTTGCCTTCTGCTGGTCCGACCACGCAGCGCGCGGGGGGAGGTCCCTGGGCGTAGCGCCAAGGTGCGATGGTTGCTCCTTGGGGCCGGCGCCATTGCTCTGGGAGGCGTGGTGGGAGTCCTTTACACGGTTGCGGGGGAGACCTTTTCGGAGGTGCCGCAACAATTCGTTCATGCGGCGCCGCCCGTGTTTGGAATCGGGGACATGGTCGTGAAATGCAGCGTCCCCATCCGTAACGATGGTGACGCACCGGTTAGGTTCTCACATATCCGGCCATCCTGCGGGTGCTCGCGAGCGCGGCTTCGACAAATGGAACTGGCACCCGGCGAGGAAACGTTCTTGGAGGTGGAAGTGCAAATGACCTGGGATGGCGGCAAACGGCGGGTGGGTTGCGTGTTGGAGGCGGCGGACGGCCGCCAGTGGAGCCATGTCGTCGAGACTGTTGCATACCCCTACCTTCAATTTGCAGATCGATTGGAAAACGTCGCATTCGGGGAACTCGACCCTGGCCAGCGAACGGAGCGCGTGCTGCGCGTCTGGCTTCACGCACCGGGGCTCAATAGCGCCCCGCCGACAATCATCTCCGTGGAGTCGGGGGACCCGGCTGTGGTGTGTAGGGTGGAGAGGTATGGACCCGTGGAGGTCTTACCTGATCGGAGCGGGACTCGACGTGCGGCCGAGGTGCGGGTGCGTGTGGCTGCATCGGGGGAGTCCGGTCCCCATGCGGTGCCTGGGTGCGTGCGCTTTGCTGGGGAAGGGATTTCGGGGGAGAGGAGTTTCACGATAAGTTGGGTGGTTCGGAGCCGTTACGAACTGTACCCGCGACGCGTTCATCTTGGGTCGGTCGCGAAACACGCGAGTCCGTTTCGCCGACGTGTTCTCATTCGGCGTGCGGATGGCGGCGCGTTCAGACTGGTCTCGGCCCGTGAGGATGTACCTGGCGTTCGGGTGTGTGCTGTAGAACCCGGTGCAAGAGGCAGTTCGGTGATCACGTTGGAGGTGAGCCCGGGGTTGCTTCCCGAGGTTTTCTGCGGGAAAGTCGTGCTGCGCACCGACGATCCTTTGCAACCCGAGCTATCGCTTGTCGTTTCCGGCAGACGGCGATCGGGCGAAGCGTCTGGCGAGCTTTAGCGCGGCAGGGCGCTGAACAGGGCAGAACAATGACGATGGTCGGGTCCTATGGAAGTACGGTTTACGGGAAGGAGAGGGAAAATGTGGTACAAGATGAGCTTGTTCCTGTGCGTGGTCCTGACGACACTGATTGTCATGGCGTGGAACGGGTCGAAGGCCGACTACGTGCCCCCCGGCTGGTCGGTGTGCAAAGATCCGGCGACTGGCCAAGAGATTCCGCGGGTGCCTCGAATGAACGCCGAGTGCGACCATCTGATGCCCTGCGAAGTAACGAGGATTTGTGATTCCGTCGTGACCTTCTGCCCCGAGACAGGGAGGTCCTACGCATTCCGGAAAGTGAGCCTGGAGGATATCGCATTTGTCGGGGAATGTCGGCCACTGATGTACAGGCAATGCATGGAATGCCCGGGCGTGATCCTTTGTGCGAAGGTTCTGGCGTATCAGGAAGTTAAACCTACCGGCGAATGCAGCAAGCCGTGCAGGGACTGGTTCTATCTTGCTAGCGCCGCGAACAGGTGCCAGTTCTGATTGCGTCGGAAAGACGAACACTCGCCGTGAGCCGGCGGTGCTGGTAACGTTTCGGACGCTGGGGCGGGAAGGATTGAGAGTTGATGCAACACGGTACCCAGGAAGCAGCGGCAACAAGAAGGCACAGTAGCGTTCTGTGTGTCATGGCACATGGGTTGCGCGCCATAATCGCTGTGTTGGTGGCCTCGGGGCTTGGCCCGACCGTATGGGCTTCCGCTGCGGCGAAGAAGAACGCGAGCGCGTTCCGCGACCAGCGGACGGTGGCTGCGCTCAAGGAACTCGCCGAGGGCTACCTGAAGAATCGCGAGTCGTTCCCCTTTTTCTCCTGCACGTTTATGGTGGCAGACGGGCGCGCCAAGTCGGTCAAGGAGGGCATGCTCCATGGGCCCACCTCCGACATCGCGAGGGCAGAAGGCGTTTGGATTGTCTCCGGCGAGAAAGTCCGCTACGAAAGCCGGATCATCGGGAATGTGGAGATCAAAAAGACCGGCGATGGGTTTACCGCGCGATTCCCGCCGATCTGGTATCTGGCCAAGGGCCCGCTTTCGGTGAAGATCGACCAGGTGCTTGGTGGCGGCGGTATATCGTCCGAGAGAGCTCCATCCTCGGGAATTACCATGACTCCCTGGGACATGGGCGGTTTGTGGGCTGACCGATCGAGCAACCCAGGCGACCTCATTGCCACATTCCTCGATAAGTATGAGAACGTTCGTTTCACCTACCATGGGGCGATACCCCATGAGGGGGAGATATTCGAAAGTTTTGACGTTGACTTTGGCAATGGTTCCAGGGAGGTGCATGTCCTAGATCCCAAACGGGGCTATCTCCCCGTCGAAGTGACCTATTTCAATAAGCAAGGGAGGGTTGACACGAAGGCATTCATAACCGATATTCAGCGGTGTTCCGGGGACCGTTGGTTTCCGACGCGGTGCGTATGGATAACGATCTTGGGGCCCGACGATTTGGGGAACTGCACCGTCCGGGACCTTCGTGTCACTTCGCTCGATGCAGAGCATCCTCCACCCGAGTCGGCGTTTGTCACGGAGATTCCTTTTTCCTTTTGGCTGCATGACTGCATCCATCCTCTGTCGACGATCCGCGTGCCGGCCGGCACCAAGCTCCATGTGGACGAGCTGGAATCGCTGTTGGAAACGGCCCAGCGGAAGGCGGCGCAGCGGGAGGCCGAGCGGGAGGCGGCGGGGCCTGAGGAAGGTTCGCGGACGGTACGGTGGGCCATGCTGGCCGCCAATGTGTTGATCGTGCTATGCCTCATTGGCGTGATGCTGTTTCGGCGGGTGCGGGCGCGCCGTGCGGAGACGCCGTGATTGGTGCGGCCGAGCTGCGGCGCACCAGCAAGGTTGCCGCCGCGGTCGCTGCGGTGGATGTGGCCAAACGGATACCCGCCGGCGCGGAGGGAAACAGCGTGAGCGTGAGTCCGGTCGGCATTGTCCAACCCAAGGCAGCGATGAAGAGCCGAAGTAGTTATTTGGGCGCCTTCGGTGCGCTCAGTGTCTATTGTGGCAGTGCCATGCTCGTCGGAGCAGCGATGTTGGCGGGGCGGGCAGGTCTGTCACCAGCCGACGGGCAAGGCTGGGTTTGCGAATCAGCCTCATGGGAAGAGGCCTTGCTCAATGCCGCGGTTCAATGGGACGGTGTTTCTTATGCGGGCATTGCTTGTAACGGATACACGCAGGGTTCTGCGGAACTGCCCAACACGGTCTTCTTTCCTCTATATCCGTTGCTTGCGGCGGCATTTCACCAGGCCACGAGCGCGGATGTTAGACAAAGCCTCATCCTGATCTCCCACATCTCGCTGGCCACGGCATTCGTCCTCTTCTGGACGTATTTGCGACGCGGCTCGCGAGCAGCCCAATTCCCTGTCTCTTGGGTCGTTTTGGCATTTGCCTTCTTTCCCACCACGTTTTTCTGGCGAATGGCTTACACGGAATCTCTCTTCATCCTGTTGTGTCTTCTGGTCCTTGTGGGCATCCAGCGACAATGGCCGGTGTCGGTGGTTGCCATTGTCGTTGGTGCGGGAACGGCGACGCGGCCCGTGGGCGTGGCGCTCCTTGCGCCGCTAGCCCTCTATGGGTGGCGGCGTGGCGCTGGGCGCGCCGCAGCCGCCGCACGCCTGATGTGGACACTCCCCTTGGGCGCCTGGGGACTTCTGGCATATGCCGTGTTCTTGTGGGCCAGCTTTGGCGATCCGCTCTGCTTTGCGAAGACGCAGAAGCAATGGCGTCCGCGTGGCTGGGCGCCAATGAGCGAAAAGGTTTTCGCCCTGGCAAGCTGGGAGCCCATCTGGTCCGTGTACGACCCCCGATCGACGGCCTACTGGCGAAGGTTCGATAAGCATTGCAATCCCTTTATCAGCCTGCAATTCGCCAACCCCCTGTATTTCGTCGGTGTGGCAGCCCTGGTGGCGGTGGGCGCGAGCAAGCGGTGGCTCAACGAGTACGAAACCCTCTTGGGTGTATGTCTCCTTCTCATTCCCTATGTTTTCCATAGTTACGAAGCGTGCATGATTGGGCACGGTCGGTATGCGTCGGTGGTGGTCCCGGTCTACATCGTGTTGGGCCAGCTGTTGGCACGGTTGCCGGCGGTGGCAGCGGGTCTGGTTCTTGCGGGGTTCGCGGCGATGCTCGGCATTTACTCGGCGCTGTTCGCCGCTGGCTATTGGTTGATCTGAAGTGAGAGACTGTACCGTGCAGTTGGCCTACGACACCGCCATCGAAGCTGGAGAGGGTTGGAACGAAATGATTGCCGTGACCCCCGCGTTTCCGCTCGACGATGGCAGCGGGGCCGGGCCTCCCATTCGACCGGCAGCGGGTCGAAAGGAGAGCATCAGCTGATGCCGCCGAATAGTGGACTACCTGCACGCCGCGAGGAATCGAGGAGACGCCAAGCGGACCGCGCTCACCTCGAGATCCTTGCAGGCGCCCTGGTCGCCCACTTTGTGACGCTGCCTTTAGTGCTCTTGGGGGTGGAGTTGGGAACCGGCCTTTTGGTGCCGGCCGGGCGGCCGCACTGCCCGCGGCATCTTCCGCCTGCCGACGACGTGGTGCTGGATACCCTGACCCTCTGGGATGGCCAGTGGTACTTGGAAATCGCAGCGCGTGGCTACAGCTACCATCCGCAGCGCCAATCGGCGGTGGCCTTCTTTCCGGCCTACCCGGTGCTGGTGCGAGCCGTGCTGGCGGTAACGCCGCTGAGCCTCCAGGGGGCGGGCCTTATAGTGTCGCACACGCTGTTGCTGGCAGCGTATACGCTCTTGTTGTTATACGCCCGGCAGCGCTTTGGCCAGTCGCCCAAGGTGGCACCATACGCCCTGGCGGCCCTGGCCGTCTTTCCCACCGGCTTCTTCCTGCGCATGGCGTATAGCGAGTCGCTGTTTCTGGTGCTGTGCCTGACGGCGTTTCTGGGCATGGAGCGGCGGTGGCGATGCTGGCAGCAGGGTACTTTGTGGTGTGAAGGCAAGGAGTGTGTGTGCCTGGGATGCACGGCACCACTGGGCGCCGCAGGGAGGTGCTCTGTGGCGTGTGTAGCGGTCGACCGGCCACGACGGAGCGTGGGCTTGGCGAATGCCACTACAGGAGGGTGGCCGGGTAACTGTATCGATGTATGCTGGGAGAGTCCGAAAATTTTGCAAAGGTGCTTGCCAGGCCGCGCGCGACTACTTAGAATGAGGGCGGCCTGAGGAGGCCCACGCGGCCTGGCACGGGTCGGCCGGTGTGGGCGGCTAGGCAGGGAGGCGGAGGGTCAGCAGGGCGAGCCAGGGGAGGTTGGGCAATGGCTGGCGGCGGACAAACGCTTCGATGGCCGCGGATACTGGGCGGGGTCCCGGTCCGCTGGTTCTGCAAGCTCTTCTCCCGCTCTACGATCCTTTGGGGGGGGGTATAACCTGGTTCGCGTCTTCCTTGGGCTGCTGCTCTTGACCGCAGCGGGGCTCAAGGCACATCAACTTCTGAGCGACCCACCCAACGGCCCTGGGTTGCTTGAGTCGCGGTGGTTCATGATTGCCGTCGTGGCCTTTGAGGGGAGCTTGGGCTTGTGGCTCTTGGCGGGAGTTTGGGCGCGTGTCTCGTGGGCGGTGGCTTTGGGATGTTTTGGGCTGTTCGCCTGCGTGTCGGTATACAAGGGGCTTGCTGGGGAGACATCGTGCGGCTGCTTCGGCCGGGTGGAGACGAGTCCGTGGTTGACGGCTGGGATTGGCATGCTGGCGGTAATCGCGCTTTGGGTTTTGCGGCCGGGTGAGAAGGCGGCTGCGGGCAAGTTGTTTCGCACCGCGGCGGGGTTGGCGACGGCGGTGTTGTGTGTTTCGCTGGTCGCTCTGGGCATACGGGGGTTGTGGATCATGGCAGCGACTGCGGTACAGCAAGAAGATGCCGGGCTGGCTACGGTGGGCCCCGCCGGGCCGGAGGCGTGTCCGGCTGACTGTCTGAGGTTCGCAGTGCGCCTGGCACGTGCAGAACTGGGCCTGGAAGTTGGGGCAGAGAACACGGAACCAGAACTGGCTGACGCCTCGAAGGCGCTGACCGCCCTTTTGTACGACGCGGCGGGCGCAGGGGGCAAAGTGGAGCCGGTCCCATTGGAGCGGCTGTTGGAAGAGCCGATGGACGGAGCCGTGCCGCCAGTGTTATTGGTCCATCGCACGGGCCACCTGGAGGTCCTGGTGGGGGCGGTTCGTACCGAGGTCGGGGTGTACTACCAGGTTTTGCACGGAGAAGCAGGTGTGCGACTGGCTAGCGCCCAGGACCTACGCCACGGGGGATTCAGCAAGGCGTGGCGGATCGCGGGCGCTGGTGTTGGCGTGCCCGTTCGGGTGGGCCAGACGGAGGTCCGCCTGGATAAAATCTACCACAATTTCGGGGAACTGGCCGCTGAGCAGGAAGCGGAGTGCGTTTTTTCGGTGGCCAATAGCGGCACCCGGCCCGTGGTAATGGACGCCCCCACGAGCTCCTGTGGCTGTGTGGTGGCGAGCCCGGCCGAGGCGAAGGAACTTGCCCCGGGCGACAAACTGGCCGTGGCGGTGAAGGTCCGCTGGGCGGCTGTCACATCGCTGCGGCACAAAGTCTTTCTTACATTTCGCGAACAAACGGGGACACAGACCCGCGTGGCGTTGGACGTCCTGGCCTGCCAGCGGATGTCGCTGAAGCTGTCGGCCAACCGGTTGGACTTCGGCCAGGTCTCTGGCGCAAAGACCTACATGCAGACGGTCCGTTTGGAAGAAGTCCCCACGGACCGTTTCGAGGTGAAAGCGGTAGACGTCGGCTCGCTGCCGCTCGACTGGCAAATACAGCGGTTGGCCACGCCCGAGGGGCTGCGGCAGTACCGGCTGCAGTTGCGTTTGACTCCACGGGGATTGTCGGTGGGGCGCCATGTGGGGGACTTGCGCCTGACCACCACCAGCCGGCTTCGCCCCACGGTCACCATCCCCGTGCAGTTCCAGGTGCAGCCCCCGGTGCGGGCGATTCCCAGCATCGTGTCTGTGGGGATCGTGCCGGTGGGCCAACCACAACGGCACATGGTGGACCTTGTTTGCGACGAGGGACCGATTCAGGAGATATCGGTGGCACAAACGCCGCCGGCGTGCAGGGTCGAGCTCCCAGGCCAGGGAGGCGGACACCGTGTAGCCCTTACCATTGTGCTCAGTGCGCCGGGAATCTGGCGGGAGGAGGTGGTGCTGGCGGTTCGGACCAGCGAAAAGCAGCATCGTGTGGTGGTCCCCTGCGTGGGCTTCGGCGCCACGCCGTAAAGCGACGAAATCGCCCGCGTGTGCCGCTGGCGATTGCTCAGCACAGCGCGGTGAAACAGTGTTCAACCCCAAAACTCTTTCAGACTGAGAAAGGAGGTGTGCGATGTGGCGGAGAAAAGTGTTCGTGGTGGTGGCCGCTGGGGGAGTAGGCCTGGCTGCCTTCGGGCTCTGGCACGCCCGAGCGTCGGCACAAAGCGAGTGCATTTATGACTGCGTCCCCAACGAGGTGTGCTTCGGGTCTACGGAACTCGAGTGCTGGGGCTGTGCCCCAGGAAAAATGAATGACAACTGCGATAACCAGATGGGGCGCAAGGACTGGGCGAACCAAACGACCTATGGAACGGGCATGGGCAATAAGTTTGTTCAATACGTGGGCATCCCGTGCGTTTGGAAGACTCGGTGCGGAAGCAGGTGGTATCCGGATTACTCGTGCGACTGGGTCTTGGGCATTTGCACCCACGAGCCGCCGAGTTTCGAGGGCTGCACGCAATGCATAATTTTGGAGGGTAATATCTACGAGATGTTGAAGTATGTTAACGCGTATTGCTACGATTGCCCCTCGGGAAACTGAATTGCCGGGGGGAGCCGTTCCCCGGCGAGGGCGTGTGCGCCAGGGCGGGCGGCGGCACGGGAAAGGTTCGCGCTCGCCTGGCGCTAGGCGCGAGTTCAGCGTATGGGTGGCGTATTGGGCACACAAGGTTGTGACGGTCCGCCGGACCGTAAAATCGCCGCGATGGTCGCGATCAAGGTGCGAATCGTCCTTACGGTCGGAGTAGTGGCCGTGGTTTTGGCCGGGCGTGCCGCGGGAGTTAGGGGCGAATCGCTCCCGGCCGAGGCCCCGGCGCAGTGGACCGAGGTAGGTAGTGTCGAGAAGCGCATCGAGGTGTTGGAGTTCCTTGCAGCGCAGGCCGAGGCAAATTATGAGAGGCTACGGACTTGGCGGGCGAGGTATTCGCTGTTAGGCGACGTGGGGTACTCGCGGGCGTATGTGCGCTACCATTTCCGGGCCGATCATCCGTGGCGCTTTATCGTCAAGGGGCTCGTGGAGTTCGTGGTGGACAAGGATTCCGGGGCGACGTATTACCGATGCGACAGGAAGGAGCAGAAACACGTCGATATTCTGACTGGGAAAACCCCCGTGGATGACCCCGACCTTCGGAACCCCCCGTTGTTGCCCTGGGACCGGGTGGTTGTTACCCCGGAGAGCTACTTACACGCGCACTATGGACGTGCGTTCGGCTTTTTGCCTGAAGTTACAAAGCGCCCGGAGCTTCTCGGTCGGCCTTTGGCATATCGCGACGCGCGGAGCGACGCGCGGAGCGACACCCAGGACCCGCTCAATGGTCTTAGGGTCTATACCTTCTTCACCTTCTTCGATCGGGAGTGGGTCTGGGACGATCTCCGGCGGATGGCGGATAGGCTTCGCAAGGGCGACCCGAAATGGAAAGACGCGTGGCGCAAGGCGACAAGGGTCTACGAGGCCAAGAGCGAGAAGGGGAACTGGTACAAATACGACTTTGAGTACACCTCGCCAGAAGGCACGCAAATCTTTTCGCGGATTCTGTTCAGTCCGGCGGCGGGCTACCTGCCGGTGGAGGATTTGAACGAGAGGAAGGCTGCCGGAGACGCAAAGAGGCAGGTGTTACGGCACCGCATATGGCAGTACAAGCTTGTCAGCGGCGTCTATGTGCCCAGCTACTTCAAGGAGGTTAATCCCCAGAGCGAGGAGATTGGGGCGGACATCGAGGAGCAGGTGTTGCTTGACTGCGAGGTCAACAAGCCCGTAGACCCTGTGCAGTTTACCTGGGCCGGGATAAACTTGCCGGAGGGGACCGTGGTGATGGACCGCGTGGACAACGTGGCCTACGTGTGGCAGGGCGGCAAGCTCAACAAGCTATCGAGCCTGGCGGAAGGGGCGCAAGGGCGGGGCTGGACAAGGTGGCTGCGGTGGGTGTTGGCTGGGCTGACCCTGGCGGCATTGGCCGCGATTGGCCTGGTGGCCTGGCGCCGCCGGCGTGCAGGGTCGAGCTCCCAGGCCAGGGAGGGGGGCACCGTGTAGCCCTTACCATTGTGCTCAGTGCGCCGGGAATCTGGCGGGAGGAGGTGGTGCTGGCGGTTCGGACCAGCGAGAAACAGCATCGTGTGGTGGTGCCCTGCGTGGGCTTCGGCGCCACGCCGTAAAGGGACGAAATCGCCCGCGTGTGCCGCTGGCGATTGCTCAGCACAGCGCTGTGGAACAGTGTTCAACCCCAAAACTCTTTCAGACTGAGAAAGGAGGTGTGCGATGTGGCGGAGAAAAGTGCTTGTGGTGGTGGCCGCTGGGGGAGCAGCCCTGGCTGCCTTCGGCCTGGCACGCCTGAGCGTCGGCACAAAGCGAGTGCATTTGGGATTGTGTGGAGACCACCACGTGCCTGCGGAGCACAACAACCTATTGTTCCGGATGTGTAGCTGGAATGCCTGAGTATTGTACTAACCAGCAGGGCAGATGGACGTGGAGCGGTGTACGCATCCATGGGACTACGCCGGGCAACAAGGCAGTCACTTGGCAAATGGTTTACTGTGGGACACACCACCCGTGTATAGCCCAATCCTGGGGATTGAGGTACTGCGAGTGGTCCTTGGGGGCATGCTCGCCGACGGAACCCGACCCCATCACTTGCCTTCAGTGTACCACTTCAAGCGAGGGGATCGATTATTGGGCTTCGGACGCGGTGTGCTTTACCTGCCCCGGAGGCGGCACTTGATACCGCGCTGGAAAAGGCTGGTCACGGGGTGCGGGCGCCGCAAAAGGGGCATTGGCAGCCGGCAGCGCAAGCCGATAAGTGAGCGGCTGCCATGGCTTTCAGAGTGGAGGCCGGTGGCCGGGAATGGACCTTTCGCGCGAAGGGGTAAACTGACATGGACCGATCAAGAGGCAGGTTTAAGTGCTCGTTGGCTTTATTGCTTGTTGCCATGTTGGTCGGCGGCGCGAGTCGTGCGGCCAACTCGGAGACGCCGCCAATTGAGGAAAAGAAAGGACACCCCCGGCCGCTGATAGCCGTTCCACGGCCCGAGGAATGGACAGAGATCGCAGGCCTTGCCACGAAGACGGAGGTGCTTCGATATCTGGCAGCGCAGGGACGGAGCAGTTACGAGAAAATCCGCACTTGGCGTGCTACCTACCGGCTCACGTACCGGGGGCCGGTTTCGCCCGACCTAGCCCGCCCGCCGCGCACACCGGGCCCAACGAGGTCAGCGCCCAGCGGTATCGTGTGCGAGCGCGAACTCCTCGTCGATTTCGTCATCGACCAAGGGCGCAATGCCATCTATCGAGACGCCCGGCCGCTTAACGTCGCCTTTCGGGATGCCGCAACAGGCGAACCGTTGGACATGCCGTGGCTTTCCGTATCCGCCGAGCGCACGGTTGTAACACCGACAGAACATCTCGAGTTCCGCTTTTGGCCCGAGGTGTCGCTGGCCGGCACACAACCTCAAGAAAAACGGAAGAAAACACCTTCGAAGCTCACCGCTTACCGGAATCCGCGTGAAATGGTGCCCGTCTGGTATGGAGGGAGTTCCGACCCGCGAAAACTGTTCGGTTATTCGGGATTTCCGATTTGGGAAGACCTGGAAATGGACATCGCCGTGTTAAGCGGGGAGCACGGCGCGAGAATGAAATCCCATTGGGAGAGGAACTGTCGGCTTTGCCAGGCGCAACGCCCGGAAGGGACATGGTTTCAACGCGAGTCGGTAAGCCGGACTGGGGCAGGGGAAGTACTAATCCAGCGTGCGACCTTTTCTCCCTCACAGAACCATCTTCCAGTAGAGTGGGTAATTCTCAGAGGGGCGCGTCCTGGGGACTTTGAAAAGAAGGTCCAGCACTACATGTGTTGGACCTACAAGCAAACGGCTGGGGTCTATGTACCGTCGCGCGTTGAGGAGATGAATTGTGTGGGGCTTGTGGGGAACGGGCACGAGTGGAAATACGAACTCGTTTCTTGCCAGCTTAACGACCTGGTAGAGCCGGGCCAATTCACGTGGGCTGGGATGGACTTGCCGGAGGGGACCGTGGTGATGGACCGCGTGGACAACGTGGCCTACGTGTGGCAGGGCGGCAAGCTCAACAAGCTATCGAGCCTGGCGGAAGGGGCGAACGGGCGGGGCTGGACAAGGTGGCTGCGGTGGGTGTTGGCTGGGCTGACCCTGGCGGCATTGGCCGCGATTGGCCTGGTGGCCTGGCGCCGCCGGCCTCCTAGGGGCGAAACGCCAGGGAGGTGAATTGCGATGGGCGTGGCCAAGGCGATGGGGGTCTGGTTTGTGAGTAGCGCCATAGTCTTCATTGGGGCATGGCTGGGGAGCCGATTTCTCCCGCCTCCTCGGGGCGGCCGAGGGGCTGACATGTTGCTCCGCTTCGACGGGCTGCGCTATCGGCAGATCGTATGCGAGGGGTATGAGTACGATCCGCGACGGCGGTCGAGCGTGGCACATTTCCCGGGCTACCCGGCGGTCGCGTGGCTGGTGCGGCGGGGGACTGGGCTGGACCCGGGCCTCGCCTTGCTGCTGACCTCGAACGCTTTTTTGGCGGGGGCGATGGTAGGCTTGGGTGCCTACGTGCGGTCGCGGTCGCTCGGCGGCGACGGCCCCCTGTCAGTGGCAAGGCCCGCCAACGGCTCCCCGCGCGAAGCCATGGTGAACTGGACTTTGTTAGCGTTCGGGCTTTGGCCGATGGGATTCTTTTTCAGGACGGCACACTCGGAGTCGACCTTTTTGTTCTTTGGCATTCTTTCGCTTTTAGGAATCCAGCGGAACTGGCCCAGGCCGTGGGTGGCGCTGTTGGTCGGTGCGACGACGGCGACGCGGCCGGTGGGCATAGCCCTGTGGCCTCCCTATATGGCCTGGGTGTGGCAATCGGAACAGCGGTGGCGGGATCGCGTGGGTGCTATGGTGGTTTTCGGGGGCTTGGCCTTTTGGGGGCTGGCAGCGTACATGATCTTTCAGCAGACCACGTTCGGCGACGCGCTGGCATTCGTCAAGACGCAAAAACACTGGGCAATTGCCCGAGGTGCCTCGCTGGGCGAAAAGGCGCTCGGTTTGTTGTCGCTGGAGCCGTTTTGGGCCACTTATGATTGGCGGAACTCTGTATTCTACTGGAAGGACGCGGAGCCTGCATGGGCCATATTGAACTGCCGATTCCTCAACCCTATTTATTTTGGTTTGGCAATCGGGCTAGTGGCGCTTGGAGCCTGGCGGCGTTGGCTAAATCGTTACGAGACCTTGTCGGCAGCGGGTTTGCTGCTCATTCCATACGTAACTAAGGGTTACGACAACGCGATGCTCAGCCATGGGCGCTTTGCGGCGGTGGTGTTTCCCGCCTACCTGGTCGCCGGCCAGTTGCTGCAACAAGTGCCGCGAGCAATTGCCTGGACAATCCTTGGGACCAGCCGGTTTTTCATGGCAGCCTACGCGGCGCTGTTTGCGGCGGGATACCCGTTTTTCTGATGCTTTGTACAATTCGAGGCGTATTGTGGTTGCAACGCACGCAAGTAGTGACGCTGCGGCGGCGTGCCAGTTTTGCTGTGTGGGATGCGGCGGCCGGGAGTGCCGGCCGGTGTACGCGGCCCTGCCGTGGCTGCGGCAGTGCACGGGATGCGGCCTCCGCTGCACTTGGCCCCAGCCTGCCGAAGAGGAATTGGCTGCGCTTTATGATGCGGAGTATTACCGGGCCTTGGGGTACGACTTGCTGACGGTGAGCGGCTGGCCACCCGCCCAGCAGGCGCGGGCGGATCGGCTGTTGGGATTGGCCGAGCGGCACGTCGGGCCCGGCCGGCTTTTGGACGTGGGGAGCGGGCTGGGGGATGTTCTGGCCGCAGGTGTACGGCGGGGCTGGCGGGTGACGGGCATCGAGCCTAATGGGCTGGCCGCGGGGTGGGCCGCCCGGCGGGTGCCGCAGGCCGAGGTGGTTTGCCAATCGCTGGAAGAATTCGCCGGCCGAAAAGGGACGTTCGACGTGGTGACGTGCCTGGAAGTGATCGAGCACTTCCGGGACCCGGGCGCGTGCCTGGAGCGGATCCGCCGGCTGTTGCGACCAGGCGGAATCCTGGTAGCCACCACGCCAGATGCCGGTAGTTTGCACGCCCGGGTTTCCGGGCGGCGATGGGTCCACTACCATCGCGATCACCTGTGGTATTTCGATCGGCGGATTCTGGCGCGGCTGGCCAGGCGGGCCGGGCTGGAAGTGCTGCGGTGCGCAACGGCGTGGAAAGTGTTCACGCCGGGGTATATGATGCATGTGCTGGCCCGTTTTTCGGGCAACCGGGCAGTCCGAGGGGCTGCCCGCGCCGGGCTGCGGTGGTTGCCGCGCTGGGTATTAGTGCGGCGGCTGCCGCCTTTGCCCGAGGGGCTTTTGCTTTTGGCGCGGCGTCCGGCGGGCGAGGAGGTTTGGCCATGAGGAGCGAGACGAGCGGCAGCGGGCGACCCGGCTTCACCTTGGTGGAGCTTTTGGTTGTGCTTTCGATTATTGCGGCGCTGATGGCCCTTTTGCTTCCCGCAGTACAAGCCAGCCGGGAGGCAGCGCGGCGGAATCACTGCCAGAACAATCTGAAGCAACTGGGGCTGGCCGCCTTGCAGCACGAAAGCATGCAGCGGCAGTTACCGATCAGCGTCAGTCCGTTTAACGAGGGGCCGCGGCCGTGGCCTAAGCGTGACGGCCGGGGGTGGATTCTCACTGTGCTGCCTCACCTGGGCCAGCAGGCTTTGTACGACCAGTTCGCCAAGGTGTTTGGCACCGATTTTCTTTCCGGCGGTGGGCTGCGCGATCCCTCGGTAGCCCAGGCCATGCAGACGCGGCTGTCGGTGCTGCAGTGTCCCTCAGACGATTCGGCCCGCAGCCTCTCCACCACCCAGTGGAACTGGGAAGGGACGCCGGTGGCCCTGACCAACTACAAAGGCTCGATCGGCGACAACCGGATGGGCGGTTCGCAGAGCATGCACTCGGGCAGCGAGCCGGATTGCATTTCGACGGGCAAATGCCCAGGGCTGTTCTACCGGCTGACCTATTTGGTACCGGTACAGATTGCTCAGATTCGCGATGGCACCAGCAATACGCTGATGATTGGCGAAGATGTGCCGGAGCACAACGCGCACAGTACGGCGTTTTACGCTAACGGAGATTACGCCAGCACCTACGCCCCGCTGAACTTCTTTCCGGACCCGCCGCGGCCGCGGGACTGGTGGGACGTGATGTCGTTTCGCAGCCGGCATCCGGGCGGGGCTTCGTTCTGCTTTGCGGACGGGGCGGTGCGATTCCTGAGCCAGGGCATCGACCATGCGCTTTACCGGGCGTTGAGTACCAAGGCGGGGCGCGAGCCGGTGTCGCTGCCGTAACGTGCCGGGCCTGGCGCGGCGGCACCGCGGGTGGGTGCTGCCGGCGGGAATCGGCGATTCTGGGTCGGGCTGAGGCTCTCCCTCGCGGGACAAAGGCATTGGGGCGCGGCAGGCAAAAGTGCCTCGGCCAGTGGTCTGGGGCTTGCGGGCTGCCCGCTGGTCGGTTATGCCATACGGAAGCGTGAGAGTCGTGCCGGGGCCACCCATGGTCTGTATTCTCTGAGGAGGAGCCCATGCCCAGCACCCGAAAGGTAACGCGGCGGGAGTTGGTTCGCGGTGCGGTAGCCGCTGCGGCGGCTGCGCCTGTGGTAAGCCGTGATCTGTTGGCTCAACCGCCTTCCAGCAAGCTTCGTGTGGCGCTGATTGGTTGTGGGGGCCGGGGCAGCCATGTGGCGCTGGAAGTGCTGCGCCTGGGGCACCAGGTGGTGGCGTTATGCGACGTGGACGAGAACCAGATTACGGCGGCCCGGCGGTTTTTGGCGGACAAATTCGAGCCCGGCAAAGCCACCCTCGAAAAGGCGGCTGCATACGGCGACTATCGGCGGCTTTTGGAGCAGGCTAAAACCTTCGATGCGGCGGTGGTGGCCACGGGCAGCCGCTGGCATGCCCCCATCAGCGTGGCGTTGATGAAGGCGGGCAAACACGTCTATTGCGAAAAACCGCTGGTCTACAGGCTGGCCGAAGCCAGGGAACTCGGTCAACTGGCTAGCCAATGCAAGGTCGCCACACAGACGGGAACCCAGGGGGGCAGCAGCAAGGCGTTTCGCCGCGCAGTGGAGATCATCCAGGCCGGCTTGCTGGGTTCCATCGACCGGGTGTATCTGTGGTGCGATGGGTATGGCCCCAATCCTCCCAGCCATGACCGGCCGCCGGGCGAAGACCCGGTGCCGGCCGGCTTGAACTGGGACTTCTGGCTGGGGCCGGCGCCGTGGCGCCCCTTCAAAAAGGGCGTCTATCACCCCGGCTGCCTCCGCTTCCAGAACTGGCTGGACCTGTGCAATGGAATGCTGGCCGGACAGGGGGCGCATACTTTTTACTTGCCGGTTCGGGCGCTGGATTTGGGGCCTCCGGTGCGTGTCGAAGCGCAACTGCCCGAGCCGCTCCGCGAGACCTACGTTTCCAAGGGGCGATTCCGGTTTGAATACCCGGCGCGGGGCCAACGGCCTTCGCTTTCGCTATGGTGGTACGATGGCGGGGCGTATCCGCCGGAGGAGATCACCGCCAGCCTCAAAACGATAAGCGGCAAGGTACCCAACATGGGGTGCCTGTTCTTGGGCGAGCGGGGAGAACTGTACACGGGGGGCTGGGGCGGAGAGGGACTGCTGCGTTTGAAGGGCGACAAGCAGTGGCGTGGCGTGCTGGACCACGAGGCCGCAAAAAAGGTTCCGGTAACGCTGCCTCGCGTGGCCGGCGACAACCACGTGCTGGAATGGATCGAGGCCTGCCGCGGCGGACCCGCTACGTGGTCGGACTTCACTGTGGGGGCACGGGTGTCGGAGGCCTATCTGCCGGGTATTCTTGCCCTCCGCCTTGGCCGACCCATCGAGTATGACGGCGCGGCCCAACGCGTGCCAGATGCTCCCGAAGCCGACCGGTGGATCCGAAAGACCTATCGCACCAAATGGCTGCTGTAGGCCGAGGGTGTTTTTCCGGCCGGGGAGTACCGCCGGGAGACGGGATCCGCAGAGCTGTGAGGCCGGGACGGCTGACAGACGCAGTTTCGAGGCCGCAGAGGCGGCCGGCCTCATCCGTCGCGGGTCGCGGCCACGATGCCTCGTTCTACCGCCCCGGCGATGCGATCGAGTTCCTCCAGCGTGATGGCCAGGGGGGGCATGATGACGATCACGTTGCCCAGAGGGCGCAAGAGCACGCCTTCGGCGCGAGCGTGGTCGCAGACGCGCCACCCCCGCCGTTCGGCCCAGGGGTAAGGCTCTTTGGTCGTGCGGTCGCGGACCAGCTCGATCCCCGCCAGAAAGCCGCATTGCCGCACGTCGCCGACGTGCTCCAGTTGGGCAATGCGCCTGAGATGTTCGGCCAGCCGGGCGATCTTAGGCCCCAGGCGCTGGAGCGTGCGTTCTTCCTCGAAGACTTCCAAGGTGGCCAGGGCCGCGGCCGCGCCCAAGGGATTGCCCGCGTAGGTATGTCCGTGAAAAAACGTTTTCGACTCGGCATACGTCCCCAGAAAGGCCTGCCAGACCTCCTCGGTAGTGAGCGTAGCGGCCAGGGGCAGATAGCCTCCGGTGAGGCCCTTGGCCAGACACAGGAAATCGGGCGAAACCTCCTCGTGCTGGCAGGCGAACATCTTGCCGGTCCGCCCCATGCCCACCGCCACTTCGTCGGCGATCAGCAATACGCCCCAGCGCCGCGTCAGTTCTCGCACGCCCCGGAGATAGCCCGGCGGATGGACGATCATTCCGGCAGCGGCTTGGACCAAAGGCTCGATCACCATGGCGGCGATGCGGTGATGATGTTCGGCCAAAACGGCCTCTAGCTGCTGGAGGCTGTGCCGGGCCAGGTCCGCAGCATCGACCCCCGGCGGCGGCCGATACGGATTGGGGGCCGGCAGCCGGATAGTCTCGAACAACAGCGGGCGGAACATGGCGTGGAACCGCTCCACCCCTCCCACGCTCACGCTGCCCAACGTATCGCCGTGATAAGCGTCACCCAGGGCCACATAGAGTTTCTTGCCGGGTTGGGGGGGCGTGCGTTGGCGCCAGTATTGAAACGCCATTTTCAGCGCGGCCTCCACCGCCGTGGCCCCATCGTCCGAAAAAAACACGTGGTTCAACCCCGGCGGGGCCAACTCCACCAGCCGGCGTGCCAGGCGAATGGTCGTGGGATTAGAGACTCCCAGGAGCGTCACGTGCGCTACCTGTTGCAACTGACGGCGGATCGCCTCGTCGATCCGCGGGTGCCGATGCCCGTGCACGTTGCACCACAGGCTGCTCACCCCGTCCAGATAGCGGCGCCCATGGATATCGATCAGCGTGCAGCCTTCGGCCCGCTCGATGATGAGCGGTTCGTACTCGGCCATCTGGGTGAAAGGGTGCCAGACCAGGGTGCGGTCCCATGCGGCGAGCTGGCGGGCAAGAGTTTCGTCCATGCAATGCATCCGGGAAAAAGTCCTCGACCTCAAAAAGCGGAAACCCGTCCCCGCCCGTCGAAAACCCTATACGTGCAGCTCGACAATATCCTGATCGTGCAGCACGTAATCCCCCTTGACGACGGTCCCATCGTGAACGGCGGAGCCCCAGACCCGGGCGAACTTCAGTTTCTGCACGAAATCCTTATGGATCAGGCCTGCCAGATCCAGCAGCGTGCTGCCGCGGCGGAGGGTGAAAGGCCGATCGCGATCGGGCTCCTTGGCCGAGGGAAGTTTCGAATACACCCGCACCACGTCCATGGCCCGATAAATGGCCTCACGGAGGTCTTCCAGCCCGGTACCATGTTCGGCCGAAATGACATACTCCGGAAAACCGAAAGGGCACAGTTCGCGGAGCAATTGGAGACGTTCGGGAGCCTCGGGCAGATCGATCTTATTGGGTACCAGGAAGGTCTGGGTGTACGACAGACCGATATCCTC
>Ga0315298_1005171_pt1 | contig 18815 bp, 15 predicted proteins | sample WHS_1_MG_FD_203077 | JGI IMG/M metagenome (GOLD analysis project Ga0315298, IMG submission 203077) | Extremophilic microbial mat communities from Washburn Hot Springs, YNP, Wyoming, USA - WHS_1_MG | ecosystem: Environmental > Aquatic > Thermal springs > Hot (42-90C) | place: USA: Wyoming...
CGGCCAGTCCGATGGCGTCCTCCCGATGCAGAAGGTCGTGCAGGTAGGCGTCGAAGATATTGGCGACGGAGCCGGCTATCTCCAAGTTGGCTTGAAACTCCGCGGCGCGCCGCTCCTGGAAGGCCAGATAGTTGAGCCCCGCCTCGACCATCAGAGATGGGATCAACATCACCAGCAGGAGAAGATAGAGTGTGCCACGGACGGTGCGAGGCAAGACCCGCCGGAGGGCGCTCAGTGACCCGGCGCGAGAGTCGGAGAAGCGCTCATGCTGGGGCCCGGCGTCCCGATCCACAGAGGTCACCCTACTCATCGACAACCAGCCCTTTTCCCGTTCCGCGAGATGGGGTTAAACGCCCCGCTCTACTAGGGCCGTGATGCGACAGGTTTCACTTGCCGAGTCTCTTGATGCCTGGGAGCGCCAAATGGTCCGCGACGCGAGGCTATCCTTCGATCGATTCGAGCGCCAACGGGGCGGCAAGAAGGGCCTACTAGGTCACAGCAAGGGGCAAACTGCAACTGACACGATATTAGCGCGGGAAACGAACCCGGTCAAGGGTTTTGCGCGGCCGAACAGCGCCACTTCCAGCCGAGGGAATGGCTTGGAAGCCGAATCGTACCGCCAGGCAGCAGGAACCAACGAGAGTGGAAGGGGAAGCCGGTCGCCTTCCGGCGACCGGCTCAATGCGCTGAGGTCTACGCGGCTATGTGTATATACCGCCGGTCGGATCTGCCGCCTGGAACCAGCATCCACAGGTCATCGGCTGGAACCTCCAATCCCCTGGCCAACTGCTCGATGTCCTGAGGCGACACATATTTGCGCCGGCCCGACTCCAAAGCGCTGACCAGCGAGTGGCTAACCCCGGCCTTCTCGGCCAGCCTCACCTGGGTCAAGCCCCTTTCGACACGAAGCTCCTTAACTCTCCGTCCCAGTAGTGTCATCTCACCCACTCACCATAGTGGTATCAGCTTGCTCACCCGGCGGCCATCCGGCTCTGCCACCAGGGATCCGAGGCTGGCGACGCCAGCCGGGGCCAGCAGCATCCCCCGGCGCTGGCAGCCGTCGTGGTTAGGCCCATCCGGTAGCGGCGCTGGATCTTCCTCCACATACAACGGGGGTCACCGCGAAACGTTTCAAATTCCGGGCAACGAGATCCGACAGCAGAGGGAGCGTTCGAAACCACGGAGACAGAGCCGGTTGCCGAGCGACCACCAATCCTCCTCCCGACCGGGTTGCATCTACTTTTCCGAGATATCGACGCTGCTGATCCGAATGTCCTGGGTGGGCACGGAGTTCTCGCCGCTGGGACCGCGGGTCACCGGCACGGCGGCGATCTTGTCCAAGGTCTCCAAACCCTTCGCGTCGTTGACCTGGCCGAAGATGGTGTAGTTCTTCGGCAGGGCGTAGTCGGCGTGCATGATGAAGAACTGGGAACCATTGGTATTTGGCCCAGCGTTGGCCATGGCCACGATGCCCCTCTTGTAGTCCCGAGTCACCGGTTCGTCCGCGAAGCGGTAGCCGGGGCCGCCAGCGCCGGTCCCCGTCGGGTCGCCGGTCTGGACCATGAACCCTTTGATGATCCGGTGGAACTTGACGTTGTTGTAGAAGCCCTCCCGCGCCAGAAACACGAAGTTGTTGACGGTCTTGGGCGCATCCTTGGGGAAAAGCTCCACCTGCATGTCGCCCACCGTCGTGTGGAGCGTGGCCGTATAGCTCTTGCTGGTATCGATGGCCATGGCCGGTGGCGCACTGTACTGCTGAGGCACCCCTGATCCTCCTTGCGATTGAGCAGCCGAGCCCGAAGGGCTGGACGCCCCCGGCGCTTGGCATCCGGCAACGATCGAAACGGCCAGCAGCAGGAACGAGGCCACGCCACGGGCCAGAACGGAGAACGGTATCAATGGATCACCTCCCACGGTGACGGGTGCTGACCTCCCGAACATCACTTAGATTTGTCGGCCAACTCTGGCGCCCTCCAGCAGGGCATCGATGATCCGGCGAGGGCTCTGGGCATCGCCGATCACATGGACCTCCAGGTCGCCGATGTCCAGCCGTGCCAGCAGGTCGCGATCCGACCGCACCCCGACCGCCATCACCACCGAGTCGGCCGCCACGACCTCTCGCTCTCCCAGCCGGCTGATCACCACCCCACGCCTGGTGACGGCTTCGGCTTTCGTCTTGACGAAGATGGCGACCCCGCGCTCGCACAGCTCCTGGGTCAGGGTCCGCTTCTCCACCACGTTGCCGTCGGCCATAATCCAGTCCAGCATCTCCACGATAAAGGTCTCGTGGCCTCTCTCCAGCAGGTACTCCGCCGACGCCACCCCGGTGAGCCCACCCCCGATCACCGCCACCCGACGCCCCAGACGCTCATCGATCTCCCCTGACAGCAGTTGGTGAGCGGTGAACACGTGGGGCAGGCCGGCCCCGGGAATGGGGGGGACCACGGGCTTCGCCCCGCAGGCCGCCACCACCACCTGAGGTTGGATACTCTCCACCAGGTCAGGCGTGGCCTCGGTGCCGGAGAGGACTTCCACCCCCGCGCCTTTTGCCGCCTGGGCCAGGTATCGAGCCAACCGCTCCATCTCCACCGAGTGAGGCGCCGCGGCGGCGTAGAGAAGCTGGCCCCCCAGCTCCCTGTGCCTGTCCACCAGGGTTACCCGGTGGCCTCGTGCGGCGGCGGCCCGCGCCGCCTCCAAGCCAGCAGGGCCTCCCCCTACCACCAGGACCCGCCGCGGCCGCTCGGCGGGGACCAGCTTCATCTCCGCCTCCCGCCCAGCTTCCGGGTTGACGGTGCACTGCATGTCATCGCCCTGCCGGATCCGAATCGCGCAGGTGCCGCAAGAGATGCACTCCCTAATCTCCTCCACCCGCCCTTCCTGGGCCTTCTTCGGCAGATACGGATCGGCTATCAGGGCGCGCCCCATCCAGATCAGATCGGCTTTCCCCTCCGCCACAATCTGCTCCGCCATTTCGGGGCGCTTGATGCGGCCCACCACGCTCACCGGGACCTTCACCCCGGCCTTCACCCGGGCCGCATTCGCCACGTTGTGGCCTTCGGGGAAGTTGCGGGGGGCGCAGGTCCACTCCACCTCCTCGTGGCTCCCGGAGCTGATATTGATCTCATCTACCCCGGCCTCCTCCAGCCACCGGGCAACCCGGCAGATGAAGTCCACCCCGTATCCACCCTCCTGATGCTCCTCGCCCGTCAGCCGCACCACCACGGGCATGTCTGGCCCGATCACATCTCGTACCTTCCGTACCACCTCCAACAGGAAACGGGCCCGGTTCTCTTCGCTGCCCCCATAGCGATCGGTTCGCTTGTTGGATCGAGGCGATAGGAAGGTGTGGAGAAGATAGCCGTTGGCGGAGTGGACCAGGATGCCGTCGAAGCCCGCTGCCACCGCCCGGCGGGCGGCCCGGCCGTACATCTCGATCAAGTTCTCGATCTCTGGTATCGACAGGGCCCGGGGAATGGTCCCCACATAAACCTGCCCCTTGGTCAGCAGCGGCACGGCCGAAGGTCCCACCGGATACTGACCAATGGCTCCAGAGGGAGCGTTGCGTCCGGCATGGTGCAGCTGGGCGATGATGGGGGTGTTCTCCCGGTGGATCGCCTCCACCAGCTTGCGGTGCTGTGGCACCATATCATCGGAGTAGAGACCCAGCCGGTTGGGAGCGCTGCGCCCCTCCGGGCTGATGTAGTTGGATTCCGATACTATGAGCCCCACTCCTCCCTTCGCCCGCTCCACATAGTAGTCGATCTGCCGCTGCTGGAGTCCGCCCTTTTCAGTCGAATAGTTCAACGCCATGGGCGCCATCACCAGGCGGTTCTTGAGGGCGAGGTTGCCTATTTTGAACGGAGAGAACAGGTGCGGGAAAGGCGACATGGGACAAACTTCTCCTTAATAAGTGAGCCCTGGACCGGGTAGTCTCTGGGATGCGCGATGCGCGGGTGTCAGGATAGCGCCAGGGGGACACGGCTGTCCACACCCGCTCTGAAGCAATCTCAGTTGCCCGCCAGAGAGCGGTAAATGGCGTAGTGGAGGTAGATCTGGCGAACGTAGCTCCTGGTCTGAGAGTAGTCGATCCGCTCGACGAATAGATCGGGGTCGTCGGCGACCCATCGAGGGATGGGACCGGCTCCAGCGTTGTAGGCGGCCAGCCCCCGGAAGGGATCGCCGCCAAAACTGGAGAGCTGGTTGGCCAGATACCAGGCCCCAAACTCCACAGCGGTGTAGGGCCGGTACAGATCGTCCGGGGAGAAGGCGCCCGCGCCCACGGCCTTGGCGATGCCGCGCCCCGTGGAAGGGATTACCTGGGTCAGCCCCCGGGCATCGGACACCGACAGAGCCAGAGGATCGTAGCGACTTTCCTGGTGCATCATTGCCAGCAGCAGCAGCGGGTCTAAGCCGCGCCGCTTCGCCTCCGGCTCGATTAGGTCCCAGTAGGCCGGGGGATAGGCCAGCCGCTGAACGGCCTGCGGGGCGTCGGTGATCACTTTCGCCGGCGACAGAGCGGCCAACTGGGTCGCCGCGCGGCTCGCGGGCGACCACAGCTCCTCGGACGACAGCTTCTGGGCCAGCCGGAATAGCAGGCGGGGATCCCGAGACTCCATGGCCAGGGCATTGAACTCGGCCGAGGCCTCGGCTCGCATCCCCAGCGCCAGCAGCCCCAGGCCTCGTCGGATCCGGCGCTCATCGGCGGGAGTGGCCGAGGGCGGGCCCGCCCAGCTCTCTATCCATCTTTCGGCCTCGGCTGTCTCGGCCTCACCGCCCATCTTCAACGTCCCGTTCCCTCTGGGCCATGCGCCTTCACCCGCCAGCAGGTCCCTGGCCCGAAGAGCGTAGTACCCGCTCGGGCGAATGCCGGCGGCATCTTGCAGCCGGGCCACAGCCTCCTCACCCCGGCCGAGATGTGACAGCGCCTTTCCGGCCCACAGCAGGGCGCGCGCCCGCTCATCCCCCACCGCCATGGATGCCGCCTCGTCCCACCGCGCCTGGGCCCGCGTGAACCGTTCCGCCTCGTAGTAGGCCATCCCTTCCTGGAAGCGCGCCTCGGGTGCGTAGCTACCTTTGGGAAAGCGACTCAGGAAGGACTCGTAGGCATCGACCGTCCCGACACTGGCCGCCGCTCGCCAAGCATCAGTCTCCTCCATCAGCCGCAACTGGCGCGTGGCCGCCGCCGCGTACTCTCCCTCCGCGGCGGCCTCCGCGAAGGCCGTTTTGGCCTCCTCTTGGTGGCCGCCGGCCAGGGCCACCAACCCCCGGTGGTAAGGGGTCAGTCCTCCTAACCGCTCCAACTCGACTCCGGCTTCCGCTCCTTCCCGGGTCCACCCGTAGCTTTCCACCAAGGTCCGGTACTGCTCGATAGCCCGCTCACCATCGCCAGCGCGAGCGTACGCTGCCCCTGCTGCCTGGTAGAGGCGGGTCCGCTCCGCGGTCCAGCCAAAGAGGCGGGCGCCTCGGGCATACAGTTGGCCAGCCAGCCCCGGATCACCTGCCCGATCCGCCAGCCGCCCCGCCTGTTCGAGTAGCATCCGGTTGGTGGACTCCCGCATCTGGGGCCGGCTCAGCTCATCCCTGGCCAGACCGCCATCCCCCCGAGCCACTGCTGCCTCGGCGCGCCATAGCGCCGCCAAGTCTCCCAGATCGTCGGGAGCTGAATCCACATCGATCTCTCGTAGCACCGCCTCCGCATCTCCCAGGGAAAGATCGACGAAGCCCAGCAGCAGCCGCACCCGCCCTCGCAGGGGTTCTCCCGGGCCGGAAGAGAGTAGTCTCTGCAGGGTATCTCTCGCCGACCCGGCGTCCCCGCTGGCCAGCTCCACCTCCGCCATCTCCAGCGCTACCTCGGGCGGCAGTCCTACAGCGCCGGCAATCTTTCGGTAGTCATCCAGAGACGAGGCCAGGTTGCCGTTACGGAACTCCCGCCGAGCCCGGTCAATTGCTGCCCGGAGCTCGGGCGAGACAGAAACCCGCAGCGTTTCCGTGAGAGTCGGTGCCGCCCCCGCTGGCGGTAGTGCAGCAGGAGCAGGCGCCAGCGCGACCGGTGAGAAACAGGCAGCGAGACTCAGCGCCAGCGTGGCGCCGATAGCAAGCGGCAGAAGGCGACGCATGGACAAGGAGGGACACACCTCCCCAACCGAGTGGCACTCAGTATAAGAGAGCTCAGCCCAAGCCTCAATCAGCAAATCCCCTACCCCTGCAGATCGCCCACATCCCGGCCAACCTCCTGGGCTTGTGCACGATCCGAGGCGATGGAGAGTCGCCACGTGCTACACTACGCTACTTACCGTATGGCCACGGACTTCAGGCCGCAAGGCCTCATCCATTGGATCCAGCGTCCTTCCTACTTCTTATCTAGCGATGGCAACCGGCGTGGATGGTTCTCGAGATCATGAGAGGGCAAGCGGGGTCAACCTAGCTCGCGCACAGACGGGGGAGCAGATGGAGTCGGTTCGGCGTCTGTTACTGGAGTACGCCGATTTCCTGGGCTTCGACCTCGGCTTCCAGGGCTTCCGAGAGGAGCTGGCTGGCCTTCCAGGCGAGTATGCACCCCCTGACGGATGCCTGCTGCTGGCCACCCGGGGCCGTGAGCCGGTCGGGTGCGTGGCGCTCAGAAGGATCGACGGCCAGATCTGCGAGATGAAGAGGCTTTACGTGTGTCCCGCTTTCCGAGGGCTGGGAGTCGGGCGAATCCTGGCGGAGGCCATCATTCGGGAGGCTCGCCGGATCGGCTACCACCGAATGCGGCTGGACACCGTCCCAGCGCTCCGGGAAGCCATATCTCTCTATCGATCCTTGGGGTTTGAGGAGATCGAGCCCTACCGTTACAACCCAATAGAGGGCGCGTCCTTCTGGGAGCTAGTTCTGCTTCAGAACGATGCCAGCCCATCGATGGATCGAGACTGACACTCTGAAGTGGCCCCCCTTCACCCGGGCAGCAGGTGCGCCGAGCTAGCCTTGAAGGAAGCCAGAACCTCCAGTCCCTCGCAGAAGGACAGCTCCTCGGCCGACCGGCGGGTGACCAGCGCCACCAGGGGAGCGCCGCAGTCCATCGTCACCCGCACCTGGGAGCCTAGGGGAGTGAGCCGAGTGATCCGGCCCGGCAGCCTGTTTCGCACGCTACTGGCCACACCACCGGCTGGAACCGGCGATATCCCCACATCCTCGGGTCGGAGGCACACCAGCACTCGCTGCCCCACCGGCAGATCGCTCACCACCTGGACCACGGCACCGCCCAGCAGCACCAACGCCAGCCCCCCCTGCTGATCCACGATCCGTGCTGGGATCAGGTTCTCTACGCCGACGAAGGCTGCTACCCTCTCATCCGCCGGACAGGAGAACACCTCCTCCGGAGCGCCCACTTGGGCGACCCCCCCATCCATGATCACCGCCACCCGATCGCCCAGCCGCATGGCCTCTGTCCGATCGTGAGTGACGAAGAGAGTGGTGACGCCGCTCTCCCGCAGCACCCGCTCGAAGTCCTCGAACAGAGCCGCTCGCGTTGGAGCATCCAGGGCCGAGAACGGCTCGTCCAGCATCAGCAGTTCAGGCTCCAGGACAAAGGCCCTGGCCAGACTCACCCTTTGGGCCTCACCGCCCGACAGTTGATGCGCGGGGCGATGTGCCAGCTCATCAACCCCGAACCGCTTCATCCAGTAGCGGACCTTCTCTTCGACGCCCGCACCGCCCTTCCCTCGAAGGCGAAGCCCGGAGGCCACGTTGTCCTTCACCGAGGTGTTCAGCAGCAACGGCTCCTGAAACACGACTGCCATCCGCCTCCGCAGCTTCACCGGATCGTCCGAGGGCGAGATGGCGCGACCACCGAAGCGAAGCTCACCCGAGGCCCAAGGGTGCAGCAGGGCCAAGGCGTGCAGCAAGGTGCTCTTGCCGGCGCCGTTGGGACCGATAACCGCAAGCACCTCTCCATGCCGAACGTCCAGGTAGGGGATCGCCAGCACTGTGGCGGCCCCGCGCCGGATCACCAGGTCGCGAACCTCCACTAGGAGCCGCTCACCGCCCGCCTGCCCGCGCCAGCTGTCGTACAACGCTCCCTCCACGGCCAACAAGCTCACCCCTCTGCTTCGGTGCCGCCGTCCTCCCATCCTGGCGGTAGCTCGGCGGGATAGAGGGCCTTCAGTACCAGCCGACCCTCCGGCGTGTAGAAGTAGCTTCCAGAGCGCCAGCTATTGAGGATCTGGCAGCAGATGCCGCGGCTCAGCTCCTTCTGGCTGTCGTTGTCGTCGATCCGTTCTCGCAGCATGCGCTCGAAGCTATCGACGTCCGGATCCCGGGCAATGAAGAAGTCCAGGATGCGCAGCTTCATCTGGTAGGATTCTTGGCTCACAGCCGTGGCGGCATGCTGTTGGGATCGCACCACCAGGTCTCGCATGGCTTCGGAGAACTCTTTCGGACTCTTGGCCATATTGCCCTCCTCGACTCACTCCTTTGTGCCCCCGCCGTCTCTCCTCAGGAAACGCAGGATCCCGTTGGCGATGCCGCGGGCAACCCGGTCGGGGTCACCGATCAGCAGACGCCGATCGGAGTAGTTGGTCAGGAAACCTGTCTCGATGATCGCTTGGGGGACATCCGGTGCCACAGCGTGTTGGTAGCGACGAGCGTTGAAGGCGTAATACCATCGCATGCGGAGCGAGATCTGGTTGTCCTCGCGGCTCAAGCCGGTGGCCAGGCCGTATTCGTCGTTCAGAGCACCGACCAGGATGTCGTCGACGTCCTGGATACTAGTGAAGCCCGGGCTGGCCACCTTGTAGCCGCTGAGCACGCCGCTCGAATCCCCGTCGGCATGGATGGCAACGAACGCCTGGGCCCGATAGCGCACCGGGATGCTGGTGGGAAGGACATCCACCTCGACGCCGGCATCCTGCAAGATGGCCGCTGTACGCCGAGCGACATCCAGGGTCACCTCCCACTCCGCTCGTCCGCCCCCTGATGTGCCAGGATTGCCACGCAGTTCGGCTAACTCGTCCGGGGCATCGCCGTACAGCCAGTGGCCTGCCTGCAGCCCCACCCGTTTGGGACCGGGAGGATCCCAGACCGGTACGGGCGGGAAGGGCGCCCGAAAGGCCGACCAGCCACCGGCACCTCGCGCTCGATAGGCGGAAAGGGGCTCCTGGGGTTCCCGCGGGATAGGGAGAACCTCGGTGTCGATCCATCGGGCGATGGCCGCCGGGTCCATGACGGCCCTAGTGCGGTCAGCCTCATCCCCCGTCGTTATCTCGGTGGCCTCCGAACGCGGGCTCATCATTAGCATGGCCAGCAGTGCCAGCAACAAGATCGCCCCCAAACATGCCCTCACTCTAGCCAACCCTGGTTTGCCCAACCTTTCTCTCGCCTCTCGCTAGCACCACGGATGTGAGGGTCCCCACCGTGGAGAGACCGGCCAGGACAGTCCAGGCCGTTCTGTAGGATCCCGTCCAGTCCACCACGAATCCGAAAAGCGGTGCACCCCCCACCGTTCCCACCTGGTTCAGTGTCATGCCAAAGCCCATGCCCGTGGCCGCGTACCGGAGGCCCGCCGTCTCCGTGGTCAGGACGTGGTAGAGACCGTTCCAGCCGATGGCGGTAGCCCCGTAGACAAACACGATCACCGCCAGCAGCCACGCCGGGTAACCGCGCCCCAGATCACTCACTACCAGCCCCAGCGGGGCGGCGATAGCTCCGACGATGGCCAGCACCAGCACCCGCCGCCCGTGAAAGACGCGGTCGCTCACCACTCCCCAGCAGACTCTACCAAACACGCCCCCTGCTTGACAAAGGGCAAGATAACCGCCCGCGGCCACTATCCGAGCGTGCTGCTCGAGGATCAGGGGCACCAGGACCACGTCGCTGAAGTACAGCGCCAGGTAGGACGAGAGTGCCAACTGCACGGTCACGTAGGTCACGGCTATGATCCCCTGCGCCCACAGCCTGCCGTTGCGGAGCACCGCCTTCAGCCCCACCCATACGGTGGTTCCGGCTCCCCAGCCGCGTCTGGCCACCGGAAAGTCGCGATACAGCAGGGCCGTTGCTCCACCGGCCCCGACGGACAGAATGCCCACCACGGCCACAGAAGGGCGCCATCCTAGGAGCAGAGCCAGCGCGGGCAGAGTTGAGGCGGTGAGCGCACCACCCACCGGAACTGCGGCCTGCTTCAACCCCATGGCGGTGGCCCGAGTACTGGGCGGGAACCAATCCATGATGGCCTTGCTCACGCCCGGCAGAACGAGAGCCCCGCCCATTCCTGCCGCGAACATGACGGCCATAGCCTGCCAGAAGCTAGCCACCACCGCCATCGATAGCATGAAGGCGCCGCACATGACCAGGCCGAAGGACATGACCCGCCGCACTCCGAGGCGATCCGTGAGAGAGCCCGCCGCCAGCACCATCACCGCCGAGCCAGCGGACACTGCCGCGGAGAAGAAGCCTACCTGCACATTGGTCAACCCCAGCTCGGGCTGAAACAGAGGAGCCAGAGGTGCTACCGCCTGGAAGCAGACGGAGTATCCCATCTGACCCGCGAAGGCGAGCCCTAGGATGGCCCAGCGGTATCGGGCGGCGACTTCACGGGTGGTCAAACTCTGGCAACCCCTCCCTGGCTTTCTCCGGCTGACGATAAGGGCTTCCGTCGAGGCAGGCAATTCTACCACTGGAGGGGCACTTTGTGGGCCGCCCGCTTTCCGCCGAGCTCTCGAGCTTATGGGCCTGGCCTCGTCACCGCCCTCCTCCAGGGAGCCCTCATCCGGATTAGCGCGAGGCAGAGAGGCCACCCGAGCCAACATCGACGCGAGGGTAGCCCTCCACAGGGCAGTGGCCGGTCTCCCGAGGGGCCGGCCCGAGGGAAGCCCGCGGCTCAGAATCCACCGGCCTGAGGGAACGCGGGGTGTGGACTCCCCTGGACCTCCAGCTTGTAGCCAACGCCTCGAAACGTGAGAATGCGCACCGAGTGCTGGCCCTCTCTCTCCAGTCGCTCCCTGAGCCATCGGATGTGGACATACACCACTTCCGGCTGACCCTGAAATTCGGGGCCCCACACCCGGCTCAGCAGGTCATCCACGGAGACCACCCTGCCCGCATCCAGAGCCAGGGCATACAGCAGATCAAACTGACGGCGAGGCAGATCCAAGGGCAGCCCGCCGAGAGTGACCGAGTGAGCCGCGGGGTCTATGGCCAGCTCTCCCACGGCAATGGGGAGCGGTTTCGAATGATCCTTGGGCGACCCCTGGGACCGGCGAAGCACGGCCTTGATCCTAGCCAGCAGCACATCCAGATCAAATGGCTTCGCCACATAGTCGTCGGCACCCAGCTCGAGCCCTAGTACCTCATCCAGCTCTCGCCGCCGAGCCGTGAGGAGGATAGTAGGCACACCCATCTGCTCCCTGAAGCGGCCGAGGGCATCCAGGCCGTTCATCCCGGGCAGCCCGATGTCCAGCAGCACCAGATCCGGGGGTTGCCGTACGGCCACGGCAAGCGCATCTTCAGCCCTGGCCGCGGTAGTGACCCTGTAGCCGGCCCGCTCCAGATTGAAGCCGAGGCTGCGCCGCAGCAACGCATCGTCGTCGACCAACAGCAATCTCTTTGGCATCTCGCTGCAGCTTCTAGCAGGATCCATGCCCTATACGAGCGTCGATGACCTTGTGCTGACCGTACAGAGGGCCTCGCCACTCCGGCAGCGGTCTCCGTGCGCCACGGCCCTTTCGAGTCATCAGGAATCTGCTGGACTGGATGATGCGGGATCAGCCACGATTCCATCGTCCGTGGGAATTGACTCCTGGTCAATTGTCGCGTATATTCACGGTGAACCTGTAGAATGGGTTCGTTGGGTGAAGGCTGCCCCCCTGCTTTTCCGGAATGCCGTTGAAGAGCAAGGGGGGCTTTGGCTTTCCTGGCGGGGGAATCGAGCCAGAGATGGACTCGCAACCCGGTCTCGCGCAAGATTCCGGTGGTGGCGAGTGGTTCTCCAACCGTCCGACCAACTTGGCTCCTGTTAACCAGTGAAGAGGGGAGGCGCGCAGATATGGAGAGACAACGCAGAATCCTCGTCGTGGACGACGACCCGGACATCCTGGAGGCGATCAAGCTGGTGCTGACGGCCAACGAGTACCAGGTCACAACCAGCACCAACGCCGAGGAAGGGCTGCAACGAGCTCGGACAGAGAAGCCGGACCTGATCCTTCTCGATGTCATGATGCCGGAGGGCACCGAGGGCTTCGAGTTCGTCTGGGAGCTTCGTGCCGACCAGGACCCCATCGTGAAGAACACCCCGATCATAGTTCTTACGGCCATACACGGCACCACGGAGCTACGCTTCTATCCGAACCAATCCGACACAACCTATAAGGAGGGAGAATACCTTCCGGTTCAGGGCTTTATCGACAAGCCGGTGGAGCCTCGGGCACTTATCGCCCAAATCGAGAAGTTCGCGCGCGGTTCACGAGCGTAACTCGACAAGCAAGCCCGGGCAACTGGTCCGCATCGGCGGTCAGCGTCGACCCTACGGTGCTCTGGGAGAGGAGTGGTGGAGACCGGCCATGGCCCGCATCACCCCTGTACAGGCAGAGTTGAGCCAGCGCATCCACTGGCTGGTCAGACTACGGTGGATCGCGTCTGCCTCGGTGCTCTATGGTACCCTGGCGGCCACCAAGGTGCTGGACCTTCCTCTGGATCCCCTACCCCTCTATCTCATCGCGGCCGCCATCGCCATCTACAACTCCTGGTTCCTCATCGCGTTGAAGTGGACCCAGGGGGAGTTCTCGACCCGACATCCGGCGACCCCTCGGTGGATCGCAAACGGCCAGATCTTGGTCGACCTGATCTTCCTCACCCTTGTAATCCACTTCTCGGGAGGTGCAGCCAACCCCTTCGCTTTCTACTACGTCTTTCACGTGGTCATCTCGGCCCTACTGCTGTCGCGAGGCGACACCTTCCTCATGGCTACGGCCGCCAGCGTGCTGTTCGGGGGACTAGTCCTGGCGGAGTCCGCGGGCCTGCTTCCCTTCCAGCCGCTGTTCCGGCTGGAGTGGATCGACCCGTCTCGCAGCGCATACCTGGTCTCGGCGGCGCTCTTCGTCTTCTGCACCACCATCTATCTGGTGGCTTACATGGCCACATCCATAGTCGCACGACTGAGGGAGAGAGACCGGGAGATCCTCCTTCTCAGCAGCGAGATGGAGGCGAAGGCCCGGGAACTGGAGCAGGCCTGCCAGGTGCTGGCAGAGCAGGAGCGGCTGAAGAGCCAGTACACGCGCAAGGTGGCTCACGAGATTCGGGCACCCATGGCGGCTATCCAGAGCACCCTCCGGGTGGTGCTGGAGGGGATTCTCGGCGAAATGCCCGACAAGCAGAGGGAGATGATCGCCAGGGCAGAGAGGCGCGTGCAGGGACTACTCAGCCTGGTGGGAGACCTTCTCACACTGTCCAGGACTCGCGAGTCGCAGCAGTTGAGCCAGGCAAAGCCGGTGGACCTGGTGGATCTGGTAGAGAAGGTTGTGTCCCTTCAAGCGCCGCGTGCGGCAGACAAGAGAATCAACCTGCTCGTGCACCATAGCGGGCAGGTGATGGAGGTGGTGGCCAACCCCGAGTCATTGGAGCAGGTTGTGACCAACCTGGTGGCGAACGCCATCAACTACACCCCCAGATGGGGTTCGGTTCAAGTGAGGCTCGGACTTCTCGCCGATGGAATCGAGCTTCTGGTCGCGGACACCGGCATTGGAATAGCGCCCGATGATCTGCCGAAGATCTTCAACGAGTTCTACCGCGCGCCCAACGCGCGCACCTACAGTGAGGAGGGCACCGGACTCGGCCTTTCCATAGTCCGCAGCGTGATAGATGCCATCGGTGGTGACATCCAGGTGGAGAGCACGGTTGGGCAAGGCACCACCTTCAGGATCAGGCTACCCCGAGGTGCAGGGAGCACGGACCTGACCGGGCGAGATGACCGGGGCCCATCGGGACGCGCACCCTCGCCGTTGTCTCATATGGAGCAAGGAGGTGGGCAAATGGCCGTGGGCGCAGCCGCCCAGCAAGACATTAGGACAATGGCCAAGGAACACGGGAAAGACTGGGTATCGAGCCTTCTCCCGTTACTGCAGAACCACGGGCCGGTCTACGGGCCGACCAGGAAGAACAGCGGATACGTCTTCTCCCTGATCGCTGCTCCTGCCGATCTGGCCCTGGAGTACGGAACTACCGTTCTCCCCCCAAAGAAGCTCCTGCTCAAGCCCATGGAGACACTCTTCTCCGCCCGGCTCGACAAGGGCTTCGAGATCCAGGAGCCTGCTCCCCAGGAACCTCAGGTTCTGTTCGGCGTTCACTCCTGCGACCTGAGCGCCATCATGTTGTTGGACAAGGTCTACCGGCAGAGCTACGTGGATCCCATATATGCGGCTCGTCGCGACTCGACTCTAATCGTCGCCATGAGCTGCGTGAATCCGCCCTACGACAGGTGCTTCTGCGGCTCGATGGGAACCGGCCCATCGCCCTCGGCCGGCTACGATCTGCTGTTTACCGACCTTGGAGACACCGTCCTCCTGGAAATCGGCAGCGCAAGGGGGGCGGCCGTGGTCAAGGAGTTGGACTGGGCCGATGCCAGCGACGAGACCAGGGCGCGGAAGGACAGCTTGCTGGCGGACTGCCGCGACCGAATGCCCAGGCGTATGAATACCACGGGACTCCCACGCCTGTTGAACGAGAACATGGACCACCCCCTCTGGATGAAACTGCGGGATAGGTGCCTTTCCTGTGCCAACTGCGCCATGTCCTGCCCGAGCTGCTACTGCTACAACGTGGTGGACCAGATAGGCCTGGACGTCTCCACGGTCCAAAGGACCAGGAGCTGGGATGCATGCCTGCTGCTGGAGTTCGCCGAGGTCCATGGGGGCAACTTCCGGAAAGAGCGGGACGCCCGAGTGAAGCAGTTCATGTACCACAAGTTGAGCTACTGGGTCGATCAGTACGGGACCTTCGGCTGTGTCGGCTGCGGCCGGTGCATCAACGCGTGTCCCGCCGGCATAGACATCACCGAGACAGCACGGGAGATAAGGGGGGAAGCACGATGATGGCGAACCCGTTGCTGCCACAACCCGCGATCATCAAGAGCACTAGGCACCAGACCTACGATACCATCACCTTCACCATGTCGCTCCTGGACGAGCACCAGGCCGAGTACAGGTTCCTGCCGGGGCAGTACAACATGGTCACGCTCCTTGGGGTCGGTGAGGCGCCCTTCTCTATCAGCTCCGAGCCAGGCCGGGTGGACTCCTTCGATCACACCATCAGGGTGGTGGGCAACCTCACCTCCGCCCTGGCTCGGCTCGAACCGGGCTCCGTCGTCGGAGTTCGAGGACCCTACGGTACGGGCTGGCCTTTGGACAAAGCCGCGGGCAAGAGCCTCCTGATCGTCGCGGGTGGCATAGGCCTCGCGCCGTTGCGGCCCGTCATCACCGAGGTCCTCGCGAAGCGTTCCCAGTTCGAGGACCTCGAGATCCTGTATGGGGCGCGCACCCCCGACGATCTGCTGTTCACCGATGAGTACAGGGCATGGCGCTCCCACCCCAGGACTACCGTGTCCGTCACCGTCGATTCCGTCCCGGAAGACCAGACATGGGATGGGCATGTGGGAGTGGTGACCTCTCTTTATCGAGAGATGCGATCGAGACCTAAGAATACGGTGGTCATGATGTGCGGACCACAGATCATGATGAAGTTCGGCCTGATCGGGTTGCTGAAGGGGGGATTCTCCGCGGAAAACATATACGTCTCCCTGGAGCGGCGCATGAAGTGCGGACTGGGGATGTGCGGGCATTGCCAGACCGGCCCCGTCCACGTCTGCAAAGACGGCCCCGTCTTCCAGTACTCGCGGATCCGCGAACTGCCGCTGTCCCTGTTGTAGAGAAAAGGAGTCTTGATGTGACAAAACCGCGGGTAGCCATTTTCAAGTTCGCATCGTGCTCCGGCTGCCAGTTGGTCTTCCTCAATTGCGAAGACGAGCTGCTGGACATCGTCGGGGCACTGGATATCGCCTATTTCCCGGAGGCCAAGCGGGAGAACCTGTCGGGGCCCTATGACATCGCCTTCGTCGAGGGCGCCATCACCTCTCCAGAGGATGTGGAACGCATCCTGGAGATCCGCAAGCAATCCCACACCCTGGTGGCCATCGGAGCATGCGCATGCACCGGCGGGCTCCCCTCGCTCAAGAATTGGAAGCGACTGTCCTGGATCAAGAAAGAGGTCTACCCCAACCCCGACTGGGTGGAGTCGCTGGAAACAGCCTATGGGGTGGATGCCTACGTCCGAGTCGATGGCTACCTCAAGGGATGTCCCATCGGCAAGGCGGAGCTACTGGAGTTCGTCACCAGCGCACTGATGAACCGGGCTCCCAACCTCCGAGCCCACGCCGTTTGCGTGGAGTGCAAGCTGAAGGAGGTGGTATGCCTCCTTACCCACGAGGGCGCCCCCTGCATGGGGCCGGTGACCAGCGCCGGATGCGGGGCCACCTGCCCCAGCAACGGCAGGGCCTGCTACGGCTGCTATGGTCCCAGCAACGACCCGAACGTGGCCTCCATGGGAGAAATCTTCGAGAGCCTCGGCTTGCCAAGGAGCGCCATAGTTCGCAAGTTCCGCTACTTTGCGGGCACCCAGGAAGCCTTCAAGAAGGGAGCCGAGCTTTATGACTAGCCTCGACATCAAGGTGGACTATCTTGCCAGGGTGGAGGGCGAGGGCGGCATAGTGGTCAAGGTAGTCGACGGTGCGGTGCAGGATATCAGGGTGAACATCTGGGAGCCCCCCAGATTCTTCCAGGGCTTCCTGGTAGGGCGCAGGTACGAGGATGTCCCCGACATCACCGCCAGGATCTGCGGCATCTGCCCAGTGGCCCACCTCATGGCTTCCACCCAGGCCATAGAGGACGCCTTCGGCATCGTCCCCAGCCCTCAGACCGCGCGGCTGCGCACCCTGCTGACCCTGAGCCAGTACATCCAGAGCCACACCCTGCATATCTACATGCTCCAGCTTCCGGATTATCTGGGCTACGAAAGCGCCATTGCCATGGCCAGTGAGTATGGCCCGGTGGTGAAGCGGGCGCTGAGGATGAAGAAGGTGGGCAACGACTTCACCGCTCTGATCGGCGGCAGGGAGATTCATCCCGTCACCTCCGTGGTCAACGGCTTCACCAGAGTCCCGACGAAGGCAGAGTTGCTCGAGATGAGATCCAAGTTGACGTCCATCAAGGAGGACGCGCTGGCGACCGTTAAGCTGGTCAGCTCACTGAAGCTGCCCGACTTCGAGCCGGACACGGAGCACGTTGCCCTGTACGACCCTGACAGCTATCCGGTCAACGGCCGGCGGCTACGTTCCACCAAAGGGCTGGACATCGACGTGTCCGAGTACCGCTCCCACATTAAGGAACGTCAGGTGGCCCATTCCAACACCCTTCACTCCTACATCGAGGGAAGGGGATCCTTCCTGGTGGGGCCTCTGGCCAGGCTGAACCTCAACCACGAGCGACTGTCCGAGGACGCCCAGAAGGCTCTGGCATCGACCGAACTCAAGCTGCCCTGCTTCAACCCCTTCGCCGGAATCGTGGCACGGGCGGTGGAGATCGTCCATGCCATAGATGAGTCGGTGCGGATCATCGACTCCCTGGACCCGATGCCCGAACCCCCGGGAGCAGTGGCCCCCAAGGCAGGAACCGGCTACGGCGTCTCCGAGGCGCCGAGAGGCACCCTGTACCACTCCTATCGTTTCGACTCCGAGGGTGCCGTCTCGAAGGCCGACATCGTCGCCCCCACGTCCCATAACCTGAGCAACATGGAGAAGGACCTCTGGGCCTTCGTCCCCTCTACGCTTCACATGACGCAGCAGGAGGCGGAGCTCAAGTGTGAGATGGTGATTCGGAACTACGACCCGTGCATATCCTGCTCGTGCCACTAAGTAAGTCGCAGAAAGAAAGCGGGTCCAGGGCACGCGCAACGTGCCGGTGGCACGTTCGCGGCCTGGCGGGGTCTGGGGTGTCCCCAGAATATCAAAGACTTACTGATTCTTGCTTAGCACTCGGAGTCGGCCGCATGAGGGGCGGGCTGATGGCCCGCCCCCCACGTCTTGGGGGCGAGGACCGATGGTCGCGGTTGTAGCCACCATCACCGATCGCTGCAAGCGCTGCTATACCTGCATCCGCAACTGTCCGGCCAAGGCCATCAAGGTCGTGGATGGACAGGCGAAGGTGATCGAGGAGAGATGCATCGCCTGCGGCAACTGCTTCAAGATGTGCGCTCAGGGGGCCAAGCGGGTGCGCAGCGACATCGAGACGGTTCGCCAGTTGCTGGCGGACGGCAGACCCGTTATGGCCGCGCTGGCTCCATCCTTCCCGGCGGCCTTCGATGGCTGCACACCGGGGCAGGTGGTATCGGCCCTCCGTGCTCTGGGCTTCCATCGGGTTCTAGAGGTTGCCTTCGGGGCCGAGCTGGTGGCGAGAGAATACACTCGGCTGGTCCGCCAGCATCAAGGCGGGACCTTGATTTCCACACCCTGTCCGGCCGTGGTCTCCTTGATCGAACACTATTACCCCTCGCTCATGCCCTATCTCGCGCCCGTGGTGTCTCCCGCCATCGCACTGGCCAGGGCGATCAAGTCGGTGGATTGTCCCGAGGCCAGTATAGTCTTCATAGGCCCGTGCATCGCCAAGAAGGCCGAAATCCACGAGCCGTCGGTGGCAGGGGGGATCGACGCGGCGCTTACCTTCGCGGAAGCCAAGAAGTTGCTGCTTGACAGAGGCATCGACCCGGCAACCCTGGACGAAAGCGACGTCGACGGCCCCAGA
>Ga0315298_1005172_pt1 | contig 18812 bp, 13 predicted proteins | sample WHS_1_MG_FD_203077 | JGI IMG/M metagenome (GOLD analysis project Ga0315298, IMG submission 203077) | Extremophilic microbial mat communities from Washburn Hot Springs, YNP, Wyoming, USA - WHS_1_MG | ecosystem: Environmental > Aquatic > Thermal springs > Hot (42-90C) | place: USA: Wyoming...
GGGCCGGTCACCCTTCGCCCTGCCGCAGTTCCATTTTGTGCCCACGATGGCCGGTCCACCCAAGAGTGGGTCCAAATCGCATTTGCGCACCCGGAGCAAAAAAAAGTATGCTCAGTACCAGAGCATCTCGACGGTGGACCGGCGAAAGCGCCGACGGAAACCGAATGAAGTCGCCGTGGTCGTGTGGCGGGACGCTCCTCGGAAACGCCGGCAGCTGCAGCATCGTCAGCGGGCTGATCAGGTCAAATCAGGGAATATACAAAGGAAGCGCTCGTCATGCGCTTGACGCCCCCGGAACTCGCGCGCAGCGCCCTCGAGGCGGCACCCGATGCCATGCTCATCGTCGATGCCGCTGGGCTGGTGCGGTTCGTCAACCGCCAGGTATTTGCACTTTTCGGTTATACCCGAGAGGAGATCGTGGGGCGGCCCATCGAAACGCTCCTTCCCGAGCGCTTCAGAACACGTCACCTGGAGCACCGTGCCAGTTACCGCGCGCACATGCGGGCCCGCCCCATGGGCCAGAATCTCGAGCTTTACGGGCTGCGGCGTGATGCATCCGAATTTCCCGTGGAGATCAGTCTCAGTCCCGTCGTCGACGGCGGCGAGACCCTGGTCGTCGCTGCAATCCGTGACGTCAGCGATCGGCAGCGCATTCAGAAAGAACTGATTGCGGCGCGGGCGGTAGCTGAAGAGGCGCGTGAACTGGCCGATCTGGCGCGCGAGAGCGCGGATCGAGCAAATCAGGGCAAGAGCCGGTTCTTGGCGACTGCGAGCCATGACCTGCGCCAACCGCTGCAGGCGCTGGCACTGCTCAACGGTACGCTGCGCCGGACTGTCCATGATCCTCTGCTCACCGAAGCACTGATGCAGCAAGAGAAAGCCATTGGTGCGATGTCGCGACTGCTCAATGCGCTGCTCGACATCAGCAAGCTCGAATCGGGCGCGATCAAACCAGAGATCACCGATTTCTCGCTGGCGCGAATTTGCGATGAAATCCGTCGCGAGTTCTCCAGCGTTGCGGCGGGTAAGGGCCTGGTGCTGGAAGCGAATCCAGCCAACGTCTGGGTGCGCAGCGACCCCTCATTAGTCGAGCAAGTGGTCCGCAACCTGGTTTCGAATGCGGTGAAATACACGCGCGCGGGCTCTGTTGCGCTGCGTTGTGTATCGTTAGACGAGGCGGCGGTCCGTCTTGACGTCAGCGACACGGGCATCGGGATCCCATCCGATCAGCTCGCATTGATCTACGACGAGTTCTACCAGGTCGGGGTGAGCACCAACACATCGCGCGACGGCTACGGGCTCGGCCTGTCCATCGTCAAACGAATCATTCAGTTGCTCGGACTGAGACTCAACGTGAGCTCGCGCGTCGGATCGGGCTCGACATTCTCGTTACTGCTGCCAGCAGCCGGTCCGCAGACCAGCATCGCGACGGTGCAGGGAGAGGAGATCGCCAACGGAGCCGATCCGCGCGCAACCGGCGGCCAGCCGAGCGTCATGCTCGTCGAAGACGATCCGAGCGTGCGCGATGCAACGCGTATGCTGCTCAGGGTCGAGGGCTACCAGGTGATCCCGGTCGCCTCGGCCGAGGAGGCACTCGCGGCCGTCGATGGCGGCGCACGGCTCGATCTGCTGATGACTGATTACCATCTGGGCCCGAATCAGACGGGCATCCAGGTGATCAGCGCGCTGCGCGAGCGACTCGGTCCGCAGCTCAAGGCAATTCTGGTTACGGGCGACACCTCGAGCGCCATCCGCGGTCTCTCACCTGATCCGCAGTTGAGGATCCTCAGCAAGCCGATTCGCGCCGAGGCCCTATTGCGGCTGATGCGCGAATTTCTTACCGGCGAAGAGTCGACGACTTAGGCGTATGGATGGCACCGGCACGCGCGCAATCTCGCGCCGTGCCGGTGCCGCCGGTGCATCCGTCGTTCAACCCGTGCGTTGAGTGGGACGTACTGCGAATGCACCGTCACCGAGCAGCGTGAGCGCAATCAGGCTGATCGTCCAGAATGCCGGATATTCCCATCCACCGCCCTTGTCCGTGAACAACCAGCCGTTGTGTCCGTGGACCATGACGATGGTCCCGAACATTTCGATCGCGAGCGGCACCGCGACCCAGGGAGCATAGATCCCCAGCACCAATGCAACCCCGCCGACGAGCTCCAGCGCGATTACGCCGTACGCGGCAACGGCGGGTAGACCGAGCGAGGCGAAATAGCCGACGAAGCCGGGGATGGTGAAGACAAAGATCTTCAGCGCGACATGCGCGAGGAACAGCACTCCGAGACTCACCCGCAGCAGCGCGATACCGTAAGGCGCAGTCGTTGTCTTGATCATTTCGATCTCCCATGTGATTTGCGAAGGCGTAGCTGGAACGGCTGGCACGTTACGGAGCGACCCGGCGCACTCGATGCGCGGAGCAGGACCGCACGATGCTTCACCATGTCCACGGGAGTCACTCTAGAATTTCTTTAGATGTAATTAAATAGCATTATAATTAATTGATTATTGCGCCACCTGCAATATTCGGAGGGCATTTTGGATATCGCGTACGGCATGAAAATCCTGCTCCAGGTCGTCGATTCGGGAAGCTTCGCGCGAGCGGCCGAAACCCTGGACCTCTCCAATGCCGCCGTCACCCGCCAAGTGAGTGCACTCGAGGCGCATATCGGGGCAAGATTGCTCAATCGCACGACGCGCCGCCTTTCCCTCACCGAGGCGGGTGCGGAATATTGCATCCGCGCGCGAGCCATCCTCGAGCAGATCGCCGAAGCGGAAACGAACGCGGCGGCCGGAACGGCCCGTCCGACCGGGACGCTCAAAGTCTCCGCTCCACTGTCATTTGGCGTACTGCGCCTCGCCGACGTGCTGCCGCTGTTTCGCACCCGGTATCCGCAACTGAAACTGGACATCGACCTCTCGGACCGCGTCGTCGATCTCGCCAACGAAGGATTTGACGTCGCGCTGCGCATCGCCACAGCGCTGGAGAGCCGACTCATTGCCAGACGAATCGCACCGATCCCCATGGTGCTGTGCGCTGCACCGGAGTACCTGCGACGCCATGGTAGGCCCAAGGAACCCGCCGCGCTCGCCAGCCACGAGGTCTTGAGCTACAGATATCTCTGGTCGGGCGACGAATGGACATTCATGGACGAGTCGGGCCGCAACATCACCGTGCGCGTGCGTCCTGAGGTTCATGCCACCAATGGCGATCTGTTGCGGCGTCTGGCCGTGGCGGGCGGCGGGATCATCCTGCAGCCAGCCTTCATCGTCGAGGACGACTTGCGCCACGGCCGCCTGATTCGTCTGCTGGAGAATCTGCAGGCGCCCGCCTTCGATCTATATGCGGTGTACCTGAGCCACCAGCATCTGCCTGCACGGGTCCGAGCATTCATTGATTTCCTGCTCGAACACTTCGGTCCGGGCGGCTCCGAGCGCCGCTCGAACACCGGTGAGCCTGACCGGCAATCGCCCCCTGCCACGACGGCCGTTCCCCGAGCCCCTGGCCTGCTCACCAATCCTCGACGGTGAATCAACTCCGCAGGGGAGCGAGATGCTCGATGTACTCGTCCCAATGCTGAACCGACGAGCATCTCGGTCGTCCGCCCCTAGGGACTGCGCCGCCTCGTGGATTCATTTGAACCGAACTGACTCCATTGCATTCGTGGACGAAGCCCATTCTGGGTTGCGGGGGTGCGGAGAACTTCAGACGAATTAGACACTCGCGCCCTCGCTCCTGCCCACGCTGGAACAATCTGCAGTCGACGCCCGTCAAGCGCAACTGCGCGCCCTACCTCGATCATTCGTGCCAATCGAGCGGAAGTCCGTCTTCCGGCATCCCTCTTCCGGAAATGCACTCATACGCTTCGAAGCAAATGGAAAACGCTCGCTCCGAACGCTACCCCACTGAAACCGGCGAAGGGCGCCTGATTGGCACTGCGAGAGGGCAATTGCTGACACGACACGCCATATCAACACAGGCGCGACGCCTCACCCTCCCCCTGAGCGCCACCATCCCCGGACACTCGACATTTAGCGGCTACCGGGCGCCAGAAGCACCGAACCGAACACCAGGGCACCGACGGATTCCGGGGCTCCTCACACGCGCACCTCAATTCCTATTTGCCGGTAGCGCAAGCCCTAGAGTCTGACAGCGCGCCGCAGTCAGACCGCTCACCTCGTTGGCATCCGTGCCCCCCCGGGTCATTCCGCAACAACTCACGCAAAGCGAAACGCGAGACACGGAGCCATGCCCCGTGCCTCGCGTCTCATGCACTCCAAACGCGACGGATGGCGAATCCGTCTCAAGCCCGAGCCTTCCGACTCAAACTCGAAGTCACGCCTCTAGAACGTTGCAGTGACACTCATCTCGTAGCGCGTTCCATAGTTGACCAGATTATAGAACTCATCCGTGCGCGTGTCGTACTGCTGAATTACCGCATTCGTCAGATTAGCGCCTGACAGCGCCACTGTGATGTGGCTGTTGACGGTATAAGCGATCTGCGCGTCGAGCTCGCTATATGCCTTCTCGTAAATAGGCGCCAGCGCACTGACGCCATCGCCGATGGCAACAATATGCTGACCGCGACGACTATAGGCCACGCGCGCGCTGATTCCGTATTTCTGGTAGATGAGCGTCACGTTCTCCAGATTGCCGAGGCCCGTGAGCCCGAACTGCTGCGTTCCGGACGCCGAAGCACCAATGGAATTGACACCTGCGTTCGTTGACAAGAACGTCGCATTCGCTGTGATACCCAGCCCATCGAACGGTCCGGGCAACAGATGCACGAACATGTACTGAGCAGCAACGCCCACGCCCTTCACCGTCGCGCTTCCCACGTTCGTTGGCGCAGTCAGCTGGAATGTCGCAACGTTTCCGGGAAATTGCGCAAGATGCTGACTGTTCGTAATGGGCACAGCAATCGGACTCTGAAGCAACTCAATGAAGTTCGAGAGTTTCTTCACGAACCCATCGGCCGCAACGTAGCCATCGCGCGAGAAATACCACTCCAGCCCAAAATCGTAGTTTAACGACGTATAGGGCGTCAGATTCGGATTTCCGCCGGATGCAGTCAATTCCGACGGCGAGACGATGCTGCCGCCATAATTGATCACGGGCGACAGGTCGCTCGGTTGCGGCCTCGCCATCGTCTTGGAGACTGCGGCTCGAACGACCACGTGACGCGGAAGCGTCAACCGCCAGTTGAAGCTCGGCAATGCATACGTATAGCTGTGGCTCGCAGTTTGTTCCAGAACCGCGCCATTGTTCGCGTAGATCGCGTTGTCGCCCGTCGGATCATTCGGAATCGGCGTGATGTCTTGCAGGACTTGGCCGTACCCGGTCGACGCCGCCGACGTGTGATCGAGTCTCAGTCCCAGGTTCCCACCCCAAGCGAGCCCGAAAATCCGACCGCCGAAGTCGCCCTGGATGTATGCCGAGTAGCTCTTCTCAGAGATATTCGCAAGATCCTGCGGCGCCTGATTGACGCTCTGCGGCACATATCCGCCGGATCCCTGAACCGCGGCCGCCGTGGTGCCAGGCGGCAGATTACCCGCCGCGTCCTGCTCGGCAAATGCGGTCGAACTCTGGAGAAATGCCAGGTACTGCGCCGGGTTATAGGTCAGCCAAGTCGTCGGGAAGGACCCCGGATAGGGGCTGGCGAAATTACCGGCGACGCTGGTCGGGGTGAACAGGTAGCCCGGAAGCTGCGCCCTGTATCCGCAGTAGGCGCATACGTCCCCGGAGTTATAGGAGCTGAACGTGACATACTTGTTCCGCTTCCATGCCGCACCGAACCGGATGTCCGTCAACGGACCCCACGAGTTCGGTACCACCCAGGTTTCGTTCGTCCTCAGCTGCGTAATGTCGTTGACGTTACTGGTCGCAGATACTTCCGTGAAGTGCGCATGCGGAAGACTGATGTCCGTGAGACTCGACGTCGTGCCCAGCGTCGGGACCCCGACGCCACCGTTGCTGGTGTACGAAACAGGAATCGGAAAGCCCGCGACTGAGAATACGGACGGATCTAGGTAGTTGCTCGCCGTATTGGTGCCATATGACGCCGCGAGGTCCCAGAGCAGCTTATGATCGAACGCATTCCCTTTGAGCTTGAAGAGAATCGTGCGCAGATACTGCGGACTGATCTGGTCACCACCGGTCGATTGGATCAGGTCGGCATGTGACTGAGTCGTGAAGCTTTGGACCACGCCGTCCGGCCGTACGACCACGCCATTGTTGATCGGGTTGCCGTCGACGTACAGCCCGAGATCGTTACTGTAGTTGAATTCTGTGTACTTATTGTACATCCCATCCAACGTAGCGGTGACGTTCGACGTCACGTGCCATTGCAACGCCGCATTTACGCTCAAGCGCTTGGTATTGTAGTAATTGCTATTCACGCCGTCCGTGACGGGCAGCAAGACACTTGACGGAAGCCCGGACGCACCGCTCCCCGTCTGCCAGACAGCCGTTGGCTCCCCAGGACCATTGACTGGCTGACTGAAGAAGCCCGCACCGGATAGATCATAGGTCGTCGTCGCCTGCTCCTGGGACGCAATCGACAGGAGGGCGCCAAATTTCTGATGATCGAACGTGTTGCTGAGCAGAAGAAACTCGGACGGCTCCACCTTCGACGAATGGGTATTCATGTTCCCGGAGATCTTCGCAACCAGCTTCGGCCCCTTGAAGTCGAAAGGCTGCGCCGTCTGCATCTCCACCAGACCGCCGATCGCATCCGCCGGCTGCCAGGCCTCACTGGTCTTGTATACGACGGCTCGAGAGATCGCTTCGGAGGGAAGAACGTCGAAGTTGAACTGACGTCCCCCGGTCTGCGTGGGCAGTTCCATGCCGTTGAGCAGAACCAGGTTGAACTGAGGACCGAATCCTCTGATCGTGATCTCGTTGCCCGACCCGGTCGCGTCGTGAGTCAGCGAAATGTCCGGTAGCCGGGAGAGCGCATCTGCCACATCCGGATTCGGGAACTGTCCGATTCCCTGCTGTGTGATCGCATCGACGACCTGGGTCGCGTTCTCCTTCAGGCGCATCGAGCTCTGCAAGCTCTGACGCAGGCCGGTGATGAGAATCGGCGCCAGGCTCTTCGATCTCATATTTTTTGCGACTGCGTCCTGGATTGCAGTGCGCCGATGAATATTGGTGTTCTCTGGAGGAGACGCTGGATTCGTATGCTGCTGAGCAGCGTAAATCGCTTGAACAGGAGCAGCAACGGCCATGACCCCCAACAGAAGACCCATATGCTGTGCGCGCTTCACATGAAGCGGACTGGCAGAGGTAATTGCTCGCAGTTTCACTGAAATGTTCCCCCGGCAATGCGTGTTCATTTGTTGACGACGGCACATTCGCACCCGCAAACCCATGCGAGATGCAGCGCGCGAATGCCTCTTCCCGACCAATCGAACCGGAGCTCGCGTGGCCGGAACGATACCCACTGATGAAATTCTATTTCGCGCGACGAAAGAATACAATATTTTTTGTCATTTCTGGAACCGATGAAAAAAGGCATGTTGCAGTCGCGAGACGGCCCGGGTCGTCAGCTTTTGAGCCGACCCGCCTCAATACCGCATCGGCGCTTGCTCCGGGTTCGCCTAATATTCGGGGCAGAATGCAAAGCGGCGTAGGGACAAACTGGATTTCGTCCCGGACCGGTGCACTACGGACGAGCGCCGGGAGCCAGTCGTTGCGAGTACGCAACAATCAGCGAATTAGTGTAATTTTTTTCCAAATGCCGAGAAGATCTGCGCCATCGATTGAGGCGCCGGCGATTCCTACGCGCCCGCGACCACGGATTGCGTGCCGCCGATCAGCAGTGATTTCAGCGTTAAACGATCCGGATCGAGCAACACGATATCGGCGCGACCGCGCGGCCGCAGGCAACCATGCTCGGGATACAGGCCCGCGGCGCGCGCTGGGATGGCGGTGATCATGGCCAGTGCGCACTCCAGCGACAGTTCGACCCGCTGAACCAGACTCTGCAACACACCCGCCATGTCGATGTGGACGCCAGCCAGGGAGCCCCGCGCGTCGATCAATCGCCCGTCGCGAACCTGAATCGTCGCGCCGTACAGCTCGAATTGCGCCGGACCATGGACCGTAGGCATCGCATCGGTGACCGCGAACAGCGTATTCGGTTCGCGTTTTGCGCGCACGGCGAGTCTCACCATGATGTCATCGACGTGGTGGCCGTCGGCAATCACTCCGCACCATGCGGCACTTTCCAGGGCGACTCCCGTCATGCCCACCCGCTTCGTGTGCAGCGGAGGCATGCCGTTGAACAAGTGCGTGAACAGACTCGCCCCTGCAGCGAGCGCCGCTCGTGTCTGCTCTTCGTTTGCGCCGCTGTGCCCGATCGCGACGCGGACGCCCATGTCCACGAGCCGGGGCAGCACGCCGTCTGCAAGGCGCTCCGGCGCCAACGTCAGCAGCACCGGGATGGAACGCTCACGCAAGCGTCGCAGCAACCCGAGGGTATGATCGTCGAAGGGCCGAATCAGATCGAGGGCGTGTGCGCCGCGATACTCCGGGGCGATGTGTGGCCCTTCGATGTGCATACCGGCTACGCCGAAGCGGCCGTGAACAGAGATCACCGCGTCGACGGCCCGTTCCATGACTTCCGGTCCGCACGTGATGAGCGTCGGCAGCCAGGTCCCGGTCCCCCCGAGGCGGTGCGCTGCCGCAATGGCCGCCAGCGACTCTGGCGTGGGATCCTGAGTGAACAGAACCCCGCCGCCGCCATTGACCTGCAGATCGACGAACGCCGGGCAGGCAAGGTATTCGCAGCGCCAGACGTCCAGCCCGTCAAGACCTGCTTCGTGAGCGGGCGTGATGGCACTGATCCGACCGTTCTCGATGCGCAAGGCCGCATCTCGACGAATCTGTTCGCCGTCGAAGCAGGCTGCCGGATGCAGCCACCACGCCTGCGCCTCAGGCGCAGCGGCGGGAGCCTGCAACAAACGGCTCACGGTCACGAATGCCGCGTCCGGAAATAGGGCAGGAGCGCGTCTTGAACGCTGGCCAACACCAGCGCCTGCGCCGCTCCTGCGGCGACCTCGCGAAGCGCTTCGGCCCGTTCGAGCACCTGCTCGGGAAAGAGATCTCTCAGCACGTAGGGCGGCCATCCGGCCGCATCAATGCGCGCATAGAGCGCCGCGACGGCCTGCTGAGCCGCCGGCTGAGGCCAGTAATAACGAATGCGGTCCGCGTAGCTGTGGTGCCGCAGCCGGCTCACCTCTTGCGCAGTGCCCCGGTAGTGCTCGCGCCAATGACGGTCATCGCCCACCATCAACTGCTCGAGCGTTCGCGCCAGCTCACCCGGCCCTCCGCGGGGTTCGCCGTCTGCGGCCAGTCCGTCGAGCCGGTACAGCGCAACGCGAAACGCATCGGTCAACCCCGGACCGACCTTGAGAATCGCAAAGTGCTTCGCGGCGATCGCGGCGAGCGCCTGTGGGCGCTGATAGTCCGTCGAATGTGCCTCGAAACACATCTGCGGATGCCCCTGCAGTGCCGTCTCGAGCGCACCCACCTGGGCCGGGTCATAGTGCGTCACGTGCTGCGGAGAGAACTCCACCCCGGGCTGCACGACCAGCGCCACCACCCGTCCCCACGCGGCCGGAGCAATGCGCGCAAATGCCTCTCGATGCAATTCAATGACTTCCCGGGCATCTTCGGGCCGCGTCGGGCGCAGCACCTCCTCCTCCCCGAGTGCGCCGCCCGGACGCGGCACTTCCGTGCCGATGACGTACGCCAGTGAATTCGGGTTCGGCGCAGCCGCCTCGCACTCCGCTGCGAGCCGCGCGGCGCGCTGCGCGCACAACGCCTGGGGAAGCGGCTCGGGATCACCCGCGCAGGCCTCCGAACAGTCGAGGTGAATCTTGCGGAAACCGGCCTGCACGTAGGCGCGGACCATCTCGCACGCAGCGCTCATGGCCGCCTCGGCTCCCTGACGCCGCCACACCTGCGGCCCAAGGTGATCGCCGCCGAGCACGATCTGTGCCGGATCGACCTCGAGTCGTTGCGCCAGGACCTCAAGTCGCCGACGAAAATCCACCGGAGTCATCCCGGTGTAGCCGCCGAACTGATTGACCTGATTGCTCGTCGCCTCGACGAGCAGCAATGTCTCCTGCTCGCGCGCGAGCAGCAATGATGCGCTCAGCACCTCCGGCTGCGTCGTGCAGACGGACGGCACGACTTCGCGGCTCCCGGCCCGATTGCGTGCGATCAGATCAGAGAGTCTGCGGATCATGTGTTCTGTCCAAATGTGCTCACGATTGAATCAGGAGCATGGCCGCACCGCGTGTCCCGCTCGCATCGCCAAAGCGCGCCGCGGTGAATTTCACCTCACGTCCCGCCATGCGCTGGCCCTGAAACGCCTCGGCCAGCATTGCCGTGATGCCGGGAATTCTCGACAGCCCGCCACCGAGCACGACACAGTCCATGTCGATGGTGCATTGGGCCGTATAGATCAGCTCCGCCACCAGGGTGACCCACTCGCGCATCGCGCCGCTCATGGCCGCATCGCCCGCGCGAGCCCGCTCGGCGATCTGTGCGGGCGAACACTCAGGCGCCCCATGACGGCTCGCCAGCCGGACCAGACCAGGACCGGAGACGAGCGTCTCGTAGCAGCCGACACGTCCGCATCCGCACGCGAGCAGCGGCAGATTCCACTCCCGCACGAACCGTCCCGGGATGCCCAGATGGCCGAGCTCCCCGGGCAGATCGTTGTGGCCGAGCACGAGCCGCCCGCGATGCACGACGCCGCCACCGACACCCGTGCCGATGATCAGACCGAGGACGGTTTCCGCGTCCTCGCCCGCGCCACCATTGGCCTCGGAGAGCGCGAAACACTTGCAATCATTGGCAATCGCCACGGTGCGTCCGAGCCGCGCCATCAGATCTTCACGCAATGGTCGGCCCGTTGCCGGCAGATTCGACGTGAGCGAACGGCCGCTGTGATAATCAACCAGCCCGGGCAATCCAATGCCCAGGTCTACCGGCGCCCGAGCCTGGGATTCGAGCCATCGGACTTCGCCGACGATGCACTCGAGCAATTCTTCGTAGCTCGAACAGGCGGTATCCACCCGGCGCCGCTGCAGAGGCCGGAACTGTTCATCGAACAGGCAGGTTTCAATCTTGCTGCCGCCGACATCCATGCCGCCGAACAGCCGCACTTTCGGGGCAGGAGGCGGATACAGCCGCACACCCTGCACGACCCGCGATAGATTGCCGTCTGGAAACGGATTGTCGACGTTCAATCCCAGCTTTTGCGACCAGGCCACCGCCAGCAACTGAGCCGGCAGCACGTACAGCGGAATGTTCCAGCCGCGAGGCACTTCATTGAAGGCAAGATCGGCATCGGCCCGCACCGTGCCGACCGTCAGCACCTGCTCTGGTGCGTACTGGCTGCGCAACTCATCGACCACGTCGGCGTCGTAGCGGCGCGCATCCTCGTCCGAGGAAAGCAGCGCGATCACCTGCGTGCCGTCGTTAACGAGAGACTTCGGACCGTGCCGAAAGCCGAGCGGAGACTCCCAGAACGAGGCGACCTGACCCGCCGTCAATTCCAGCACCTTCAGCGCACACTCATGCGCCGCTCCACGCAGCTCTCCTCCGCCGAGGAACGCCACTCGCTGGGGCGGCGCCAGATCGGCCGCCAAGGGCGCAACCGCCGCAATCAGGCCGCTGGCAGCATCTGCAAGCGCGTTCAATCGTCCCTCGAGCGCATCGATCGGCACATCATCAAAGACGGCGAGCGCGTACAGCAGCATCGTGCTGTAACTCGACGTCATTGCAAAACCGGCATCGTGGGTCTCATCCGGCAGCACGATCGCGCGTTGCCGGGCACCCTCCGAGCGCGCCAGTGCGCCGTGCGCATTGCATGTGATGTGCAAGCCTGCGGCGTCGGCTCGCTCGAGCAGCGCCAAGGTCGCCACGCTCTCGGGGCTGTCCCCACTGCGTCCAAAGGAAACGACCAATCGACGTGTACCGCGACGCAGCAGACGCTGCGGATATGCCACGAGTTCCGTGGTCGGCACCGGAATGTATCGCACCGCGGATTGGCGCTCGTTGAGGTAGACGCTGAGCGACTCGCCGATGAACGCAGAGGTACCGGCGCCGCAAAACCACATCTCCTCGAAACGCCCGGCGCGGACCCATTGACGCGCATCCGCGGCCATCGCCGCGATCTCGCGACTCACGGCTCGCCAGACGGCCGGCTGATGCAGGATCTCCTTGTGCGTCTGGGAATCATCCGGCGGCACCGTAGACGGACCGCCCTGCCTGCCTTGGAACATGCTTTGAATCCTCTCCTGCCCTATCTACGTGCCTTACGCCGCCCCGTGGCTCGGATTCCGGTCCGGGGGTCGACGCAATGCACCGCAACCCCGAGTTCCTCAATCTGTTCCACCGCCGCAGGATCTGCGTCAGTGTCCGTCACGATCATGTGGACTTTGCGGATGTCGCAGATTCGATGCAGGCTCGGCGTGCCGAATTTCGAAGAATCCGCGAGCACCACGACGCGGTCGCTCGCGCGGATCATGGCTGCATTCTTCTGCGCCTCCTCCTCGTTGAAGGTGCTCAAGCCCAGACGCAAATCGATGGCGTCGGCGCCGAGGAAGAAGGTATCGAAATGCAACTCCGTGAGGAACCGCTCGAGAAACCGTCCGCCGATCACCATCGTGTCGTAACGAACCGTGCCGGCAGGAACGATCACCTCATGCTGCTTGTAATGACGCAGCAGATTCACCACCTCGAGATCGGCCGTGAGAATCGAGAGCCCGCGAGCCTCTCCCAGTTGAGTCGCGAACATGCGCAGCGTCGATCCCGAATCGATGATGATCGAGCGCTCCCGCTCAATCAGCCCGGCCGCATAACGCGCGATTGAGCGCTTTTTGTTGACGTTGACCTGCTCGCGATCCGAGACGCTGGGTGCAATCAGATTGAGCCTGAAATCCGGCAGCTCGCGTGCCAAGGCCTTCGCCAGCTCGATACGAAACTCCGGAACGCCCTTGCAGCCATAGTGCTTGCAGTAGCGCACGATGCTCGGCTCGCTGACGCCAGCCCCGGCCGCAATGGTTCGCAGCGGCGCGTGCATGAATGAATCCGGATCGGCCACCAGGTAACTGCCGATCCGGCCAAACGCCTTGGACAGATGACCGATATCGGCGCGGATCCGCTCGAGCAGATCGCCCGGCGCAGCACGATCGCCCGACTCTGCCCTCGCTGCGGCGGCTGGCCCATTGGAATTTCTTGTTTGGGGACTCATGAAAGCGCTCCAATCCGTGCGCGGCTCGTGCTGATACGCTTCTGCGCAAACAGCGCGTAGCTCAAGATGACTGCATACATGGGCACGAGCGAAATATACGCCAGTTGATTGCCGATGACGCGCGCAAGCAGACCGTACGCTGGCGGCACTACTGCGCCGCCGATGATGGCCATGATCATGATCGCCGCACCGGTCTTGGTGTGCTCGCTGAGCCCGGTGAGCGCCAGGGGAAAAATAGCCGGCCACAGGACCGCATTGGCAAAGCCAAGCGATGCCACGAACAGGATGCTGGGCATGCCGTGCGTCACGGTGATTCCGATCGTCAGTAAGATCCCGAGCGCGGCGGACCAGGCGAGCGCTCGCTCCTGGCTCATGCGCTTAGGCACGAGCACAATGCCGAGCAGGTAACCGAGAACCATCGCCCCGAGCGTGAGACTGGCAAAGAAGCGTGCCGTCTCGATCGGAAAGTGCAGCGCTTGTCCGTAAAGAACAATGGTATCGCCGGCAATCACCTCGACGGCCATCTCAAAGAACAGTGCCCAGAAGCCGAACAGCAGCAACGGGTGATGAGTCCAGCGAAAGCCCTGCCGGCGCTCACTCTGATCGAGCTCTGCCGGCGGCTCCTTCGGCTCGGGCAGGCCGGAGCGAGCGATCGCGAACGCCAGGATCAGCAGCCCGACGGCCAGCGCCAAGTAGGGCGGAATGAGCCGGTGCGCCAGCTGGTTGAGCTCCGCGGCACCCAGCGTGCCCCGCGCCGCATGCTGCAGATGCCCGAATCCGACGAACACCACCGCGCCGAGCAGCATCGGACTGATCACGCCGGCGAGCTTGTTGCACACGCCCATGATCGACACGCGTCGCGCTGCACTTTCGTGCGGCCCGAGGATGATCACATACGGATTCGCAGCCGTCTGCAGCAGGCACAGCCCGGTACCCTGCACGAACAATCCGGTCAGGAATATGCCGTACGAGCGCAGCAGCGCCGCTGGCACGAAGACCGCCGTGCCCACGGCCATCACGGCCAGTCCGAGCGCCATGCCTCGTTTGTAGCCGGTGATCGCCAGAACACGGGCCGAAGGAATCGCCATCACGAAGTAGGCGATGTAGAAGGCGAACGCAACGAGCAGCGCCTCGAAGGTATCGAGTTCGCACACCAGTTTCAGGAACGGGATCAGCACGCCATTCAGCCAGGTCACACAGCCGAACAGTGCGAACAATCCCGCCATGAGCGCGAGCGCCCGCCGGTCGGTCCCTGAAGGGGTTGAATTCATCGTCCTCTCCCGGCCGCTCATCCAGAATGCCCGCACTCAGTGCGCGCTCGGGAGGCGGCCGACCCGCCTTCTCCGCACGAGGCCCGGGCCGGGCAGCCTCCGACGGCTGCCCCGACCCGGACTTCGAATGAACGCATCACCGTCACCGCAAAGCCCGACGTGCATCCATGGCAGCCGGCACGCTCCAGATCTGTGATGCCAGGTTGTGTCCACAGGCCTGCACGGTCAGAGCACCGCTTGCACCCCCGGTCAGGCATTGATGCGTGCTCTGGTTGATGAGATTGCCCAGGAGCGTATAGCGCCACCGCTGCAGCGCACTCGTGACGCACGCGCTGAGACGGGCACTGTGGCCAACCTGCGCAAGGCATCGTCCGCCAGACCGCAGTGCGCCGTTCGGCAGGACTTGCCAGCTCTGCGCGCCTGATCCTGTGCACTCACCGACTGAGCCAGGCGCCGAAAGGCAGCGGGTATATGCCATCGCCGTGCGATCGTGAGGTGCAACGTTCGGGCGGATGCGGGTAATGACACCCATGCGCTGCGGAACACTGCAAGCGGCAGTCGGCCGAATGGTCCAGATCTGCGTGTCATGCGCCCCGATGTGTGCCGCGAGGTCCTGCGCACCCGCACGGCGTGAGCCGGTCCAGAGCGCAACGCTCTCGAATCGGCAGGCGCCACCGGAGAAGCCGAGCGTGCGCGGGCTCAGCACGACATGCAGCGGATGTTCGCTGCGGTTGAGGACCGCAACAGCGTACCCGCCATCACTCAACGGCTTCATCAGCACGTCCTCGGCCGGGGTACGGCGCAGCAGCGTTGCCATCTGACCGAGCGGATCCTGATCGACGGCAAGAACCGCCCTATTGCCGAGGATGCGGATGCTGGCTGCCGAAAGCTTATTGAGATTGGAGCTGAGAATCAGCGGCGCGGACATCATGGACCACAGCGCCAGCTGGCTGCGCGTTTCGGCGAGCGTCATGCCCCGATCACCGCCGATGATGAAGTCCGAGTCGTTCCAGTTGCCGGGCTTCTGGAACCGGCCGAGCTGCAGGTTGTACTCGTAATTCCACATGACACTCGCCCAGCGCGAACGATTCGGCCGACGGGGGTCGAAGATCTCGATGTCTGAGCCCTCGCGCCAGAGCTGCCCGTAGCCGCGCACCCAGCTGAGCACGTCGTACCACTGCGGTTTACCCTGGAAATAGGCCGGCGCCGACTCGGAAAAGACGATCGGCCGGCCCACCTGCTTCAGCGCCTCGCTTTCGGCCCTGTAAGCCGCGCGATACGCCGCAATCGCTGACTCACCCTTGGCGGTATAGACGTTGCAGCCATCCAGCTTCAGGTAATCGACGCCCCAGGACGCGAACAGACGCGCGTCCGCGAGGAAATGCGCTGGGCCACCACCGTTCGGGACTCCGCTGCCGGCGAAGCCGCCGCAGGTCGCGTAGCCGGCATCCTCGTAAATGCCGAACTTCAACCCCAGCGCGTGGATGCTATTGGCGACGGCGTGCATACCTTGCGGGAACTTGTGCAGATTAGCCTGCAGGTTCCCATTGCTGTCGCGCTGCTTGCGCATCCAGCAATCGTCGATGGTGACCGTGTCGTAACCGCGAGCGGCGAGACCGGTTTTTACGAGCGCTCGGGCATTGCCCAGAATCACGTTGGAGTCGATGCGACACTGATAATGGGCCCAGTCGTTCCATCCCATCGGTGGGGTCGGCGCAAGGACCCCGGCGGCGTTGGCCACCGGAGCAAATCCAAAGCCAAGCCAAAGCAATGCCTGCAGCAGCATCAAAGTGACGGCGCTGCGAGCGCCGGATCTCGCCAATTTGCGAATCCACCCGACCGGCGAGAGGTGTCTACGACCTACCCGAGCCGAAACCGCAGGGAAAAATGTCATGTACGCCATGTGCGCTCTCTGGATGTATGACCAAGCCAATTGATTCAGCGCGCCTTCGATCGCTATGCCCCGTTCGACCTGCGGTGCGAGGACGTTTCCGCCCAGATCCGCCGTGCCTTCCCAGATGGGCCGCATGCATTCAAGGTCCGACACTCGTCGCCACGGACTTCGAGTGATGCTTCGCACCTCGGCATGCCCCGCCCCCGGACTGGCTATTCGCGCTACCCCACCCAATTGCCGCGGTTGCGCCGGCAATTTGGAACTATTTTTCACGTCGTGGAATATTTTTACAGTTTGACTGCTGCGACGTCAAGCCCGGCACCTTGTGGCACCACAGCACAGGTCCGTACGGAAAGGTGACGCGGATCTCTCCCGGCGCGAGATCGGCACCTGAATTCGATTCTGGTATTTCCGTTGACCTCCGCGTGTCGATCACTGTCGCGAACAGCGGCATCACGTTCCGCCCAACGCCCGCCCCGGACTCAGCTCACCCTCAACGGACCTCAGTGAGGCCGATACCGGGGAACTGAGGCCACACCCTGAGTCTTCTGATGACCGAATTCGCAGCGCCGCACAGACCCGTGAGGCTCACCGCGCCGACGGCCTCAACTCAACGAGTTCCGTCGCGGCGCCGAACACGCACCGCTCGCGAAGATTCCTTACACACCGCGGAATCCCCGCCACAGATCTCCCCGGATCAGTCCGCCGCAGTATTCCCAACGACGCAGACCGATCGAACACCGGACCCACTCGCGCGACACGAGGATATGCACCAGCAGTCAATGCATCATGCACCTTTGAGCATAGCTGGCGTCAATTGTTGGAGATCGAACGCTGCAGCGCCAATTTTTCTCGGACATTTCCCCGGCATCGCCCTACCGTACGTCGCGCATGCAATGTACAATTTCACCGCTTGGTGCATTCTCGAGGAAGGCTCATGAGTAGAAATGCAAGCGTCGGCTGTACCGAACTGCACACCCTCGCCGCCGCGCTTCAGCCCCTTCGCCGCCGCTCGATCGGCAGCAGCTGCGACTGTGTGCCCCATCAGCCTGCAGCTCATCCGTGTCCTTCCGGCAGGGATGCGTGACTTGCAACGGCGGAGGTCGGTAGCGTTGCGAGCACGCCCATTCCGGGCGCTGGGAGTAACGCATGAGCAGAACCGAGGGCGATCAGCCGGCGGATTTGGTCCGGCTGCGACAACGGCTGGATGAGTACCGGCGAGGCGGCAGTCGCGGTAAGGCGCTGCCGGGGTGGGTGTGGGCGGCCGCAGGGAGGCTGGCGCGGCGGCATGGGGTGCATCGGACGGCAGGAGCGCTGGGCCTGGAGTACAACAAGCTCAAGCGCGCCAGCGGTGAGCCAGCAGCGGTAGCGGCGAGCGGAGACGGACGGCGGCGCGCAGCCGGGGCGATGAAGTTCCTCGATCTGACCCCAGCGTTGCCTCTTGCCGGGGCAACGTGCCGGGTGCGTCTTGCGGGCCCTGCCGGGCAGCATCTTGAGCTCGAGATGTCCCCCGATGCCGCCAAGGAGGTGGTACTGGAGTTGTGTCGCGAGGGCTGGGGAGCGCGACCGTGATCCAGATCACTCCGCAGATGCGGGTGCTCGTGGCGATCGAACCGGTAGATTTCCGCAGGGGGATCGACGGGTTGAGTCAGGTATGCCGTGCCGTGCTATCTGCCGACCCATTGTCGGGCACGGTCTTTGTGTTCCGTTCGCGTTCGGCGAAAGCGATAAAACTCCTGGTTTACGATGGCCAGGGGTTCTGGTTGGCGCAGAAGCGCATGTCGGCGGGGCGTTTCCGGCACTGGCCCACGGCAACCGATGCGGTGAGCCGGCGCCTTGCGGCGCACGAGTTCACCGCGCTGATCTGGGGAGGCGATCCGCAGCGCGCCCAGGCGGCCCCGATGTGGCGTCGCATCGGGTTCGATGCTCCCGGCAGAGAGGCCCCTCGAGTCTGATCCTCTACGCTGGCGGGCCTCGCGAGAGGCTCGCCAGGCGCTCCCGGTAATTCCACGGCAGCCACTGCCCGGGCCGCTCGGCGGCATCGCTGGCATGGCGCTGCACCGCCACCAGATAATCAAACACGTCGATGCCTGCAAGCTCGGCGGTGTGGATCAGGCTCATGAAGATATCCCCGACCCGTGCACCGTTCAAGGTCTTGTAGAACAAACTGTTCTTTCTGTGCAGGATCGCCTTTTTCAATACGCGCTCGCACACGTTGTTATCCAGCGGTGCGCCGGCCACGCGCAAAAACAGCGTCAATTCGCTCCAGTGCTTGCTCATGTACTGGATCGCCTCCCCGAGGGTCGAGTTCGGCTCGACGCGCCGCTCGGCGAACTGCGCCTGCATCCACTCGCCGAGCCGCTCCATCAACGG
>Ga0315298_1005173_pt1 | contig 18808 bp, 17 predicted proteins | sample WHS_1_MG_FD_203077 | JGI IMG/M metagenome (GOLD analysis project Ga0315298, IMG submission 203077) | Extremophilic microbial mat communities from Washburn Hot Springs, YNP, Wyoming, USA - WHS_1_MG | ecosystem: Environmental > Aquatic > Thermal springs > Hot (42-90C) | place: USA: Wyoming...
GAGGCAATTATTGTCTCCCCTAATTGATTCTCTGTTTTTTTGGCCCAGCTGTGTAATAATTTAAAAGAAATCATTCTGAAAACAAGAAGCACCAAGGCAACACCCGTGGCAGAAGCCAGAGGCACTAAGATGCGGTTTAAGCTGCTCATACTCATCTCTTACCTCTTCTTATTCTTAAAATCTGCTATTCAAAAAGCTAATTCTATCTTGCTAAGATTTTATCTCGGGCCATGAGTTATGATAGCCATCTCCTTTTGACCATCAGTCCCAGGGTAAATTCAACTGATATGATTTTAGTAACATTACCTTTCCTTATTAATCAATTTAAAAAAGGATTTGGCGTCAATAATTTTATGATAGCAGGATTAAAAATTCTTTTTTTGTTTATCAAATTTTATGACAGCTTCGATTAAACTTCAACTTACCCGATAGCGTCAAACGCCGCTGATATTTTTTCCGATAACTTTTTCCAGAATCTTTACGAACAGTCGCTCTTTTCGATGAAATCTGTAGCCTGCTGTCTGGACAGAAAATTAGAATTTTCCCGGGCGAAAAAAGATCTAAGTTTACCACTATCGCCGGGATACTAATTGGTCATCAGGCAGCTCTTACCTGATAAATGACAAAAAAAGGACAATTAGAAAAAATAATGTTTGGATTGCTCTCTGAAGCTCGATTGACAGGCAATCCAGATTTAAAGCGATTCAAAAAGAATCCATTAATGATTTAAGAAGCTTTTATATTTTTCTCTGTTTCCTTTCAGCCTTGACCAATCGCTGATATATTAAATATCATAAGACCTTGAAGCATAGCGTATATTAAAAACAAATAAAATAAGGAGTCAGTTAAATGGCAAAGATTAGGAAATTAGCTCATTTTCCCACAGGTCACAGGTCTAAGAGCGCCATTTTTCCTTTTTTAATTTTATTTTTCCTTGGTTTGATTTTTTTCCCTGCTCCGAGCAAAAATCAGGCCGATAATCCTTCCCCATTTCCTCCACCCTTTGACCCCCAGCAGGTCAAACATCATGAAAACATGACCTGGGATGATTACCAACCTCTCCCCGGACGCAACTGGGCTGATCCTTCAATAAAACCCGAAAAAGGGTTCAAACTGGCCGTGGTGGCTGTTGATTTTCCCAATCAGCCCTTTGTCATTACCCTGCCCAAAGGCTCAGACCCTTTTGGTAATCCTCAGGTTGACCCCATTCCCCGGGAAAAGGTACCCCAGTTTTATGCCGACTTTTTCACTAAACCCACTGAATTAAATCATGGCCTGAATATTCACAGATACTGGATGGAGCAATCAAGAGGCAAATTTGGACTCACGCAAGTAGATGCCTTTGGCCCCTACCGCATGCCCAGGCCCCACTGGTATTATGGCCTCAACGAATACGGTCAGAATGACTTTACGCCGGATGGAACCAGGGCCGCCGGTCGCCTGGAACAGGATTGTGACGCTCTGTGGATAGAAGCAGTGGGCCAGGATATCAGAAAAAATTATGACGCCATTCTGCGCATTTATGCAGGTTATGATGAAACCGGGGTCTGGATGGAATTCGGCGTGATGAAATTTAAGAGCAAGGAGGACATTCCACCAGAATGGGGCAATCCCAATCCGGCCATGCCTCGCTGGGTGCCTACGAGATATGTCGAATGGACAAGCTGGCTCGCCGGCTCCCAGCAATGGGGTCTATCCTCGATGCGACAGGGTGAAAATTCAGGCACCATTGCCCATGAGCTCGGGCATTTTGCCTTTCGTCTTCCAGACCTGAATAACAATCCCTATGTTAAGCCCTATCGCCGCGCTGCTGCTGGCACCTGGGATATCATGGATCGAGGCTGCTTTAATGGACCTGGCGGATTGCATCGGCGCTGGGTCGTTCCACCCATAGCCGGAGCCGCCGCACCTCCGGGTTTAATGATTAGAAATCGTCTGGCCTGTGGCTTCATCCGCGAGGGCGAACTGCTCCAGCTGAGCCGGACTGGCCTGGCCCGAAGCGGCCTCGTCGTGGCTGAAGTCACTGCCCGGGCTGTTGACCCTCTTCCTGGAACCTTCACAGGAATCACCGTCAGGTTCGATGGCGCTGAACCGGCTGATAGAACCCCGGCGGACGACCCGGCGACAAATCCCCTCTCCCCCGGTATTCCCAATTATAACTTTTATTCCGTAGAGGTCGTCCAGAGAATCGGTTTTGATTCTTTCTGCCCTGATAATGGCGTTCTCATAGCTAAGAATAAAGACAATCTTCGCGGCAACAATGGCGGGCCCAATGCCTTCAACAGCTATATCTGGGTCATAGATGCCCATCCAGAAGATATAAATATGGTGGATTATATCAGCCCGAATGGGGAAAAGGTTATGGCCACCATAGCTGATTATCGGCAACTTAACGACGCCCTTTTTCATGCCGGGACAGATTCTGGCAGCAAATTTGAATACGTTGATGAACCAAACCGCCTCCATTTCTATATCATCGATCTTCGTCGCGATGAGAAGGGAATTCTTGTCTATAAAATCGGCGTCCGCTCCCTTGATGGCTCGGGTCCCCATGTGAGAGGTGTAGCTCTGGAAGGACCAACCAATCAAAGAATGAAGGAAGGACTCAACACGATAACGGTTGTTCTGAGAAATACCGGTCAATTAAAGCCAGTCGAATCAACCCTGCACCCCTCACCTGCTTTGAATTTCATAAAATATGATATTTATCGCCTCTCCGCTTCGATTAATGGCCAGGGCTGGGAAATTAAGCTTCCCAATGCTCTGGCTGCAGTTGAATTTGGTAAATCGGCTCCGGTAAAAGTTTACGTTTATGTGGGCAAAAATAGTTCCAGACAGGCTGTTCTGACCCTTCAGGCTGTCTCAGAAAGTGACCCGGCGAAAAAAGCGACGATCCCAGTCCGCCTGTCGCGGTAATAAAAGCTGAACCAGAAAATCTGATTTGAATGGGGAAGAGGAAGGGACATTCTTATATTTTTAGTAATCAGGCTGAGAATTAAACAGGAACGCTTCGATAATCGAGGTAAAAATAATCAGGTAAAAAATCATGGTAAAAATAAGAAATTGAAATTTCTTTTTCAGACCCGGGCCCGACTGAATCAATTATCTAAAAATGGGCCTGAGAGGAAACGCCAGCCAATGATGAGCCCGGGCCCTGCTGATTCAATCTGTTCTCTCCATCAATTATTATTTGATTCCACTATTAGTTTGATTTAATATCCAGTTCTTAATCCAGTCACAGCATCTGGTCACCCTTTTTGATGACCTGGACCTATGATCTGGGTTATAATTACCTGGCAGGGAGGAAAGGATGAAAAAATATAAATTAAGGCTAAATAATTTTCTCATAATTTCTGTAATTTTTTCGTTCCTTTTTTTAATCAGCGCGATAGCGGTTTTCGCAGATGAAACAAAGGAGTCTCATCCCTTTTCAGTTCATGATTTGCTGGCCATGGAAAGAATATCTGATCCTCAGGTTTCGCCTGATGGTCGGTGGATTGTTTTTACCCTGTGGAAAGCTGATCTTGAGGCTAACCGGGGTCGCACTGACCTCTGGCTTGTCGGTACTGATGGTCAGAATTTACGTCAGCTGACCACCCATCCAGCTTCTGATTTCAACCCTCGCTGGTCCCCCTGTGGACGCTATATCTACTTTCTTTCCACCCGCTCCGGATCCTCCCAGGTCTGGCAGATAAATCTTGCTGGAGGCGAAGCTTCTCAATTAACTGACCTGCCCCTGGATGTAAGCAACCTTGTGGTCTCACCTGACGGCCGCTATCTTGCCTTTACCCTGGAAGTCTTCCCTGACAAGGGCTGTCCCTTTGATACCAAAAGGAGACTTGATGAACTGGCCAAAAGGAAAAGCAGCGGCCGCATTTATGACCGCCTTTTCATCCGGCACTGGGATGCCTGGAAGGATGGTCGCCGCTCCCATCTTTTTGCTTTTAGAATTGAAGATAAAAAGCTTTTCAAGCTGATGGTCGGCCTGGATGCTGATACTCCTTCTAAGCCCTTTGGCGGGCCGGAAGAGATTACTTTCACGCCTGATAGCCATGGACTTATCTTCACGGCCAAGAATGCTGGCCGCGAAGAGGCCTGGTCAACCAATTTTGACCTTTATTTTGTTCCCGTCGATGGCTCAAAAGCGCCCATCTCCTTGACTCAAAACAATCCTGCCTGGGACACAATGCCTCTTTTCTCTCCTGATGGAAAAACCCTGGCTTATCTGGCCATGAAAAGACCTGGTTATGAATCAGACCGCTATCGAATTGTTTTAAGGGACTGGGCTTCAGGCCGAGAAAAGGTTTTAACTGAAAACTGGGATCGCTCGCCAGCTGAAATTGCCTGGTCACCCGATGGCCGCTTTATCTATGCTGTTGCGCCCAATCTTGGCCAGCAGTCCCTTTTTGCCATTGATGTTCAAAGCGCTCAAGTTAAAACTATTGTCCGTGATGGCTTTATCACTTCGCCCCGTCCCCTGAAAGATAAAATCATTTTTGGCCTGGATAATTTAAAATCACCGGTGGAGCTTTATTCCGTTCGGCCTGATGGCCAGGAAATGAAAGCCATCACCAGGATTAACGCTTCACGACTGGCCTCAATCAAAATGGGCGACTACGAGCAATTTTCCTTCAAAGGCTGGAATGACGAAACTGTTTATACTTATATTGTTAAGCCTGTTAATTTTGATCCCGGCCAGAAATATCCGGTGGCCTTCCTGATTCATGGCGGTCCTCAGGGCTCTTTCAGCAACCATTTTCATTATCGCTGGAATGCTCAAATCTATGCTGGAGCTGGCTATGCTGCGGTCATGGTTGATTTTCATGGTTCCACCGGCTATGGTCAGGCCTTTACTGATTCCATTCGCGGTGACTGGGGCGGCAAGCCCTTGGAGGACTTGAAAAAGGGCCTGGCGGCTGCCTTAGAACGCTATCCCTGGATGGATGGCGAGAGAGTAGCTGCTCTGGGTGCCTCTTTTGGGGGATATATGATTAACTGGATTGCTGGCAACTGGCCGGACCGCTTCCGCTGTCTTGTTAATCACGATGGCAATCTTGATGAAAGGATGGCCTATTTTGATACGGAGGAACTCTGGTTCCCGGAATGGGACCATGAAGGGACACCCTGGACAAATCCTGAAGGTTATGAAAAGCATAATCCCATCAATTACGTTAAGAACTGGAAAACGCCCATGCTGGTGATTCATGGAGCCCTGGATTTTCGGGTGGTTGACACTCAGGGTATTGCCACCTTTACAGCCCTGCAGCGTCTGGGCATTCCAAGTAAGTTGCTTTATTTCCCCGATGAAGGGCACTGGGTCTTAAAACCTCAGAACAGCCTCCTCTGGCATGAAACAGTGCTCGCCTGGCTTGACCAGTGGTGCAAGGACAAGAAAAATAATCAGTAAAAAATAGTAACATCTCCAGATAAAAAGATTTAATTGCGAGGAAAAATCATTTTGATTTTATCCAGAAAAAAGTAAGATAATCAGGGAGAAGGAATTTATAAGAACAAATCAGGCTGTCTCGGCTCATGAGGCGAAATTACCTGAACTCCTCCCCTGAATGTTCGAATATCTTCTATGGCTAATAAAGATAATAACCCCTTCCAGGCTAAGGGCCTGCTTCAGGACATATTTCCTTATCCTGTGCCTCTTAATCTGAAAGAAATCAAATTTAACGGCAAAATTTATGCTCTCTGAAATTTTTTCTTCCCTCCAGGCCGCTCTAATTATGTACGTCAATCTCTTCAGTGGCCTGTAAGCTCTTTTGCCCCCCTTCATTTGATTCACTCCATATTTTCTAAAGGAGAAAAACCATGAAAACAATTATTCTTGGCGTGGGGCTGGTGGGAAAAGCCATAGCTCTTGATTTAGCGGCCGATAAACAGTTTCAGGTGGCGGCTGTTGATTTAAGGCAGGAAGCCCTGGAGGCTTTGAGCGACAGGGGCCTGATTTTTACGGAAAGAATGGACGTTTCTCATCCGGCCGAACTTAAGAAAGCCATTAAAAAATTTGACCTGGTCATCAATGCTGTTCCCGGCCATCTTGGTTTTAAGGTCCTCAAGACCTGTCTTGAAGCAGGTAAAAATGTCGTTGATCTTACCTTTGGACCGGAAGACCCCTTTGAGCTTGATGGTCTGGCCAGGAGAAAAAAGGTCGTAGCTTTCGTTGACTGCGGGGTCGCACCCGGCCTCAGCAATATACTCGCCGGCCAGACCCAAACAAGAATGGACAGGAGAAAATCTTTGACCATCTATGTTGGCGGGCTGCCCGCTGTACGCACCTGGCCTCTGGAATATAAAACTGTCTTTTCTCCCTCTGATTTGATTGATGAATATTTAAGGCCGGCCCGTCAGAAAATCGGTGGAGAGCTTGTTATTACCCCTGCCCTGGCTGACCCTGAGCTGATAGAGTTCGAAAATATTGGCACCCTGGAGGCCTTCGCCACTGATGGCCTGAGAACCATGCTTAAAACCCTTGATTTTCCCACCATGCAGGAGAAAACCCTTCGTTATCCTGGGCACAGAGAAAAAATAATGATGCTTAAAGCTACTGGCTTTTTTGATGATGAGCCCATTAGAGTAAATCATGGCCAGATAAGACCGCGCGATCTGACGGCCCGAATTCTTTTTGATCGACTGAAATTACAGCCCGGAGAAAGGGATGTGACCGTCCTGCGCCTTGTGGCTGAAGGCGAAAAGAACAGGCGCCCCCTGAGAATTGTCTATGAGCTCATTGATCACTACGATCCAGAAACAGGTATCCACAGCATGGCCAGAACAACAGGTTACACCGCCACGATGATTGCCCGAGCCTTTGCTCATGGCCTGATCAGGAAGAAGGGAATAATTCCGCCTGAATACTTAGGCTTTGACCCTGTCTGTTTCCAGTTTATTCTGAAGGGGCTTGAGGCCCGGAAGATCAAGGTCAGAGAAAAAATATTTTGATTCTCTCAGCCTGAAAACAAAGCGGGAAAATTTTTTCTTTGGTTCGGGCTGACTGAAATTTCTGGAAAGGGATTCTGGCTGTTTCCATGTTTTTTATTAAACTTTTTCACAACTGTCTTTAAACCCAGGAAAATGAATCTTTAGCCAGGCCAGAAATCTTTAACCTGAAAGAAAAGCCAGGAAAAAAGCCTTTTTAAATTAAAGCTTCAGCACGGATAAAGAGGCAAGAGGCAATTGCCCTTTTTTGCTTGCCGGGATAGAATTAAGCCAGTAGAAAATATTTTGATTTTCTTTTCACCTCAGAATAAGAAGGAAGAATAAGAAATAAATTCAGGTGGAAAAGACTCAGCATCAAAGAATAAAAAACGAAGGGGATGAAAGAAAAAAATTAATGAAATGAATGCAGGGAAAAGAAGAAAAAAGAGGCGCGACCTTGTCAGGCAAACCCTGAATTTTGAGCATCCGTCGCGGATACCTCGACAGATGTGGCCTGTCTGGCCAGAGGGCTATTTAAATTCTTTAAAAAGAAAGCCCCTCTGGCGAAAGTTAAGACGCTGTTTTCCCGACGATTTAATTTTCTGCCCTGCCTTTGGCCTTCTGCCAGCTGAAAAAAGATTAAAAAAGGGCGAATTGATTTATGCCGATGAGTGGGGATGTCTTTTCCGAAAGATACCTGGCAGTTTGCGGGGGCAACTGATTTCACCTCCTATAAAAAATTGGGAAGATCTGGAAAACTGGCGCGAACCCGTAGCCCGGTTAAATCTGGATAAAGAGAGGGTCAATGATTTCTGTCGCTCCACAGATCGCTTTGTGCTCGCCTCAAGCTGGATCTCACTCTTCGAAAGATTGCAACTTCTGCGAGGACCGGAAAAATTATTTTCAGACCTCAGACAGAGGCCACCAGAATTTTTTTATCTCCTGCGTCGCCTTCATGAGTTCCTGATAAAAGAGCTCGAAATCTGGGCTGAAACCAGGGTCGATGGCCTCTGCCTCATGGATGACTGGGGGGGCGAGAGAGGTCTTCTCGTCTCTCCGGAGCTTTTCCGCTCGCTCTTCAAGCCCCTTTATTCTGAATATGCTTCCATAGCCAGAAAATATAAAAAATTCATCTTCTTCCATTCCGATGGCTATATTCTTGACCTTTTACCTGACCTGATTGAAATAGGTATAAGTGCCATTAACTGTCAGCTCTTCCTGATGGGGGTAAAGCCTCTCTCTTCCTTCCGGGGTCAAGTGACCTTCTGGGGCAGCTCAGATCTGGCCATCTATCTCGGCCACGCCAGAAAAAGAGAAATTCAGGCCTGGGGAGAGCAGATATTTTCCTCCCTCTGGGAAAGAGGAGGCTTCATCGCCCAGGCCGAGGTGAGCCCCCAACTTCAGCTTCCGGCTCTCAGAGCCTATTTTTCTTTCTGGAAGTCATTAACCAAGCTTTAAATCTCAGCTTTGAATCTCAGCTTCAAATCTCAGTTTCTAATCCGAACTCTAAATCCTCGACTTCAGTCCATGCTGTTTTAATCTTAGTCTTCTTTTATTTTTTCTTTCATTTCTTTTTCAGTTTCCTTTCTTTCCCCTGCAATCATAAGAATTTTTGAATAAATAATCATTTTTATCTCGTCTTTCGAGTAGATGTTAAATAAGATGGAAGGGGTCGTTTCAGCTGGCTTCATCCTGAAACTCAAGGCTGCGCATGATGTTACACCGAAGGCCTGTTTCTATCTTTAATTTGCTGACTGAGAATCTCAATGAATTAAAGATAATGATCGGGCTTAAAATACCAGAACAGGATAAGGAGGGAGCAATTTGTTTTGCCTGATAAATAGTCACGACATTAAAGTGAACAGAATAGCCATGGCCTTTCCTTTTCCCTGGCCCCATTTTCCTCGATTGAATTTGATAAGAGCTGTTTTTTGACCTGATGGCCCTAAATGGCCTGGTGCCTCTGAATTTAAGAGATAAAAATAAAAACCGGGCTTTTAATTACCCACCTGATAAATTTCTCTGCTTCTTCAGCCCCATACCGAAGAAACGCCTGGCCGCTGATATGCTGCTTCTCTTTTCTCTTTTTAGCCTGGACGCGATCTTCAGCTAAAAGAGAAATTAATTTGCCTTCCTCAAATCAATTTGCCTTTATAATTAAAAATATAACATAATTTTATTGATAAAAAATGACCCAAGCCTGAAAGAAAGTCAGGAATAAAGGAATTGAGGCGACTAAAGCAAGCCCTGAAAAAGTCCTCTCTGAGATTGATTCTTCCTGCTCTGTCCCTTTTTCTTTTTTTGCCTGGAGCATCCATCTCTCCTTCGCCATCCAGGCTCGCTCAAAGTGAAAAAATTTCACCTCCCCTCCTCCAGAAGATTGCTCAGGCTGAAAATAATTTATTTTCCGTCTGGATTTATTTCACCGATAAAGGCCCGGATTTAGAGCAGAAAATCATTGAAGCTCGAGCCCGTCTTCGCCCTGAAACTCTCCTGCGGCGCTTGAGGCTTCTTGACTTCGAAAAAATTACCGATGAACTGGATGTTCCTGTCTGGGAAAATTATATACTTAAGGTTAGACCATTTCTTAGCCGGTTACGCCATGCTTCCCGCTGGCTAAATGCTATTTCCGCTGAAGCCTCTGGCTCCAATCTGAGGAAAATTGCCTCCTGGCCTTTTATTTCCCGGATAGAGGAAATAAAAAGTTTTCGTTTTAAAATTCCTCCAGCCGGGGAGGAAATCAAGCAAAATAGAGTCGACAAGAGGGAAGCTCATCTTTTTGATTATGGCCCTTCCTATACCCAGGTAGCCCAGATTAATGTGCCACCCCTTCATGACCTTGGCCTGAGTGGTCAGGGAATTATCATCGCCATGCTTGATTCAGGCTTCAACAATCTGGCCCATCAGGCCTTTTCTCATCTTCAGATAATGGCCACCTGGGATTTCGTTAACAACGACCCCAATGTGGCCAATGAGCCCGGACAGATGGGTGAAGGTGACCATGGAACTAACACCTTGGGCGTCATCGCCGGTTTTTACCCCGGAAAACTCATCGGTCCTGCCTATAACGCTACCTTTCTTCTGGCCAAAACAGAGAACACCGACTGGGAAAGACACATCGAAGAGGACCACTGGGTGGCCGGCCTGGAATGGGCTGAGGCTTCAGGCGCCAGAATCGTCAGTAGCTCCCTGGGCTACCTGAATCGCTTCACTCATGGTGAAAAAGATTATACCTGGGAAAATATGGACGGAGAAACAGCCATTGTCACGCGCGGCGCCAACATTGCTGCGAGCAAAGGCTTGCTAATAATTAATTCTGCTGGCAATGAAGGGCTGGCCCGACCACCTGTTCAGAATACCCTCATAGCCCCGGCTGATAGTTACTGGGTTCTGGCTGCAGGTGCTGTGGATAGTAGTGGTCAGAGGGTCAGTTTTAGCTCCGTTGGTCCAACAGCCGATGGCCGGATTAAACCCGATGTGATGGCCATGGGCCGTTCCGTTTACACGGCCTCTGATTCCCAGATTGATGGCTATGTTTATGTTTCCGGGACCTCCTTTTCCTGCCCCCTTGTAGCCGGGGCTGCGGCTCTTATCCTTGAAGCCAATCCAGACTGGTCCAATCTGGAGGTCATGCAGGCCCTTAAGTTAACCGCCAGCCAGGCTTCCCATCCAGATAATCTAATGGGGTGGGGGATTATTGATGCCTTTAAAGCCGCCTCCTTCCCCCTGAGAAAAATCTATCCACCGACTCATTTTGCGGTTAAAAGAATCGAAAATAACTTTGGTTTTTTCAAGGAATATATTGATTGTTTAAGCTGGCGCCACAATGACCGCAATCAGAGAAAAATCGTTGGCTACAGACTTTATGCCCTAAATTTAAAGGAAAAGGGGTCTCAGTTCGTTCTTCTGGCTGAGCTCGGGCCAGATACCTTTAAATTTGACCACCGGGGTTTGCTCCGGGATGAGGAATTTCTTTATAAAATAACCTCAGTTGATGAGCAGGGAAATGAAAGTCATCCGGAATATACGAGAAGATAAAGGGCTTGAAGTGTCTTATGAAGGGATTGAATTGAAGAGATTGAATTGAATCAGGAAGAACTCGGTCAGATTGAGTTTACCTAAACTGAACATCCATTAAATATGAATTTAAAAGAAACGAGTTAGAATTAAAGAAGAAAATAAGAAATAAAGAAAAAAGAAATAAAGAGGAGAATAATTTGAATTTCGCGATGCGCCAAAGGACAGAGAGACCGGTTCTTTTCCTTTTCCTTTTTTTTCTAATCCTGAATCTTCTTTACTCATTTTACCCGGAAAAAATCCTGGCTTCTGATTTGAGGCTGGGGCTTGGAGCTGGCCTTAGAAAAATTAATGATGACTATTTAAATAAAGTTTATGGATCAGGTTTTATTTTTGTCCCTTATCTTGAACTCTCTTTTTCCAAACTTTTCTCCGCTGAAATTGCCTTCGAGGGAGGCTATAGAAAAGAGGCACCCATAGGTCTTTATAAAGAGCCAAGCGTCCTGAAAATATCTGGCCTTGAATTTTCAGTCCATTTTCGTCGAAATTTCAAATTATTCACTCCCTTCCTTAAAATCGGAAGTGGCGGCTACTTTTACCGTCAGGATATCGAAAGTCCCTATGTTCGCTACCGGGTGAATCATCGGGATGTTTCTCTGCATGCGGCGGGAGGTCTTCAGTTCAATTTCTCTTCCCAATTCTTTTTCAGACTAGAAACCAAATATGTTTATCTCAAGGTGAAGCCCTTTGACCAGACGGTTGATCTTGGCGGCCTGAGATATATTCTCTCCCTGGGTTATAAAATTTAACCTCAGATAGAATTCAGGCTCATAATTTAAGAAAAAATTAGGGTTATCATCCCATAAGGTGACTTTCAGCTTGAACCATTCCCAGAAATTAAAAAAATTTAACCCAACATTTTGACTATTATCACGCTTTTCCAAAACAAATTTCAGAAAGAGTCCGTTCTCATTTAAATTAAGGTATTTCTCTCAAATTGAGCTAAGGAGGTTGGAGCTATGACAAAAAAGTTATTGTCGCCTTTTCACCTAAGGGCTATCTTTTTTCTACATTTTGAGTTTGAGCGCCTGGTCTTTTACAGCGGGACCGAATATGCCGCTAAGGGTTTTTCCAGCTGGCGCCTTTTGTGATGATTGCTTTTTTGCATGCAGAACCAGACCCATTCGTTGTAGGAGCCCGTTATTTTGGACAGCAATGAATTATCATGTTCCTGAATTTTTTGAAAAATTCCGGGAGAGAAAATAAACCAAAAGCTCATTCATCCGTATTATTAGAAGAAAATAAGGCTGAAATATGCTATAAATATTTGTTAAAAAATCTTTTAATCTGGAGGTCTGGATGGCCGTAGTTTTAGAAGTGGAAGGGTTGAGAAAATTTTATGGCCAGTTTGAAGCGCTGAAAGGTATCAGTTTTGAGGTCAAGGAGGGAGAAATCTTCGGTCTTATCGGGCCCAACGGAGCTGGCAAAACCACAGCTCTGAGGATTATAGCCACCCTTCTGACGATGTCAGGCGGGAGGGTTAAGCTTCTGGGCTATGATCTCAAACAAAATCCTGAAAAATTCAGGGAAAATATAAGCTATTTGCCAGAGGAGGCCGGAGCTTACCGCCATCTCACCGGAATTGATTACCTTCGCTTCATGGCCCGATTTTACGACAGCTCCTCTGAAAAAATTGAGGAATTTATGGAAAGAGCCATCGCTATTGCCGGTCTGGGTGAAAGACTCAAGGACAAGGTAGGAACTTACAGTAAAGGCATGGTGCGCAAGCTGCTGCTGGCCCGGGCTCTCATGACCAAGCCTGTTCTGGCTATCCTCGATGAGCCCACCTCAGGCCTGGATGTAATTAATTCCCTGGAGGTAAGAGAAATTATCAAAAGCTATGCCCGAGAGGGATTGTCGGTTCTCCTTTCCTCCCACAATATGCTCGAAGTGGAATATCTTTCTGACCGCGTGGCTCTTATTGACCAGGGGAGAATCCTGGCTATTGGCACGCCCCAGGAGCTGAAAGAAAAATATGAGGCGCCCAATCTGGAAGTCGTCTTCAGGAGGATAGTCCAATGAAAAAATTCTCCAATCTTTTAATCAAAGAAATCAGGGAACTCATTAATAAACAGCTGATTTTTTCTCTTATTTTCACTCTATTCATTTTTTATTTCATTGGCCAGATGACCCGGGTCGAGGCGAAGAGGGCCGAAACCAGTCGCCGCCTTGGGGTTCTTGACCTGGATCGCTCCTCCTTTTCCCGGGGTCTTCTGGACAATCTTCGTCTCGTTCGCTTTGAGATAGACGAATTTGAGACCGCAGATAAAGAAGAAGCTCTTCGTTTGGCCCGGCAAAAGAATCTCCATTTTGTCCTGGTTATCCCTCCAGGACTGGGTGAAGGCGTGGAAAAACTTGAACCCCGGGAAATTGAAACCTACACTTTTTTAAGAAGTTTCTCTCTGGGTGCAGCCCGTTATTCAGAGATATTTCGGGTTATTCTGGAAACAGCCAATAATTATCTTTCCAACGAAGCCCTCAAGAGGAAATTGCCTGAAATTTCGCCCGATAATCTCAAAAAGCCCCTCAAGAGCCGGGATTTTGTTATTGTCCGCGACAAGAAAGCAGAAGCTTCGGCTTCGGCCATTGCTGGCTTCATGTATAGCCAGTCCATTTTTGTGCCCATCATTCTGGCCATGATTATCATTTACTCCTCCCAGATGGTCATCTCAGCTCTTGCCATGGAAAAACAAAATAAGACCCTGGAAACTCTCCTCACCGTGCCCATCTCTCGATCCTCTATCGTCGCGGCTAAAATGCTGGCGGCAGGTATTGTTGGCCTGGTTTCAACCTTAATTTATCTCGCCGGCTTTAGATGGTATATGCGCGGCTTCACGGGCGATCTCGCCCAGGCAGCCGGCGGCCTGACCCCGATAATTAAAGAGCTCGGTTTGTCCCTGACCACATCCGGCAGTCTTATCCTTTTAATATCTCTCTTTCTGGCCATTCTCTGTGCTCTGGCTCTAGCCACAATTCTCGGGGTTCTGGCCGAAGATTATCGCAGTGCCCAGAGCTTGATTATGCCCCTTCTGCTTCTCGTCATGATTCCTTACTTCCTTTCTATCTTCACTGATTTAAGATCTCTTTCCTGGCCAGCCAAAATCCTCATCTATGCCATTCCCTTCTCCCACCCCTTTATGACAACCCAGAATATTTTATTTCACAATTATCGAGGTATTGCCTTCGGGATAATTTATATGCTGGCGGTTTTCATCGTCCTGGTCATCATTACGGCCAGAATCTTTTCCACTGATCGGGTGCTTACGATGAAATTGCGCTGGCGTCGCCGGCAGGTTCTCCTCTGATTTCTTATTATCACCAGGCTGAATTCAGATTTGAGCCCAGCTCTAATCTGTTCCATTCATTTAGCCTTTTCTTTTCGCAATAGAAAAAATAAAATCAAAATTTAAGAAATTAAAAAAGATAAGAAAAAAGGTAAAATTAAAGGGAAAGAGCAATTTAATGCGATGAACCGATATATTCAGCCAGCACAATATATTCAGCCAGAACAGGAAATGCCGTGAAATAAAAATGATTAGCTCAGTAAAAAATGAAGGAAATGGTCACGGCAGCATGAAGAGCAATCGAAAGAAAGATGACTGAATAAGGCTCGAGCCTGGATTGAAAGCCTAAGAAATAAACCGAAAGCTTAATAAATAAAATAAAAGTGAGAAGGCAAGAAAAAACGCTTTCCCTTCTGGAGCTTCTTCGAATTGAACCCTCACCTCGCTCTCTCGACTATGTAAAAAATAAGACCCAGTTTCATCTCCACCATCTTTTAACCGAGCAGAGACATCCCCTCACCTGGAATCTCAGTCAGGTAATAAAAGCGGATACTGAAAAAGGTTTAAAACTTCTTTTTGGCGTGGATGGGGATGTTGTCCGCAAATTAGAAAGTCTGGCTGAAGATGAAGCTGAAATTCAAAAGCTCGAGCGGGCCTCTCAGGCTATCGTCCAGGCCCTCCAGAAAGGAAATAAAATCTTCTTTTATGGCTGTGGCTCCACTGGCCGGCTGGCTAAATTCATGGAAAGCAGCCTGTGGCGTCCTTTCTGGCGAAAATGGAAAAAAAAGCACCAGTGGAAATCCCTTTTTTCGCATCTGCCCCCTCAAATTGAAGATCGCCTTGTGGGCGAGATGACAGGTGGCGACCGGGCCCTGATCAGTGCTCTTGAAGGTTTTGAAGATCTCCAGATTATTGGTCGGCTTCAGGTAAATGACAGGAAAATAACCAGGGGCGATGTGATTTTCTGCATTACTGAGGGCGGCGAAACCTCTTCCGTCATTGGAGCCATTCTGGCTGCGGCTGAAAAATGGGAGTCCGATGAAGAGGAAGCCAGAAATCATCTTTATTTTGTTTATAATAATCCTGACCGCGTCCTGGAAGTACTTGAAAGAAGCCGGAAGGTGCTGGCTTGCCCCGCTATCACCAAAATCAACCTGACGACCGGACCCCAGGCCATTACCGGTTCCACTCGCATGCAGGCGACAACCATCGAAACCTTTGTCCTTGGCCTCATTCTTGAAAGGGCTGTTTTTAAACTCCTGGCCTCACATCTGAACAGGACGCAGTTAGCCTGCCTCGGGTTTAAAGAGGAGCCAGATTTTAAAAAGGAATTTCGCTTCTTTTCCCGGCTTGTTTCTTCTCTTCTTTCCTGTAGCCGGGAAATAGCCACCCTGACTGACCTTGAGGCCCGAACCTATCAGAGGGGGAAAAGAACAACCTATCTCGCTAAGAGAGCTTTACTCACCGTTTTTATTGATGGAGCTGAAAGAAGCCCAACCTTCCATCTTTCACCCCTCGATCCGATAACCGAAAAGAAGCGTCACTCGCTTTTCCAGGTCTGGACAGAAGCCCGGAATCATCTTGAAGCCTGGCATCGGCTCCTGGGGAGGAGCTTTCGTGGCCTTGATTTCCATTTCTATCAGCCTGTTCTGGCCAGACAAGTTCATGACCCCTACCTGCGGGAGGTGGCGTTGCAGAGTCTCCTCAAAGCTGGTAAAGAGCAGCAGAACTTATACGACTTTTCTTTCTCTCAGGAAAATATCCGGAGACGTTCCCCGCATCGAGGCGATCTTGGCCTGATGGTTGGCCTGAAGGAAGAAATTAAAGAACTGAATCAGAAAAATGCCTGCTGGCAGGCTTTCGCCCGGCTCTGCTCTGAGAAAAAGGCCAGACTTGCTCTGGTCTTTACGGGCCATGAGTCTGAAGAGGCTTTTAAGAGAGAGATTGAAGGAAGCTCCCTCCTGAGAAGGGCAAAAAATGTTTGTGTCCCCTTTTCAGGGGAGGATCCCCTGGGCTTAAGAGAACAGCTTGTTCTGAAAATGCTTCTCAATGCTCATTCGACAGCCGTCATGGCTCTCCTGGGGCGGGTCGTGGGCAATACCATGACTTCGGTTAATCCCAGTAATCTCAAGCTGATTGGCCGGGCGACATATCTTATTATGAGTCATGTCAACGATACTCTTTCTGCCGATGAATGGAGAGAAAAATACGGGCCAGTTCAGCCTTTAAGCTATGCTGAGGCCAATGCCCTTCTTTTTAATTGCCTTGAAAGCCCGGTCTGCCGGGCCAGTGAACGAAGTGAAGTGGAATTAAGCATCGTCCGGGCCCTTGAGGCCCTTCGCCTCAAAAAATTTGTTTCCTGGGAGAAAGCTATCAGCATAATCAAAGAACAGGGACTAGAAGCCTATCTCTGCCGCTATAATCCTCGCCTCCGCTCCCTTTGATTTTTTTTGCCCGGATTTGAGCCTTTCTCTAACCCTGACATTAATTCAATAAATTTTTGCCACTATTTATTTGCTTTCTTTTCTTTCCTTAATTTTATTCTCTCCTCTTTGTGGTGTACAAAAATGTTCGCAATTTGAACCAAAGGAGTGAGCCATCGTAAACTCTCTTTTCGTTTTCCTTTTTAGCTTCAGGTTTAATTTAACTTATATCTCCCTAACCAGCGATTCTTAGCTGATCAACCAGCTCAGTCGCCGCTTTAGAAAAAAGCAAAATAAAACGTGGTCCTTCAGACTTTTTTGTGACTAAAAATGATAGATATTACAGCACTCACCAGGGGTTTAATCCGGACCAGCTCCTCTTTGATGACGATAATTAGAGAAATATCCCTGAGAGGCACAATAATTGGCCTCAATTCACCTTTAAGGTTTTATCCGCGGATTCTCGATAGGCTGCCAGCAATGGATAATTTTTTATCTCCACCCCTAAAAACCTGCGAGAACCTAAAATAAAAGGTGACCTTTCAGGGAAAAGTGGTCTTTAATTAAAACACACTCTGCCCTGGCTAAAATGGCCAGCAATTCGATTTCAGAAAAAATGCTTTCAGCCAGAGGAAGATTAGAAATTTTAAATTTAATTTTTCTGAGAACCCAGGTCGATCAGGGCTATCTTCAGCTGGAATATCAAGTTTAAAAATATTTTCAAATAAAGTTCCTTGTATCTATAATTAAAAAACAATTTAAAGGAGGTCCTATCATGACAGGTCAAAGGATTAAAGCATCCAGGCCCATAATTGTTTTTTTAAGCCTCATCATTTTTTCCCTCAATCCTTTCTTCTTTAATCCTGCTTCTGGCTGCACGGTGGCGGTCATTTCGGGTAAAGCCACCGCAGATGGCCGGCCTCTTCTCTGGAAGAATCGCGATGCCTCAGCTGTGGATAATAAAATCGTCTTTTTAAAGGGACCCAAATATGAATTTGCTGGCCTGATAAATGCTACGGATAAAGAAGCCTTGAGTGTCTGGGCAGGAATCAATACCCAGGGCTTTGCCATTATCAATGCGGCTTCCTCCGATTTAGCTGATGACGAGAAGGGTGGTGCTGAAAATGGCCGTTTTATGAGGCAAGCTTTAGGTGAATGTGCCAGTGTAGCCGATTTTGAAAGGCTTCTTGTAGCCACCAATGGCCGCCGACAGGTGGCGGCTAACTTCGGGGTAATTGACGCTCATGGTCAGGCCTGCTTCTTTGAAACAGGCAAAGATAGCTTTGTCAAATTCGATGCCAATGATGTCAGGGTGGCCCCCTTCGGCTATCTTGTTCGTACCAATTATGCCTTCACGGCGCCAGAAAAATTCAAAGGTGGTGGATATATCCGCTTTGAACGCATTTGTCATTTATTTGAAAGAGCTCTGGGCGAGGGCAGATTGAACCTGGAATTTATTCTCCAGGAGGCCTGTCGTGACCTTGTGAATGAAAAATTGCATTCCTTTCCTCTCACTCAGCCTTTGCCCCCTGATCCGGCCTGCCCACTCTACATCAACACCAACGATACCATCAACCGTAATTCTACTGTGGCGGTAACAGTTTTTCACGGAGCTGCGAGTCCGGCCCAGGCCTATCTCGCGACCATGTGGGTGATTCTGGGCCAGCCCATTGCCTCGGTGGCGCTTCCTGTCTGGCCGGCGGCTAAGGAAATTCCTTCACCCTTAACCGGTCCCTCAACCTCAGCTCTCAACGACTCGGCGAAGAAAATTGTCGCTTTTCTCTATCCCGATGTCAGAGGCCATATGCCCCAGTATTTAAACATAACCAGGCTCAGAACATACGGGGGTGAAGGAGTTCTGTCCCGGCTTCTTCGAATTGAAAACGAAATCCTCCAAAAAACCAGGGCTCAGATGGCTTTATGGGAAAAGGCAAGGCCTGCGCCTGGGGAAATGGCCGCTTTTGCCCAGAATGTTGCTCTCTGGGTTATGGCTACACTTAAGGCAACCTTCCCCGATTTACTCAAAGAAATTTAGATAAAAATATTTCTTAGAAAATCTATCGATATAATAAATTTTCTGCTTCGCTCGCTTCTTTATGA
>Ga0315298_1005174_pt1 | contig 18804 bp, 12 predicted proteins | sample WHS_1_MG_FD_203077 | JGI IMG/M metagenome (GOLD analysis project Ga0315298, IMG submission 203077) | Extremophilic microbial mat communities from Washburn Hot Springs, YNP, Wyoming, USA - WHS_1_MG | ecosystem: Environmental > Aquatic > Thermal springs > Hot (42-90C) | place: USA: Wyoming...
AACGCCGTGCTCAAAGGTAAGAGCAACACTCCGCCCTCAACGACCGCATCCTGCGGTCTTGGTAAAGGCGAGGAGGTGAAAACTGAAAGAAAAAAGTTGTTCATACACATAAGTAAAAACCACAGCGTGGGTTATGTAGGTAAAGGAAATAAAAAAATAAAAAAGAAAAAAAATCCGACACCGCGACATGGTTATAGTAATTTGTGCTTAGATAAAGCATTGATTATAGACAAAGCGTGTTAACCGCTATTACAGAAAGGAGAAGTTTACCACGCTGTAAAGGACTACGGCGGGGCTTTTGAATCAGCACAGGATGTGATGATGAAAAAGCCATATAGTTAAAGAGGCAAGGAGAAAATAAAGTATTAAGGTTGACACCATCGGTATAGAAAAAGAACTGGCCGATAAAGCGGTGTCGGCGATTCTTTCTTTGCTTACTTTCTTTCTCATCGCTGAGAAAGAAAGTAAGAAGGTTTCCCCTTGACCCTGCTCGGGGCGAAATGCCTCCTGCATTTCTTGGCGTAATGGCGGGTAAGATTTTCCTGTGGGTGTAATTGCAAGACATTCGACGGAAAGATGATGACAATGACCAGCGGGTATAACCACAGCGGGGATTATTTAGGTAGAGGAAATAAAAAATAAAAAAAGAAGAAAAACCTCTGACACCGCGAGGGGTGTAACTGAGAACAACCCCCTTACCCCCTTTGATAAGGGGGATTTGGAAAACGCCCTCGACTTTTATTATAGACAGTCTTGGAACAAAGGCTTAGTAAATACTCGGCGTTGCTATATGGTTATAGATACACCGATTGTTTTTTTCCCTCTGCGGTTTTCCCCTTAAGAGCCTTTAGAATTAATGCAGAGGAAACGAAGTAACAAGGAGGGGTATTCTGCGAAGGGGATAAAGGGTACAAATAACACACCGCAATGGATTGCGGTTGCCTTTCGAATAAAGCTATGGACAGCGACATGAGAAAGGCATAAGTGTAAGCAGGAGGGTTTTAGTATAAGGTCTAAAGAATACCAACTTAGAGTAAATAAGGAATGAGTATAAAAGAAAACCGCAGAGGGCGGCATTTTCTTTTTGGTTACTTTTTCTTTGTTGCTGGAGACAAAGAAAAAGTAACATTCTAACCACAAATGTTGTGGTGTAATAACTGGCCGATAAAGCAACGCCGACGGCTTTTCTTTCGGTTCACTTTCTTTTGGCCGTTCAAAAGAAAGTGAACATGAGGTTTTACTCTCTTTCTGGTCGTTCAGAAAGAAAGTGTGAAGGGTTTCCCCTCGCCCTTGCTCGGGGCAGGCTTAGTCGAAGTGCTATTTCCCATTCGATTACTTTCATTATAACCTTTTTGTTGCTATAATATGTGCTATGAAAAAGAATCTACCTATTGTTGCAATAATCGGAAGACCCAATGTGGGCAAGTCTTCTCTTTTCAATTTGCTTCTTGGCGAAAGAAAATCTATTGTCGATGAGGAAGAAGGGGTAACAAGGGATATTAATATTGGAATTGTAAATACAGAAAGAATAGCTTTTTATCTGTATGATACTGCGGGTTATCTTGAAAAAGGGGACAGCTTTAATTCCCTGATTCAGGCAAAGGTTAGAGAAGCTATAGCAAATACTGAACTTATATTGTTTGTAGTCGATGGGCGGGAAGTTCATCCCTATGATGAAGATCTTGCAAAATTTCTCCAGAAGCAGGAGAAAAAAGTTCTGGTTATAGCAAACAAACTGGACAACAGAGAAATGGAAGATCTTCATTATGAGTTTTTCAGACTGGGATTTAATGATATATTACCCTTTTCTGTCTTGCATAAGAGAGGATACAGTACCCTTATTGAATGGATAGAGGATAATTTAAAATATTCCAGTAATAAGGTTAAAGAAGAAAATCCACAAATACATATAGCAATAGTCGGAAAGCCAAATGTAGGAAAGTCTTTACTGGTAAATACAATTCTTGGTTATGAGAGAAGCATTGTTTCAGATCTTCCCGGGACAACACGGGATTCAATAGATGATATTTTTGAATATAATGGGAAAAAAATATGCCTGATTGATACGGCAGGCTTAAGACGAAAGGCAAAGATTGAAAATGATATTGAGTACTACAGTAATGTGAGGACTATTCAGGCTATAGAAAGAAGTGAGGTTGTTATACTTTTGCTGGACAGTATGGAAGGAATTTCCCAGCAGGATAAAAAGATTGTTGATATGATTATGGAAAAGGGAAGAGGACTTGTTATTGCATATAATAAGTGGGATTTAAAGCGGGTAAAAAGCGACGAAAACTATAGATTGATGGAGGATTATAAAAAGTTTACTTATAAAGAGATCGGAGCATATAACTTTGTCCCTGTAGAATTTATTTCTGCAAAGGATAATTATAGAATTTCAAAACTTCTGGATACAGCATTAAGGGTTTATGAAGATTTTTATTATCGTGTTCCTACCAATATATTGAATGAATGGGTTGAACAAAATATTAAAGAGAGTTATAATAGAAAGCAGGTTTCGAATCTTCGGATTTATTATGCTGCTCAGGTTTATAGTGCTCCACCAAGATTTGTTTTTTTTGTTAATAAAAAAGATTATATGAGGAAGGATTATCCGCGTTACATGGAGAATAGAATAAGAGAGGCTTTTGAATTCACAGGAGTTCCGATTAAGATTAACTTTAGAGAGAAAAAAGAGAATATAAAATGAAAAATTTTTCCGGGCACTTGGGGATATAACCTATAGTTGTTCGGAAGTTTAAGGAGGATCAGAATGGCTACGAAAAAAGCTTCTTCTGCAACAAAAATGGGTAGTGGCTCTTCAAAACCCGATCTCAAGCAGTTTCTTGGAGAGATTGAAAAAAGAGCATATGACATCTACCTTGAAAGGCAGAAAACAGGTAAGCCTGGAGACGATATGTCTGACTGGCTGCAGGCAGAAAAAGAGGTAAAGGCAAAATACAGTATTTGATATCCTGATGGATTTCTGCCCAATTTCAAGGGGATTTGGAAGATATTTGTTCTTTGATGGGGGCATGTCTAATTTGAAAATAAATAAAAAGTGGTTTATTTTATAGAGGTGTAAATTGTGTAAATTAAAATCTCAGGAGGTAATTAATGAGGAAGTTTTTTGGTTTGGCTATAGTTCTTGTTTTTCTTACGGGATACAAACTTTTTTCTGTTAATCTTGTTCCTGGCTCCCAGTATTACTACACAGGATATGGAGTAAAGGAGATAGCTCTTGGTTATACGGGTATATCCGAGCTTGGGAGCATTGATGGAAGTAGTTTTAATCCAGCAGGTCCTGCAAATATAAGAAGAATTGCCAATAGTTTTACAGTAGGTGGTTTTGGAAGCGAAAATTATTTGTTTTCACTGGGGATAGCCTATCCATCGGATTTTGGTGTTTTGACTGTGAGTGGTTTATATTTAAGCGGGGCTTCTAATGCATTGAATTCCCTTCTAGGATTTCAGATAGGGATATCAAAGCCTATTACTGAAAATCTTTTCTGGGGTTTTGATTTAAAGTATGCTAATGGAAGTTCTTCGGGTCAGTCAGATTGGCAACTTGCATGTGATATGGGATTAATATTGAGTTATCAATCGGAACAAACCGGAATTGGCTTTTTAGATCCATCTTATGGGCTTGTGTTAAAAAATCTTGGAAAATCTATTCAGGCTTCGTCTTACGATGCTTTTCCTGCAATGGGGGTTGGTGCGGGCGTTTCTTTCTTTCCGCTAAAATGGGATGTTTACAAACTTAAATTCCTTGGAGATATTACTTTCCCGTTTAATCCATTTAATATTTGCATTAATCTTGGCATTGAAAATATTCTTTTCGATTTTATAAAAATACGGGCAGGCTATCCATTAAGCACAAAGGATTATGGTGTTACTTCTGTAGGTCCAAATTTTGGTGTATCTCTGTCAGGAAGGATAGGTTTTAATCCTACTAACTTCACTCCAGAATCTTTAAATGTAAAGTCTTCAGGAAGCAAAAAAGACAATTCTACCGAGATTGAGCTTTCTTACGCCCTTCAGATGCAAAAGTTTAACGGTAAGGATGAGATTGCACATTTTATAAATCTTAGTGTTGCCTGGGGGTATTATGATGATAAAAAGCCAGATATTGATATCAAACCGGATTCGGCTTACTTTTCTCCAAACTTTGATGGTATTCAGGATGAAGTTAAACTTAAACTGAATGTGCGCGATAACACTCTTGTGGATGGCTGGGAAGTAAAAATAATGGATAAAAATAAAAAGGTCGTGAAAACAATAAAGAGCATAGATAAGCCCGAGCTTAGAACTTTAACCCTTGAAAAGGCTATTAATCAAATATTCTCTAAAAAGCAGCAGGTGGAAATTCCAGAGGAGATAAGCTGGAACGGACAGGATGAAAATGGTGTTAAACTTCCCGATGGTGAATATACATATGTTTTAAGAGCATGGGATGAAAATAAAAATGTTGCCGAAACAGTTCCGCAGGTTATTATTATTGATACTGTAGTTCCGAAGATGGATGTTTTATTGCAAAGCATAATTTTTTCGCCAAATCAGGATGGTGCTAAAGACGATTTGATAATTAATTTAAAAACATCGGATATTCAGACGGGCGATCAATTAAAAGTTTGGGTTTCTGACTCCTCCGGAAGAGTTGTAAGAAGTTATGAATATGATACATCATTGCCTGATAAAATTATCTGGGATGGAAAGGATGATAAAGGAAATCCTGTCCCAGAGGGGCAGTATAGTATTAAAGCTGGAGTTTATGATAGAGCCGGAAATAAGACAGAAAGGGAAATACAGAATATAGTACTGGTTACTACATATCAAAAGACAGACCTGGATATTAATCTTAACGCTTTTTCGCCGAACAATGATGGAATAAAAGATGCTATTAGTTTTACTCCGAAGGTTTCGGATGAAAAGGGGCTTGAAAGGTGGAGCCTGAAGATTTATGATAGCCGTTCCAATGTTGTTAAAGAATTTAAGGGTGAAAAATCCTTACCAAAGGAAATTAGCTGGGATGGAAAAGATAATAATGGAAAGATTCTACAGGATGGTAATTATTCGTATGATTTACAGTTGTTTTTTGATAGTGGGAATCATCCTTCTACAGAAAGGAAGACTGTTAAGCTAAGAAATACGCCGCCAAAAGTCTCTATAGCACCAGAGTATCTTTCTTTTTCTCCTAATAATGATGGAAAGCAGGATACTATCAGTTTCGATTTAAAAGCTATAGGTGAAGATGGAGATCAAATAGAAGTAAAGATACTGGATTCTTCCGGCAACCCTGTTTATTACAATCAGTATGATAAAAAGGATTTGCCAGGAAAATTTGTATGGAATGGACTTGATAAGGATTTAAAACCACTTCCTGAAGGAAAATATAGTTTTGTAGTAGAGTGTACAGATAATGTTGGTAATAAGAGTATCACAAAGGTTGAAAACATACTTCTAAAGACAGGACTTGAAAAGGTTGCGGTGCAGAGTGATATACCGGCTATATCTCCGAATAATCCTTCGGCAAATAGTAAAGCGAATTTTACTCCATCTGTTACCTCAAAAGAAGGTATTGTTGAGTTTTCCTTTGAAATACGCGATGGGCAGAATAATATTGTTAAGTCTTATAAGTCTGATAAATTTGTTGAGAGAATAGAATGGGATGGTAAGGATAATTCCGGAAAGATTCTAAAGGATGGAATCTATACATATCAATTAAGGGTTAAGTACAATTATGGGGATGAGCCTGTTTCTACATCAAAGGTGATTAAGGTTGACTCTACCCCACCTGAGATTACTGTAGATTTACAGGACAAAATATTTTCGCCTAATGGAGATGGAAGTAAAGATAACCTTGCTATAAAGCAGGGCACTAAAGGTGAAAATAATGATGTTTATGAAGCAGCATTTAAAGATTCTTCTGGTAAAGCTGTAAAAACTTATAGCTGGACAGGGAATATTCCAGAAGAGCTTGTCTGGGATGGAAAAGATGATAAGGGTAATCCTGCACCGGAAGGAATATATACTTATGAAATAAATGGGCAGGATATAGCGAAGAATAAGACTTCAAAGAGGATTGAGGGAATCAAGCTTATTAGAGCCTTAGAAAAACTCACATTTGAAAGCGATGTTAAAGCATTCTCTCCAAATGGTGATGGGAATCTTGATACCATGCGATTTAAAATATCATTGTCTTCTACAAACGATCTTGCCGATTCTACTTTAACCATTTATGATTCCATAAAAAATCCCGTGAGGAAATTTTATACAAAGGGAGGAGTGCAGAACGAAATCATCTGGAATGGTAGAAATGATTCCAAAAATATCCTTCCAGATGGGTTTTATATTGCGCAGATGGAATGTAACTTCTTAAGTGGTAATAAAATTTCTTCAATTATAACCAATATTTTGCTTAAGAAAGAGCCTCCATCTTATAAATTGAATATCTCCCCTGCTGTGTTTACCCCGGATAGTGATGGAGAAGATGATACTCTTTATATCAATCTTGAAGTATCGGATGTTTCCGGTATAAAAGATTGGGAACTTGGAATCTACAAAAAGATCGGCGAGAATAATTACGGACCTCTTTTCAAAAAGTTTTCCGGGAAAGGAGAAGTAAAGCAACTAATTCAGTGGGATGGCTATAGCGATGATAAACAGGATCTTGTTGAATCTGTTCAGGATTACACAGTAATGCTTGGGGCAGAAAATGGGGTCGGTAATAAGCTTACAAATGTGAGAAAGGATTTTACGGTTGGGGTTCTTGTGGAAAAGACGCCTGATGGTCTTAGAATCAGGGTATCGAGTATTCAGTTTGCGTTTGACAGGGCAGATTTAACCGGCGATGGTAAGAAGAATCTTGATAAGGTTATATATATAATAAGAAAGATATTGTCCGATCCAAAAAAATATGGGCTTTCAGAAAATTACAGGATAGAAGTGAGCGGGCATACAGACGATGTGGGGACGGATGAATATAACCAGAAGCTTTCGGAAAGAAGGGCGCAGACTGTTTATAAATATCTTATTGAAAATGATATCGATCCGAAAATTTTGACTTATGTTGGCTATGGAGAAAGCCGTCCATATAAGATTATTACGACGGATATGACAAAGGAAAAGAGAGAGGATTACAGGGCAAGAAATAGAAGAGTTGAATTCTTTATTCATAAGTAACTGGCTGATAGGGCAAATTATATTACCAGACACCAGTTGATCTGGGGTTGTCCAAAAAGTGGTTGTTATAACTTTATACGGGTCTCTTGCTTGTTACATTGTTAAAATTTTAAATCTATAAATCCCGATACACTTCTATTAATTACCACTGATTCACCAGGCAGACATCTTTCATCTCTACTTAATCTAAGTCCAACCTTTCCCCATTCTGCCAACTCCCAATTTGCAGAAAGACTAAATTCATTACCAGTTCCATAATAAGGCTTTATTTCCGGAGATTCATCTAAAGTTTTTGTTTTTAATCTATACAAAGCAGAATTATAGCTTGCCGAATTATATGTACTCCATTCAAAGGAAAAGTAAAGTGTGTTTATTGGCTTGAATGTAATCCTGAATGTACCCATATTACCCGTTTCTTGAAATGTATAGTTAAGTAAATTTTGCCACCTTACACTCAATAGTATTTTCTTCTGAAACAGTTCGATTTTTTGATTTACATAACTCCTCAGGCTCTCTCCTTCTTGTAAAATAGAATAACGACTCTTAAGTTCTATCTCATAGCTTTTTATAATTCCATACTCAAGTGAAAATAAGAATTTTATTTTTCCTTCATACCTTTGATAAAAATTCTCATTTGTAGTTTTTTTATAAAAGTCAGCGTAAAATTGCCCATCAGAATATTCCCCATCCCAGCCGACACCAGCTAGAAAACCTGCCACATCCCTCTTTCCGTTAAGTATATCTCCGCCATTAGGAGCCATAAAGTTTGTTTGTGCATAATACACTATTGTAGATACATAAAAAGGCTCTGGCCTTAGAATAAGTCCGTGCTTTGTTGAAAAGCCTCCGAAATTTGCATATTCCCCAAAAAGATTAAATTTTTCCAGAGGAAAAATATCGTAATAGAAGTTCATTCCCGTATTGTTATAAGCATTATCAAATCTTCTTTGTCTTGAAAAAGCCATCCCAACCAAAATACTCTCATTCAAAAACCTTCCTTCAAGACCTCCTCCAAAATCCTCCTGGTTTGTAATACCGCTTAAAGGTTCATTATTAAAATAAGAATAAAATCCGATAATCTGAAGTTCTGGCATTCCCATTCCCATTTCCCTCTCTGTTAAATCTATCTGTCCTGCAAATCCATTAAAATAATCACGAATTCCATTTTGATCCACATCGTATGAGGTACTCTTATAAGGAATAATTTTTCTTCCTTCTCTTTTAACCGGAAATTTTCTAATGTCGGAAATGAATGAGGGGAAAGCTTGTCCAAAAAGAAGATTCTGGCCAAGTGAAATTTGATATTGTCCTAACAAAATGTTAAAAAGCCCCTTCTTGTTAATTCCTTTGCTACTCCATAGAAAGTAGTATCTTGAATATGGAAGAATTTCTTCCCATTCCATGGTTGTAATACTATTAGAGATTACCGGAATTGATAGATAGGTTTCAATTGTTCTACCTTTAAGAAGAAATCTGCTATAATAAAGTTGAGGAAAATTTGTTTCATCCGTAGTAAAATTTGAGATAGTTTTATTATAAACATACTCTGAACTGATGCGTGAAAGAAAAATAAAGCCCTTTTCGGAAGGTGGTTTTATTGTTATAAAAGGCGATATTAAAAGAAGATCTTTTTTGGAAATTCCTGCATTCGTAAGCTGAAAAAGGCTTACAATTTCATTTTCACTCCGGTATTTTACAATCCTTTTTGCTTTTTCAAAGTCCATTCCCGGGAGTTCGGCAAGGTTCCCTACACTGGCTTCATTTAAATTCATTTGCGTAACTAAAAAATCATAATAATATTCAATGTTTTCAAACTGATCACCCTCAAGACTTTCAAGAATCTCATCCACACCAATTCTTTCTGTCTCAATATAAAAATATTTCTTGATAAGTTCAATTTCTTCAAGAGTAAATCCAATTAAAATAAGCTCCTCAAAACTGTATATCTCTCCATGATTTTGTCTGTACTGGAAGAGTTTCAGTGCCAGAGACTTCTCCATACCGATATCTGAAAATACTTTTTCAATTTGAGAAAGAGAAACCTTATTGATATTTATTTTTTCAGCGCTTATCGAATTATTTGTATTGACTTGATCTGGGAAGGAATAACTATTTAGAAAGTACATTATAGAAAACAGAATAAAAACACAAGATTTTTTATTCCACAATACAAAACCCCACTTACTAATTAACACAAATTTAATATAGAGGTATTAAAGTTACTGTATTCTTGAAATGTAAATGTCTATTCTTCTGTTATAGGCTCTTCCTTCCGGTGTTGCATTAGATTCGATAGGATCATATTCTCCCCTGCCCTCTGCATACATCCTTTTTGGTGATACCCCAAAGTCTGCAAAATAGCGTACAACCGCACAGGCACGGGCTGTGGACAATTCCCAGTTAGATGGATAGATCTTTGAAATAGTCGATTCCTTTGGAATCTGACTACTATCAGTATGACCTATTACTTCTACTTTCATGTTTTCTGGAAGTTCCTTTAACATACCTCCCACCTTTCTGAGTATCTCTCTTCCCCTGTCATAATCTATCTCTGCACTACCAGGCCTAAAGAAAACATCGCTGGAAAGGGTTATTTTATACCCCTTCTGTGTTTCTTCTATTCGAACCTGCCTTGATCTCAATTCTGGTTTTAGAAGTTCAGCAATCTGCTGAATCTCCTTCCCGAGCTTATTTCCTATCTCTCTTGATGGTAAGGCTTCTACTGTACTTCCACCTTCCACAAGCTGTCCCTTACTTAAGGTATTTCCCCCTTCCATCATGCCAAGAGAACCAGTAAAGGAAGAAAGTATAAGCGAGAGTTCGCTCTTTGCTGTCATTCTACTCATGCTAGCTATAAGCATAATAAAGAAGGTTAAGAGGAGGCTATTCATATCTCCATATGTAACCATCCACGCAGGTGTAACATAACCCTTTTCTTCTGCTCGCCTTCTTTTGGGTCTAATCATATAAAACTCCTATCTAGCGGCAGCCGCAGAAGGTGTGCCTTCTATTTCAAGCCTTGGCCTCTGTGACGGAGGCAGGAAAGAATTAAGCTTTTCTCTCAATATAGCCGGGTTATCTCCAGCCTGTATTGAAAGAACTCCTTCTATTATTACTTCCTTCATAAGGATATCATATTTGTTCCAGAGATCAAGCTTTGATACCATAGGAAGGAAAAAGTGGTTTGCCATTATGGCTCCGTAAAGAGTTGTAATAAGGGCTGTTGCCATGTTTCTTCCTATGCTTGCTGTATCTGTCATGTTTCTTAACATTGCTATCAATCCAATAAGCGTACCTATCATTCCCCAGGATGGAGCAAAATATCCCCAGTCTTCAAGAATTTTCCTTCCCTGTGCATGTCTATTCTCCATCTGATCTATCTCAGTATACATAATATTCTTTACTACTTCAGGATCGGTACCATCCACTACAAGCTGAATTGCTCTTTGCAAGAAGGGATCGGGTATTTCTGCAACATCGTCTTCAAGGGAAAGAACTCCCTCTCTCCTTGCCTTCTCTGCAAAAGTTACAAGAGTTTCAACAGTTGAAGAAATATCCACAGTTTTCTCTGTAAAGGCAAGATTGAACATCGTCTTTATCATTCCCATTCTCTTCCATGGGGTACATACCAAAAGAGAACTAAAAGATCCTCCAATGGTAATAAAGACTGAAGGAAGATCCCAGTATATGGAAATATCCCCTGTATTAAGCCATGCTCCCCAGAGCCACAGGATAGTTCCAGCAATAACACCTATAAGAGTAGCTCTTTCCATAAGGCTTACCCCTCCCTGCTTTTTAAAATTCCCAATTTCACAGAATTACCAATAAATTCCATAAACTTTCTTTCTATCTCCGCACCTTTTTCTTTCACAACAAGCTTTCTGCCAGATTGTAATACTATGACTGTATCAGGAGTTTCTTCTATTGTTTCAATTTGAAAAGGATTTATCATAAACATCGTATCGTTCAATCTTTTTACTTCTATCACTTTTTACCTCTCATTAAAAAACATTCCTGCCAGCCTTTCGGTTAACAGGAATGACCCATTTACTTTTTTATTTTCTATTTTACTATCTCTTCAAATTCAAAATCTCTCTTAGCATGTCATCAGAAGTAGTTACAACACGGGAATTCGCCTGGAAACCCCTTTCCGTTACAATCATGTCCGTAAATGTTTCCGAAAGATCAACATTACTCATTTCGAGAGCTCCCGCATAAATCTTTCCTCGTCCTACTGTGCCGGCAGGGCCTATGTTGGGCAAGCCTGAGTTATTCGACTCGCTATAGAGGCTTTCTCCCTCTTTTGTAAGACCCATCGGATTTGCAAATGCAGCTATAGCAACCTGCCCAATCATTCTTCTTTCTCCATTGGTGTATGCACCCGTGATGGTACCAGAATCATCTATCTTGAAAGACTCAAGATACCCCATAACATAGCCATCCTGCAGGTATGCATAGGTAGTTGTAGGCGAACTGAATTGAGTTACCGCATCCTTTACCTGGCCACTCAAGCCAAGATCAAGATTAAAACTACGGGTTTCTCCATCCGGCAAAGTATATGTAATGGTAGTAATCATCTGCCCCTCTTGCTTTGTCTGGGCGGCTGCTCCTGCTCCTTCCTGAATACTTGCTATTGTTCCATTTGTATTAAAATTAACTACAAACTCATTATTCGTATCCGCCTTTTGCTGCCCAATACTTACCTTTATATTATTTTTTTCTATCCCATCTATTGTTACCGCGGCTCTCCATTGATTAAGTGCTGTTCTCCGGAAGGTTACCACAAGCCTGTGTTTATCACCATATCTATCCACAACATCAATACTAACCGGATGGGTATTCTTTATGAGTTCATCACCCGTAGCATCGGGTGGAAGAATTTTTGTCCGAAGATCCAGATTACTCTTTAACCTTACTATAGAGGTCTCTCTTGCTTCTAATTTTTGCATCAAAGGAATAATTAAATCCTCCAGAGGAGCGGATGTATTAATATAACGTTCGCCATTTTCAAGAGTAACCGCATTCCATCCCTGCACCTTTAATCCATTCGGATTTACAAGCATTCCATCTTTATCTATCAGAAAATTTCCATTTCTTGTATAGAAAGTTCTATCCCCAAGCTTGAGTGTAAAAAAACCTTCTCCAGTAATGGCAAGGTCAGTGTTCTTTCCCGTTGTCTGGATACTACCCTGATTCATCAAGGTATCGATACTTGAGATAGACATACCAAGTCCAACCTGCTTTGGATTTAAACCTCCACGCTCATCGGTAGGTTTTGCGGCTCCTGTTAAAGTCTGAGAAAGGATGTCCTGAAATGTCGCCCTTCCTTTTTTGAAGCCAGTCGTATTAACATTGGATACATTATTACCTATAACATCCATCCTTACCTGATGGTTCTGTAATCCAGAAACAGCTGAATAAAGAGATCTCATCATAGGCTTTGCTCCTCTTATAAATTTCTTTCTCTATCTCCCTGCAAAATTCTCTTCAGAAGATTTATTCTGAACTTCTTTAATCTGACTCATAGGAATCTCAAAACCATCCACATTTAAGAATGTTTCTCCATTCCTTACCCTGACACTTGACACTATCCCACTTACAATATTCCCGCTATCATCTTCCCAGCTTACAAGCTTATTCACCATTGCGATAGCTCTGGTAAAAGCAAACTCCTTGCTTAAGGTCTTAAAGCTTTCTGTCAATTCGTTCATCTGCTTTAAGGATGTAAACTGTGCCATCTGGCTTATGAATTCTTTATCATCCAGTGGTCGGGTTGGATCCTGTGTTTTTAGCTGTGTAATCATTAGCTTCATAAAATCTGCCTGGTCAAGCGCATTTTTACTAACAACCTTCTGTTCTGCCTTAAGCTTTGTATTAAACTCATCCACTCTATAGTTTAGTGTCTTAATCTCCTGAGGAGATAACATCGTATTAACAGTCATATCATCCTCCTGCCCTGTTTAAACCACATAATTAATACTTGATTCATAAAGGCTTCTATATAAATTAACTTCCTGTTCTACTGTCTGTATTTCGTTTACTTCAGTTTTAGAAGCTTTGGAAAAATTTTTCTCTTCCATTTCCTCACTTCCCTGCTGTCCAGCAAAACTCACCTCAAGATTTCCTATACTGATTCCTGCCTGCTGAAGTGATTGTTGAAGATCAAAAAGATTTTGATCAAATAGCATTTTTGCCTCCTGAGTAGAAACAACAATCTTCCCGGCAAGCGTTCCATCTTCAAGAGTAAATTTTAAACTCATTCTTCCAAGTTCTGGAGGAATAAGATTCATCCTCAATTCACTTTTTCCATTCTTCAATGTCACCAGCGCTCTTCCTGTTATATTCTGCATAAGTGCTTCAAGATGAACTTTGCTGATGATTGAAGAATAATTGCTATACTGCTTTGTAAATATCGGTTGATTTTCAAATTTGTTTAGAGGTCTCAAAGAGGCTTCCTTTTGAATATTATTGAGCAAATCCTTTGCCATCCGCTCAATATTTAAAGAGGTCTCCTGCCTTTTCTCTATCTTTGTTAAAATATCAGGGAGACTTACTTTTATTTCATTCTCCTTCGATTTACCAGAATTATTCCTTAGCGATTTACCTATAGCTTTATCCATACCTTCTTCAATATTATCTCGTTTATCAATAACAAGGACCTTTCCCTCTGAATTTTGCTTGTTCTCTTCTTCAAAGAAATAGGCATTATCAAGAACATTTCTGTTATCGGATAGTTTTGCTTCAGATTTCTGTATTTGATTCAACAGATTATCGAGCTTTTGATTCATAAGATTCAAAAACTGCTGTTCTTTTTCATTTAAGTTTGGTTTTATCATACTAAAAAGTTCTTCAATTATTCCACTTATAAATGAAAGAAAATCCTGAGTGATTTCTCCCGATGTAATGGTCCATCCTTCTTTAGAATCTTTCCATTCCCCCATAATCTTCTTTATCTTATCCAGCGCTTCTTTGATTTTTTCTGCTTTTTCCTTTAAAGCTCCTTCTTTACCTTCAAAAATTTTTTCAATCTTTTTTTCCATTGCATCTATTTTTTCACCCAATTTTTTGAAAGCCAATTCTTTTTCTTTACTCCTTGCTTCTTCTTTATTATGATCAATTTCTCTCAAAACACTCTCAAATCTACTTTCTTTTTCTTCTCTCTGCATCCTATCGACATCTTTTTCCTTTCCTGATTGCTTCTGTGCCCTGAGAATCTCAAAAGCCTTCCAGTCCACCTCAGTTATGGGAAACAAATTAATAATATTACCTGTTTCCATTAAAAACTCCTTTGTTAAATACTTTCAGTAATAATTTTCGGTAGAATAAAAAAAAGTATAAGGAATTTTTTATAGAAGGGATGAAATGCTTTTTACGAAAGAAACCTTCTAAGCGAGATTTTACCGGGAGTAAAACCCGGACTCTTTTATCCTCAATTTATGTAGAAGACCACAAGGGACAAATCGTTTTCCAAATCTCATTTCATATTCCTGTAGTTGATCTATGATTTTTTCCAGCCCAAAATCATCTGCGTACCTTAATATTCCTCCGCGAAAGTATGGAAAATTATTGCTTAGTAATAAAGATAGATCTAAGTATTCTGGATTATCAATTATGCCTTCTTCAATGCAAAAAGCCGCCTCGTTTATCATCCTCATTACAAAACGGCCAAGAACTTCCTCATTCTTGATAATCTTTTTTCCACTAAAACCCTTTTCCCTAAGAAAAGAAACCAATTCGGGATTCGGTTTTTCTCTGCTACCTCTGCAGACATAAAAAATTTTTTCTTTACTTTCAAATCTGGAATTTTCTACAATCTTATCGAAAATTTTTGTCTGCTCCATCCTATCCGGATAAGCACTCAGAAGTGTCTTTAGCATTTTATTGAATTTCCTTACTCCTATTTTATCCACTAACGCAAAGGGACCCAAAGAAAAGCCAAAGTTTTTCACTATTAAATCTATTTTCCAGAATTCATATCCCTCCTGAAGCATAATAAAAGCCTCGTTTAAACCCGCCCCCACTATCCTGTTAACTAAAAAGCCATGGCAGTCTTTTACCACCACAGGAATTTTACCAACTTTTCTAGAAATCTCCATGGCAAACGCTATGGCAAAATCGGAAGTTTTTTTGCCCTTAATCACTTCTACCAGAGGGATCTTACTTACAGGACTGAAGAAATGCAAGCCCAGGAATCGCTCGGGATATTTTAGGTGGGTTGCCAATTCCCCGACAGAAAATACTGAGGTATTGGTAGCTATAATTGTATCTTTACCAACTTTATCTTCAAGTTCCCGCAAAAGTTTAATTTTATGTTCTTTATTTTCTTCTATGTTTTCAATAATAAAATCGGCTTGCTTGAATCCAGAAAAATCCAGCGTAGCAGTAATTCTATGAAGCTTTAGTTTACATTCTCTATCCTCTAAACAATTCTTACCATACTCTTCTGAATAGATCTCATAAACAGAATGATAACCCTCTTTTAAAACATCCCGGGAGGAATCTTTCATGCGCATATGAATTTCAGCATTGCTGAAAAGCCAGGCAATCTCCCCCCCCATTTCTCCAACGCCAATAACACAGACATCCCTTACCTTTTTACTTTCAAGAATTTTGCCTATTCTCTTATCCGGCACATAATTCAACTTAATCTTTTCTACAGAAACATAAGCGTCTATTAACCTCTTTGAAACATCTGAAACGGCAAGTCTTCCAAAAATCTTTCTTTCCATTGCAAGTCCTCTTTCCTTCAATCTTAACAAGCTTTTTGTAAGAACATCTATTGTAGCGAGGAGGGCAGGGTAAAACTTGTGCTTTTCCCTTAACACTTTCCGTTTATTCCTTAAAGCAATAAGCCGTCTTGATATAAAATTACTTTCTTTAACCCACCTGAAAAATCTTATCTTTCCTCTGTTCTTCACCAGATTTTTTCTTGATTGGAGATCAATAACTTCTCCCACAAATTCTGTGACCTTGTCGTTCAGAAAACCCTGAGGATAATATCTATCAGCTATGCCTGTTTGCCATGCTTTTTTTCCATCAATAAAAACATTATTTAAAGTCATTCTTAAAGCCAGTCCAATACCTGCAATTTTTGGAAATCTTACACACCCCCCAAAAAATGGAATCAAACCAAGCCCTGCAAAAGAAAATCCCAGTCGCACTTCGGGATTATCTGATACTATTCGAAAAGAACAAGCAAGAGCAAGCTCAAGACCCCCATCAATACACTCTCCATCTATAACAGCTATGCTGGGAAAGGGCAAACTTTCTATTTTTGAAAATATCTCCTGTCCCTTTTTCGAGATGTCTATTGCTTCTGTCTCAAACTTTATATCGCGAATCTCTTTAATATCATTTCCAGAAATAAAAACATCTTTTTTTCCGCTTTTAAAAAGAATAGCCTTTATCCCTTCAGCTTTAGCAAGTTCATCAAGGACCTTTTCAAATTCAAGTAGCATGGACATTGAAACCTTGTTTGTTGCCTTTCCCGCTTCATCAAAAACAAATTCTGCTATTCCTCCATGAAGTATGTTATAACAAAAGTATTTGCACTTATAATTTCTTTTCATTACTCCACCTCCAGAAGAAGTGCCGCTCCCTGTCCACCACCAACACATAGGGTTGCAAGCCCGGTATTTTTCTTTCTGCGCCGAAGTTCTCTTAATAGGTGAATTACCAATCTCGTTCCTGTCATTCCTACGGGATGTCCAAGAGCAATAGCTCCTCCATTAACATTCATCCTGCCTCTGTCTATTTCTCCAATGGGCCTATCCATATTCAAATGTTCTTTTGCAAACTCTGCAGAAGCAAAAGCAATCTCATTTGCAATAACCTGGGCAGCAAAGGATTCATTCATTTCTATCAGCTCAATATCTTTCATTGCTATTCCAGTCTTCTTCTGAAGTTTTGCTGTTGCATATACAGGTCCAAGCCCCTTTCTTTCCGGCTCAAGAGCCGCATAAGCATAGTCAGTTAAATAACCCAGAGGCTTAACTCCTCTTTTCTTTGCCAACTTTTCGCTCATTAAAACAACAGCTGCTGCTCCATCGCTTATCGGGCAAGAATTTCCCGCTGTTACTGTTCCATTTAAATGATCAAAAGATGGAGAAAGTTTCTCCAGATCCTCCATTTTTTGATTTTCACGAGGACCTCTATCTTCTATTACAATCTCCTCGAAGGAGGGTGGAATCGGAACAGGAACAATTTCTTCCTCGAATAAACCTGCCTTCTTTGCTGCTGATGCCCTTTGATGACTCATTAAAGCATATTCATCCTGCTTCTGACGCGTTATATGAAATTCCCTTGCAAGCAGTTCTGCAGAAAGCCCCATAATAAGACCACTTATCGGATCGGTAAGAGCAAGAGTGAGCGCCACATCGGGTTTCAAGAAGGATGGCCTGAATGTTAGAAGAATTTTTACTTTATCAAAAAATCTCTTTGCCTTACTCAATCCATTATAAAATTTCATCATCTTTTTGTTATAAAGAAGTGGAATATTACTCATAGATTCGGTACCACCGGCAATAATTATCTTTGCTTCTCCTGCAATAATTCTGTTAGCCGCGCTGGTTATTGCCTCCATACCAGAAGCACAATTCCTATGAACTGTAAAGGCTGGAACATGTAATGGTAATCCAGCCTTTAAAGCAACAACGCGGGCAATATTTGTTGCATTAACCGGTTGCACAACATTGCCAAGAATAACCTCATCAATTTCTTCCCTATCTATTCCAGAGCGTATAAGTACCTCTTTAACTGCATAAACCGCAAGGTCATCGGCAGAAATATCTCTTAGTTTTCCGCCAGCTTTATCCATTGGAGTACGAACACCTTCAATAATTGCAATTCTTTCTTTCATTTTGTGCCTCGCTTAATGTTATCTATTATGGTATAATAACATAGAGAAATTGTCAATGAAGAAAAACAAGGATAACAATTCCTCTGAACGGCCAAAAGAAAGTGAACCGAAAGCATGCCCTGAGCAAAGTCGAAGGGAAAAGCCGTCGGCGTTGCTTTATCGGCCAATCATTAAACCACAACATTTGTGGTTAGATTGTTACTTTTTCTTTGTCTCCAGCAACAAAGAAAAAGTAACCAAAAAAGCCTGCCCCAAGCAGGGTCAAGGGGAAACCTTATCTTACTTTCTTTCTCAGCGATGAGAAAGAAAGTAAGCAAAGAAAGAATCGCCGACACCGCTTTATCGGACAATTCTTCCTCTATACCAATGGTGTTAACCTTAATACTTTGTTCATACCTCGACTATTTACTATATGGCTTTTTCATCATCACATCCTGTGCTGATTCAAAAGCCCCGCCGTAGTCCTTTACGGCGTGGTAAACTTCTCCTTTGTGTAATAGCGGTTAACACGCTTTGTCTATAATCAATGCTTTATCTAAGCACAAATTACTATAACCATGACGCGGTGTCGGATTTTTTTTCTTTTTTATTTTTTTATTTCCTTTACCTACATAATCCCCGCTGTGGTTTTTACTTGTGTGTATGAACAACTTTTTTCTTTCAGTTTTCACCTCCCCGCCTTTACCAAGACCGCAGGATGCGGTCGTTGAGGGCGGAGTGTTGCTCTTACCTTTGAGCACGGCGTTATTTTTTCGGTTGGGAAC
>Ga0315298_1005177_pt1 | contig 18795 bp, 18 predicted proteins | sample WHS_1_MG_FD_203077 | JGI IMG/M metagenome (GOLD analysis project Ga0315298, IMG submission 203077) | Extremophilic microbial mat communities from Washburn Hot Springs, YNP, Wyoming, USA - WHS_1_MG | ecosystem: Environmental > Aquatic > Thermal springs > Hot (42-90C) | place: USA: Wyoming...
CGATTAATGATTCGCAGGAGAGCCTTACGGTTAATAAGAAAGGTAAACATCGCCTTAGAATCTCAGCAGTAAATGATAAGGGAATAGTCATAGAAAGGGATGTTGTGTTTTATGTAGACTAGCGATTGCTGATATTCGGATCCTCAGAGGTTAAAAGAGCAGATAAAAAAATGAGGGAGATAAAATTATATGAAGGGCAGGTGCTTCGGCAAAGCTACTCTTACCATACCTGGCACTGCCCAATATAAATACATACAATCCCGTTTCATATAAATGAAATCTTTATCCCAAAGTCAGCACTGTCAGCATTATACCCTACTACTTCCTGGTAGTTCATATTAAGCTATTTATATATCGCCATCGCAGCACCCCAATCCCCTTTTATTACGCCTGTATATGTTCTATCTATCACATTATCAGACAGTGTAATTCTATAGATATTCTTTCCTTCGCCATAATTTCCACCCAGCGCATAAGCATAATCGCCATCAATTAGAATATCACTTATACTTTCACCATCAAGAAGGTTAGTCACAAGAGTTCCGTTGGTTTCGTAAACACACAGACCACCAGAATAATCTGCCACATAAAGCCTGTTATTGGCAAATTCTATAACTCCAAAAGATTTACCGGTTACAATATCGTTAGTAGATGTAGTAGAAGTATCTACTCTGGTTATACCTCCATCATTTGCATAACTCCCCGCACATGAAACATAAAGATAGCCTTTCCCATCTGAAGTGATAAAAAGAGGATTTTTTTGGGAAGGTATATAAGTAACTGTATTTAAATCGTTTGTACTAAGAACAGCTATTCTTGAAGTAGTATATGATGAAGAATATCCATCAGAAACACAAATGTAAACCTTATCTGACTCGTAAATAATACCTTGCGCATTTTGGGATAAATCCTTTGAAAAAATTGAGGTAAAGCTATCAATTGATACAACCTCTAATCTTTTCCCGGCTTCAAATGAAATATATAAGTGCTTACTATCACTCGCAATCTGTTGGGCATATCCCTTATTGGGATAATATACTGTTCCAGCCCATTTCCCTGAATCTAAATCATACTTTTTAACTATTGATGAAGTGTCTGATGAAAGAATATAAGCGTAATTTCCTGATATGAATATATCAATCGGGTCTGGCCCGGTAGAAGAAGTAACACTCGAAATAACCCCTGTGTTTGTATCTACCCAATTCACAAGTTGATTTTGCCTATCAGTAACAAGTATACTTCCATGAGGAACATAGGCTCCTTCCTCTTCGTTAAGCATTTCCGAACATCCACTAAGCGAAAATATAAACAGTAATGCTCCATAAAACAACCACTTTAATTTCATAATTTATACCTCCATAAAACTAAAATTATTGTTTAAAGTTGTCATTTCGATTCTAACTCCCTACCCCCTCCTCCGGAGGGCCAGAGGTGGGTTTCCCCAAGAAATCTTTACCTGCTGTTTTTTGTAGGAAAAGCAGGGGGAAACCCATCTTACTTTCTTTCTCAACGATGAGAAAGAAAGTAAGCAAAGCATGTCCCGAGCACTTCACTTCGTTCAGTACAGGCTCCGTCGAGGGAAAAGAATCGCCGACACCGCTTTATCGGCAGATTATTAAACCACAACATTTGTGGTTAGATTGTTACTTTTTCTTTGTCTCCAGCAACAAAGAAAAAGTAACCAAAAAGAAAATGCCGCCCTCTGCGGTTTTCTTTTATACTCATTCCTTCTTTACTCTAAGTTGGTATTCTTTAGATTTTATACTAAAACTCTCCTCTTTGCACTTATGCCTTTCTCATGTCGCTGTCCATAGCTTTATTCGAAAGGCAACCGCAATCCATTGCGGTGTGTTACCTCTACCTTTTATCTCCTTCGCAGAATACCCCTTTTTGTTACTTAGTTTCCTCTGCATCAATTCTAAAGGCTCTTAAGGGGAAAACCGCAGAGGGGGAAAACAATCGGTGTATCTATAACCATGTCGCGGTGTCGGATTTTTCTTCTTTTTATTTTTTTACCTCTTCCACATTCCCGTTCCCAAGCGTTTACCAACCCGTTATAAATATAAAAAACTGAGTGGGAAACATCACATCACCAAACTAAATTTCAATATGTACCCCTCCTTTAAAATACCTTCCCATTTGCGGATAGCCCTCTATTTCCTGATACTGAGTATCAAAAACATTCTCAACAGAAAACTGAAATATATACAGACGAATAGCAATGTCAAAAACAAAATATGCCGTAAGCCATGCCGTGTTTTCTTCTGTAACAAATCTTTCACTACATGAGCGCATAAAAAAAGAAATATCAAAATCCTTTGTATATCCTATGCCTGCATAAGAAACTGTTTTATAAAGTGGAATATAAATTATTCTTTTTGAGTAATACTGAGACGATGGATCATTATCTATTGTATAATTGTAGCTAAAGGAAAAACTTCCTTTTAATATAAAATCCTGCAAGGCTTCTTCAAATTTAATCTGAAAATCTGCAACCCTTGAAAATATTTTTTTTATATTTTCTGGCTTCCATACCCCTCCATTATGAGGAAACCATAGTATAAGATTATTTATATAGCTTACTGAATAGGAGGTTGTAAAGGTAAAAGGAAAGATAATGTATAATATTCCAGCCTGATATTTTACTCCATCCTCTGGTTTAAGATCAGCGTTTCCCTCTGCAGACCCTTGCTTTGGCCAATAGAGATCATTAAAAGAAGGAAGATTTAATATAGAGGAAATACTTCCACTTAACAACAAGCCATCAAATATTTTTAATGAGGATGATATAGAAGGTACGCAATAATAAACATTGTCAAACCTGTAAATATTATCAGCCCCTACTCCAATTTCCAGACTTTGAAGAGGTATTTTGTTCATTAATACAAGATGTACCTCATCAAGGGTTTTGTATCCAATAGTTGTACTGTTAACAGCATAATATTTATTTATGACGCTTATTGTACTGATCAGAAAATTAAAATCTATTTTCCTCTCAGCTTTTGTACTCAGAGTATGATTAAAGTGAGTATCATCACTGCTGAGCTGATTTTTAAATCTGTTTATCCAGTAGAGATAATCGATATAAATAGGAGTATCAAAAAGGGCGGACCGAAAAGACAAAAGATTAAAATCATCCCTCTGTCTGCCATAGCCGGCATATTTCATACCGGTACCAGCTTCCTTTGTAGTATGGGAGAAATAGAAGGAGAAAAAAGTGCATTTGTACTGTCCTATAAGGCTCCATTTTTGATAATCAAGATTGTAAGCCTTGTTGATGAAGTGCAAATTATCAATATAATCAAAATCATTACTTGCAGAGGTATAGGAAAAGCCTGCGGAGAGTATAGAATCATCTATCTCATAACCAAACAAAGTTCTTGCACTGTAGGTAGAATAGCTTCCGACTGATAAATCGATGTAAGAACGGTTAAATGAAAATATATCAAAATTAATAAAGCCAGAAGTGCTTGGAATTCCATAGGGAGTAAGATTATTCTTGTATATATCCACTCTTGAGGCAAACTCTATTGGAAGAATGGATATGTCCATTGGTACAATCTGTGCATTCTCTATAACAGTGCCATTTATTCCAGTTCTTGTATGATATGAAAGCCCACCATCAACTGAAGCAGAGTTTAATTGCCCCGGTGTTCCATAAGATTTAATTGAAGTAGCAGAATCCGGAACTTTTGAACTAAAGTTATAAAAATTATAAAGATCATGACTATTATATTGTATGCCAGGGTAAGGTTCTAAAATAAATCGATTCGGGATATTACTTACCCACAACTGAAAATTACTCTCACCGGATAATAAAGCTGGCACAAAGCACAAGAACCACATAAATAATAAGACTAATCGACAAAATAACCGCATAAAAACCACATAAAAAGTATTTCGGAGTTAAGGGGAAAAATAGGTGTGCCCATCTTTTCCTTAACCCGAGGAAAATCAAGGTACTATCCTGACGGCAGGTCTCCTGGCTCGGGCTATGAAAACCTCCTTGCCTTCCCGCTATTAACAGTGGCTTTGGAGAAATATGCCCTTACAGTGCCGGGTAGCGCTCTGGTTTTTCACCAGATTCCCTATTAAATCCCTTTAGGGATACCGCTGGATAATGACAGACTATTTTATTTGTTTTTTCATCAAAAGTCAAAATTTATAATTTTTTGTTTTTTCAAACGCTTCCTGTTAATATACTATTTCTCTTAAAACAGAGGTGTTTTATGTTCTTACGAATTATTAATAATTCATTTTCCAGCTTACTGAAGAATTTTAAAAGCAGAAACAGTTTAATACTACTTTTTGCTTCTATTATAGGTTCAATTAACCCATTCTTTTTGTTGTTCATATTTAACGGTATTGATAGATTAACACTATTTTATAGTCAGAAAAATTATAAAGATGCTATAACAATATTCGATATTATGATGGTTTTGCTTGTAATATTCAATTTTTTCCCTTTTACTTTGCTTTCAATGGAATTAACAAGAAAAGTTATAGAAGAGAAAGAATCGAACTTAAAACATTTAAAAGGCAGTTTGAAATTTCTAAAGCGTTCATTAATTCCTTCTCTTTTTCTCACATTTATGTATGCAACAATTGCTATAATGTTCAACTATACAAGAAACTTTTACCTTATGCAGATTAATAATACGATTCTCTCCACACTTCTAATAATCTTTATAGCACTTTCTTTTTTAATTCTGATTATTACGGAATATTTTTTCTGCCCTTTCTTTGTTTATAATTCACAGATGAGCTTATCAAATATAATTAAATACTCTATGGAAACAGCTGTCAGAAATACTCTCTGGGTATTTCTGGTTTTTTTGACTGATCTTATTTTACTTATAGCCCTGAGTCTTGCTTATAAGGTATCAACCATGGTGTATTTTTTATTTTCAAATTACCTGAGAATATTCTTATATAAAGAAGTGATGAGCAGGACAAATATTTTTCATGATTGATTCTTGTATATCCCGAGGCCTTCAAACGACCTGCCACTTGTCTTGAAAAACTTACTAAAAAATTCGTAGTACTCAAGCCTTAATGCCTGAATCGCCACTATAAACCCCTCAAAACCTATTACAATTATATTTCCCAATAATATAATAAACCATCTAATAATAGGGTTTTTGCTCATGCTCGATATTATAAAAACAACACTCATAAGCGCACTATGATTAAGTACAAAAGCCCCTACCCTCATAAAGGAAACTGTATTACTTAAAAAAGAAAGGGAAGACTCAAAAACCTCCATAAATCCAAAGAATACTCCTGTATTTTCCTCTTCCTGCTCTGCTTTCCTGGAAGAAAACAGCCTCTCCAGTTTTTTTTCAAAAATTATAAGTAAAACAGCAAAAGATGGTATAAGCCAGAAATAAGACGGTAAGCCTTTTTTACTGAGTACGCTATAACCAAGATAAAGCAGACTCCAGTAAAATACAAGCCCCGCAACTCCATGAACAGAGAAAAATAAGCCGGCGAAATTCTTCTCCATAAAATTATTTATAATGCTTATTATGATTCCAAGAGATATCATAAAAGCACCAAATATGATGGCTATAGTAAGAATATCCATAATGTGAGATAGAGGTCTGAGCCAGATTGGTCTTAGTATATCATAACCAAATATTTCTCCATACAATAATCCAAAAACAGCGGAGGAAATTCCAATAAAGAGGAAAAGTATTCCAAAATTCTTGAAGGCTTTAAACTTTTTTATTAGTAAGATAAGAATTCCTACAAAAGCTATTGCAAGTCCATGCCCTATATCTCCAAACATGGCCCCATACATAATAACATAAGAGATAGCCGCTATAATCGTCGGATCTATTTCACTATAGCCTGGTATTCCAAAGATCGACACAAGCCTTTCAAAAGGCCTTAAAATGCGCGGATTGGAAAGCTTCGTCGGTGGAGTTAAACCTTCCTGCATAATTACCTCTGAAGCACTTTGCTCAAGAAAGACACATTTATTTTCTGTTATTCTTTCTATATTCTCTCTAAGTTTCTTAACCTGGGAAGCTGGTACCCAACCGGAAAAAAGACATGCCATTCCCGTAAAAGCCATTTCTTCTTTCAAATGTAACCTTGACATATAGAATCTAATACTCTTTTTTATATTTTGCAGAACGGCTAAATTCTTTAACGCCATATCCGTTAATTTTTTTTCCATCCACAGTTCCTGGTCAAGATTAGTGGATAACTGAAAGGCATAGTGGATAAGCTGAGATTTTTCATCTTTTCCTGCTTCATAAGGAAGGCCATAGTCTTTAAAATATACATTTTTTAATATCTGTTCTACTTTATCTCTGACACTGGAAGCTGCAGAAAAAAGAATAATATGATTATTATTAATAACCTTTACACTATAAATGGTTGAGGGTATTCCCTGCATGGCTGATACAAAACCATCATAATTTGTTACCGGTATGGCACCAAACCAGACTGAAAAATGTTCCAAATCATTTATCTTCTTGAGTCCTTCCTTATAACTGGAGAAAAAATTAAGTTTTGTTATTTTTATTTCAAGATCCTCATTTTCTTTTTTAAGATTTTCCATTTCTTTGTAATACTTAAGCATTTCATTTCCAATTGACTTTATATTTTCTTCTATTTCGTCTTCCCTTAGAAGATTCATATCCTTTGATACAGAAATACTGGCGGTTTGAAAGGAGCCGGCAATCTTTGAAAAGCTTGCCATTAGATAACTAACCCTCTTCTCCAATTCCATTAACTGATGAATATATACATCTTCTGATTCTTTTGTAAGCAAATACCTTTTTGCCTTTTCTCCAGAGACTTCAATAGCTTCAAAATCCCCAAACTTTACAATCTCCTCCGCTACAATATCAGCCATTTTTTTTACAATTAATATGTCCACTTTTTTCATTCTTTGAGAAATTAACATCTATATTTTCTCCATTTACCTCATAATTAATAAGTCTCTTAACTTTGCTTCTGAATAGTTATTCCTTTTCCCTTCAATTAGGGTAATTATATTTCTTATGCTTATAATATGCAATATATAGAAAGATAAAAATGCAGATAATCTGAAAGGAAGCCCGGTTATAAGCTTTCTTACCTTCATCAATAGAATATAGAAGACATTCCTTTCTAGGCTTTTACCATCTATCACTCCCTTTATTTTATTAAAAAAATTAAAATTCCTGATTTTCTGAATAAAAACTTCGCCTGTTTCAGATTCAATAATACCCCTGTACTGCTTATCCGGAATGATTCCTATTATATTTGGAAGTATAGAAATGGTTTCTTCTACAGATAATTGATAATTAAAGCGTGCCCTATATATCCAGACAAGCCTTAAAAGATTCAGATAAAACAAAAAGGTTTCGTTAATTTCTTTTTTCTCCTTATTACCCATTTTAGACATAGCCGCTTTAAGTTTCATTAAATAAAAATTATCCAGATCCATTTCAAAATGAAAGGTCTCTCCATTTTCTTTTATGGCTGGAAAAGAATTAAAAGCAAGGTTATAATATTCTGTTCCGCTTAAGAAATCTAAAAAATCATCAAGAGACTTTATATTTTTAACAAAAGAAAGCTGTATTCTACTCCTACCCCCAATTTCATATAAAGTGGAAATGGGTCTTTTATTTACAAGGCACCGGGTTATAATCTTTATATTCTCTATTTCATACATCTTTGCCCAGATTTTAACAAAAGCCTTTGATGAGCCGGATAAAAACAAAGACACACTTTCAAGAAAATAAAAACCCTCCTGTTTAAGCAAGCCTTCCAGTTCTGCAGTGTTTTCTGTAGAAAAGCTAATCTTTTTACCGAGTGTAGTGACAAATGCTATTAACTCTTTAAAATTCATCCTGAGAAGGGATTCTATTTTCTCTTTTTCAAGCATAAGCGAAGAAGACCAGCGTTTTATCTTTGGAAAAATTGAAGCATATTCTGCACCGAACATTACAAATATTCCTCTAATATCCTTTCTATAATCTTTTCTTTTACATTATTTCTAACTTTATTAATTCTATTTTCAATTTCCTCAATCTCCTTTAAATTTTTACTTTTAAGATCAGCTTCATAAGCCTTTATCTTTTTCAATAAATCGTCCATTCTTTGCTTTTTTTCCTGTTCAAAATTTTCTTCATAATTCTTTTCTACATCTCGAATCTTCTTTTCAGCAGATTTTATAATTTCCTCAGCCTTTATTTTTGCCTCTTCTGACTTTTTTCTAAGCTCTTCTTCTGCTTTAATAATTGATTCAATAAACTGCTTCATTTATCTTCTCCAAATATTATAACATCATAAGGTGTGTTTAAAATAATTTTCCGTTCGATATCGGAAAGTCTATCCTTTAAAAGTTCACCACCACTTTTTTTTGAGACACATATTATTTTAATGCTTTCTTCATCATTTTTTATGAAATTCATTATTTCAGGGTAAGGGTCCCCATGAAGGAGAACAGTTTGTACCTTAACCCCATTTTCAAGCCCTATCTTTGCCGCATAATTCAAATACTTCTCGGCATCCTTTTGCATACTGTCCCCAAACATTTCTGCCTCTTCGGCTATAAATACTTTATATCGGTTTAGCTTATTAAGTGTGGCCGTATCTATTACATTAATTACCACCACTTCAAAATTTATAACCTTAGCAAGGGAAATAGATTTTGTTACTGTTTTCATGCTTTGCTGACTTCCAGTAAGTGGAACATATAATTTAGCCATTACTTTCTCCTATTCTCTTTTTTCTTTTTTCCTGAGCACCCTTAATCCGTTTCATCTGAAAAAAAGTTTCTCTTTCCCTTTCATCAAGAGAATCCTGAATAAATTTTATTACCTCTTTAAAGTCCGGTATAAATATATTTTCAAGAGCATTCACCCTTCTCTGTGTTTTTTTTATTTCATAGGCAAGCCTCCACGCAGAGGCTTCGGTCTGAGCAACCTGTATTATCAATTGAATAATTTTCCTTATATTTAGAATTAAAGCATCAAAATCAGAATTGGTTGAGAAAAAAGAAATTTCCGGTTTTGAGTCACTTTTAATCTTTCTTAAATATCGAATCACCGGGATATTAACCCCCATTATTCTTCTTTCCTGAATTTCAATTTCCGATAAAATTTTATTGGAATTTATTATATTATTAATTTCCTGTTCCCCGATTACAGTTGTTACATCTCTAAGAATGGCATAACTCTTTAATAAGATATCATTTAGATTTTTTCTTTGCTCTTTTATCTTTGAAGCAATTTCAAGCAAATGCATTACCAGGATTTCTCTTTTTTCCTCAAGAAGGGAATGTCCCTCTACAGTAAACTCAAGCTGACTCTTATATTCAAGAAGAAATGTCTTTGTTGGAGATATTAATGATAGATTAATTGCCATATTTACTATTCCTCTTCACCAGAATAATATTTCTCAATCTCCTCCTCACTAAGTCCCGACAGTTCTACTTTTGGAAGTAAAGATAGCATTTCCCAGCCAAGATTAAGGCTTTCTTCCATGGTACGGGCTTCATTAAATCCCTGATTTATTAGCTTTTTTTCAAACTCATTACCAAACTTTAAATAAGCCTTATCTACTTCACCAAGTTCTTCTTCTCCTATTATAGAGGCAATGGAACGAACCTCTTTAACCCTTGCGTAACAGGCATAAAGCTGCATAAACAGATGGGGATGATCTTCTCTTGTATAACCCTTACCAATACTGTCCTTCATAAGCCGGGACAAAGATGGAAGAATATCGATGCAGGGATAAATACCCTTCCCATTCAGGTCCCTGCTCAAAACAATCTGACCTTCTGTAATATAACCCGTTAAATCCGGTACAGGGTGGGTAATATCATCGCTTGGCATTGTTAAAATAGGAACCTGTGTAATACTACCCTCTCTTCCTTCCACTCTCCCCGCTCTTTCATAAATTGTGGATAGGTCACTGTACATATAGCCCGGAAAGCCTTTTCTTGCCGGGACCTCTCCCCTTGCATTAGCAACCTCACGAAGAGCCTCACAATAACTCGTCATATCGGTCAGAATCACAAGGACATGCTTTCCTTTTTCGTATGCAAGAAACTCTGCAAATGTCAGAGCAACCCGTGGAATTATAATTCTCTCGATGGTAGGATCATCTGCAAGATTCAAAAACAGAGCGACATTCTTTAGTGCACCTGTTTCCTCAAAATTATTTATAAAGAAGAATGCATCATCATGCTTTATTCCCATAGCCACAAATACCACAGCAAAATTCCCGGCTTCTTCACCCGCCAATCTTGCCTGGGCAGCTATCTGGGCTGCGAGTTCGTTATGTGGAAGTCCTGCCGCCGAGAATATCGGCAATTTTTGACCCCTTACAAGTGTATTCATAAGATCAATGCCACTAATGCCCGTTTCTATGTATTCCCTCGGATAAGCCCTTACAACAGGGTTTAGAGGTTCACCGTTTACATTCCTTACTTCTTCCGGTATTATCTCGAAAAGCCCATCGATAGGACGACCAAGTCCATCAAATATACGTCCAAGCATTCTTTCTGATACACCTATTTCAAAAGGTTTGCCTTTAAAAATAACCCTTGCAGATTTCGGGTTTATACCGGTGCTACTTTCAAATAACTGTACAACCACAGCTTCTTCAGAACTTTCAAGCACCTTTCCATGGCACTCCGTACCATCAGGTAATCTTATTTCCACCATTTCATCAAATCCAATTCCTTTAATACCTTCAATAATTACCAGTGGTCCTTTTATTCCTGTAATTCCTATATGTTCTTTTTTTATTTCTATAGCCATTTTTAAACTCCAGAATAAACTTTATTCAACAAACCTTTTCTCAATAGAATCAAACTCTTCCATCATTTGTTTCTCTATTGCATCTATTTTTTCCAGTTGATCATTTGGAACCGACATTTTTACACGGATAATCTTTGGTATTGACTCCATCTCTTTTATTACAGTTATTGGCACTCCAAGTTTTATTACCTCACCAGCTCTATTGTAGAACCGAAGTATCAGTTTAAGCATCCTTAATTGCTTTTCCGGTGTAGAGTAAGTATCAATTTCATCATAAGCCCCCTGCTGAAGAAAGCCAAGGCGGATAATGCTTGCAACCTCTAGATAAAGCCTTTCACTATCTGGAATAGCATCAGGTCCAATCAGCTTTACAACCTTCTGGAGACGATCCTCTTTTTGAAGTATTTCAAAAGCCTGAAGACGAATATCCCTGTATTCCTTTGATACATTCTGATCCCACCATTCCTTACACTCATCAGCATATTGACTATAACTACGCATCCAGTTTACCGATGGATAGTGTCTGCTTGAAGCAAGGCTTTTATCCAGTTCCCAGAAGCATCGAACGAACCTTTTTGTATTCTGAGTTACAGGCTCTGAAAAATCTCCTCCAGGAGGAGAAACAGCCCCTATTATGCTTATTGACCCCTCTTTGCCAGATTTTGTTTTTACATATCCTGCTCTTTCATAAAAAGCAGCAAGCTTTGAACCAAGATAAGCAGGGAAACCTTCTTCTGCAGGCATTTCTTCCATTCTACCGGAAAGCTCTCTTAAAGCCTCTGCCCATCGGGATGTTGAATCGGCAAGCAGAGCCACATCGTAACCCATATCCCTGTAATATTCTGCAAGGGTAATACCTGTGTATATGGAAGCCTCACGGGCTGTTACAGGCATGTTGGATGTATTTGCTATCAGTACCGTTCTTTCCATTAATGCTTTTCCACTTCTCGGGTCAATAAGCTTTGGAAAATCCTCAAGTACCTCGGTTATTTCATTACCCCGTTCACCACAACCAATATAGACAATCACCTGTGCATCTGCCCATTTTGCAAGTTGATGCTGTGTTATCGTTTTTCCTGTTCCAAATCCCCCGGGGATTGCAGCCGTACCTCCTTTCGCAATAGGAAAGAATACATCTATTATCCTCTGTCCCGTAATAAGGGGAATAGTAGGTTTCAATCTATCTACTATTGGCCTTGGAGATTTTACAGGCCATCTATGATACATTTTCACTTCTATTTCTTCATCTCTCTCATTTTTTATTACTGCTATGGTATCTTCAATAGTATATTCCCCATCCTTCTCAATTTTTAATATCCTTGCCTTTTTTATATCAGGAGAAAGCATTATTCTGTGTTCAATTAGCAATGTCTCCTGAACCGTACCAATTATAGCTCCACCGGCAACCTCATCTCCTTCTTTAACAATAGATTTAAATTGCCACTTTTTCTTCCTTTCAAGAAGAGGTACATTTATGCCCCTGCCAATATAAATACCACTTTTTTCTGCTATCTTTTCGAGAGGACGTTGAATTCCATCAAAAACATTACCGATAATACCAGGTCCAAGTTCTACAGAAAGCGGCAATCCAGTACTATAAACTGGATCACCAGGTTTTACCCCACAAGTATCTTCATAAACCTGAATAACTGCAAGGTCTCCATCAATGCTTAAAACTTCACCTACAAGGTAAAAGTTGGAAACTTCAACAAGCTCCATCATTTTAAGAGTTTCTGTCATCTGAACCTGAACAATCGGTCCATTTATCTTTATTATTCTGCCTGCGGATTTTTTAACCATATCTTCCTCATATTATATTACAGCTTTCTGATAATCCCTATGGGGGTCTGCTCTCTACTCTGTCCAAGAGGATTATCAGAAAGTATCTTTAAAAGCATTTTTTTATCCATATTTTTATCTGAAACACCAAGAATTTTTCCACCAAGGTCATTCAAATCTACAATTATTGCCGGAAAACCTATAGCCTGACTTATTTTATGAGAAACCCTGTCTGGTTCTTTAGGACCAAGAACAACGCATGTATTATATGGTGGAATAGTATTTGGAGTAGGTCCATCTATCGATGAAGCCTTATAACCCGCCACTACATAAAAAAGCCCATTTTTCCCAAAAAGCTTTCCAATAAAACCAATAACAGCTGCAAAAAGAATTCTCAGAACACCACACTCCCTCAAAGCCATTTCCATAGTTTCAGGTATTCCAAGCCCGATTCCTGCAGGGGTTTTTGTTACATAATTAGACAAAATATATGCAAGCTTTCTTGGCTTAATACTCTTTACAGGATAAGCTCTTCCCTGTGTAGCAGCAACAGCCTTTTCAGTTATGAAAACTATATCACCAACTTCTAACTTACCAGTAGTATATTTCTTTACTACTGCTACAATATCATCTTTTTCTGTAATAAGGTGAGTTTTTATTGGTATCCTTAAATACATGTTTCCACACACTTCAATTTCAGGTTGCTTTTTTTTCATTTTTTTCTCTCTTATAGTTTATGGCTGATCGCCTTTGTTACTATCTTTAAAATTTCTGGTCGTAGAGTTCTAAAAATATTCTCTATAGAAAAATCAATGTAGTTCTCTCCTGCAGAACATATAACCCCTCCCTTAATATTAGAAGGAGAAAGTATCTTTACTTCATTTTCCGAAAGCTCCTTCTTAAAGTCCTTAATAATATCTTCTTCTTCTTTTGAAAAAGATACTCCTAGTGGTTTTATACCTATTTCCTTTTGAGCAGCAAAAATAAGATTTTTAAGAAACTTAAAGTATATTTCTGGATGTGTTCTAAGATGTTGAACAACATCATTAAAGCTTTCATTGATTAATTTTTCTATTAATTCAAACTCTTTTTTTTCTTTTTCTCTATAAGTATCCAGTTCAGCTTTTGCTGTAAGCTTTGTTTTCATCTGCTTAAGCTTTGTTTCAAAAATTTCCCTTTGCTTTGCATATTTTCTATCGAGTTCTTCTACTTTTTTTACTATAAGCTTATCTGCTTCCATTTTAGCTTTTTTTATAATTTCCTCATTATCCTGCTCATACTCTTTCTGAATTTCAGCAAGCATTTCCTGTAAACCCATACAACCAAACCTTCTTTGTGCTTAAATTTTAACTCCGATAGTTTTTCTAATATAATCAGGAAGCGTTTCACCTTCTGTATCGTAATTACCAGAATCAGGAACATCCACAACAACAGGCAATTCCTTTGAAAATCGTAATTGATCAACAATTTCTTTGGCCCAGATAGCTACTCTTTTAGTTACTATCACAAGCCCATATTTTTTTGATCTTCTAATCCTCTTTAATGCTTCTATTGCTTCTTCCGAGTTTTCTACTATGTGTCCCTCAATGCCTCCAAGCGAAAATAAAGTAACAACCTCTTTATCGCCAAAGACAATCATCTCCATAAAAATTGCTTCCTATATTCTACTGAGCACTATAATTGCGACAATAAGTCCATAAATAGCTATACCCTCTGCAAGACCAACAATGACGATTGAATTACCAAACATTTTTGAATTTTCAGAAATCGCACCAAGCGCAGCTGAACCTGTCATACCGACGGCAATTCCTGCTCCAATCGAACCTAACCCAACCGCAAGAGCTGCCGCAAGAAAACCCCAACTTCTCGAACTATCGACGGGTGCATTATATGTCTGCGTAGATTGATCAGTTTTCTCCTGCGCATATATTTTATTAGCCGATAAAATCATTACGCCACAGGAAACCAGAAGTATTGATAGGCTCCCGGTAAATATTAAACCTTTAAAGAAAGAACGAGCAGTTTTTCCCGTCATTTTTGCTTTTTTTGCCCAAAAATATGAGCCAAGAAGTATAGCAGCAAGAACAAAAACTATAGAAATAATTATAATCATTATTTTTTCCTCCACTTTTACAATTCAAGTTAAATTATATCTCCTTTTTGATATTCTCGCAAAAATTAATATCTATATTCTATTACTTCCCTGCTTTTGATCATGGTTTTCCGTTAAGATATCAGATGAAATCAAATATAGTAAGTTAGTTAAGATAGAAAATCATCTATAAGTTATTTAATTAAAGATTTCATATAATAAATTTTCTAATTATTACCCTTATTCAAAATAGAGCTACCATCTCTCAAGACTTTTCGAGATTTCAAAAGCGGATATGAAACAAAGCTATCTATAAAGCAGTTTGCTCCAACTTTAAGCCCGGAAGGGATACGGACATCTTTGCCTATTAAAGTAACTCCAAAATTCAATATTTCGGAAAAGTTGTCATTTACCCGAGACGCACTTTCACTTCCAATAACAGCATGCGATTCTATATTCGGCTGAGAACTATCTCCCGAATATTCATCAATAATACTATTTATTATCACTGCATTACTCCCTATATGATTCCCAGGAAGAATAAGAGAATTCTTTATGATAGCATGTCGCCTTATTTTTACATTAGAGAAAATAACAGAATTCTCCACCACACCATTTATTTCGACATTTTCCCCAAATATAATATTTTTTACATGTGCCCCCTTGCCTATCATTGAAGAATTAACTATCGATGTGTTACCACGTATCGGTATATAAGCATTGAATTTATCAAGGGTTAAATAATCTTTTATCATACCCATATGTACATCGTAATATTCTCGAAGGCTGTTAAAAGGCATAACATATCCGTTGGCTTCTACTGATGGAATAGAAAACTCTTTCACAATTTTTTCAATCAAATCTACATCAAGACTAGATTCTTCCATAAAAAAACTTTCATATTTCCTCAAAAATATTTTCATATCCAGAACAAGCCCGCAGTAAAGTATTTTATTCCCGTAACGGGTCTTTATACCGACATTCAGTGATTTTAAAAGATGGGGCTTAATAGAATCTATATGAAACCATATAGGATAATTACCTTTCATAATTATTACTCTTTCTGGAACATAGTCTTTAGAAAAATCGCTTAAAAATTCGGTAAACTTTTCTTTTATATCGATATAGTCAAAAACATAGAATCGCATATCAGGCCATCCCCTTACGAGATAATCAAGAACAATATCCTTATCACGCCTTACAAAAATAACTATATGTTTGATGCCGATAGAATTTAAAGAACTTATTGAAAAATCTATATTACAAAACCGCGGAGAGAATGGTAATAAAAAATGCTCGGCATATTCATCAAAAGACAGAAAGTTATGACTGTTTTCACCAATTATAAGCCCAATGTTTAGTCTACTTTTAATTAAAGCCATTTTCCTTCTCCCTATTCAGAGCAAGGATATTTTCTTTAAAAGGAGGGTATATTATTCCTGCCTCTGTTATTATCCCTGTTAAAAGCCTATGCGGAGTAACATCAAAAGCAGGATTATATGCATCAACAGATTCGGGTGCTGTTACACAGTTTCCAAAACGCTTTACCTCTGAAGGATTTCTTTCCTCTATTGGAATAGAATCTCCATTATCGATATTAAAATCAAAAGTTGAATACGGTGCGACTGTATAAAATGGAATCCCATGGTAATGAGCAAGTACAGCAAGGGAGTATGTACCTATTTTATTTGCAAAGTCACCATTAAGAGCAATTCGGTCAGCCCCAACAAGTACCAGGTCAATCCATCCCTTAGCCATCAGGTAAGCTGCCATGGAATCACATATAAGCTTACATGGTACTCCAACCCTCAATAGCTCCCATGCAGTAAGTCGTGCACCCTGAAGCAATGGCCTGGTCTCATCAACATAAACAAAAATATCTCTTTTCTCCTGAAAAGCCTTAAACACTATACTTAAAGCAGTACCATTTCCCCCTGTTGCGAGTCCACCTGTATTACAATGGGTTAAAATCTTTGCACCATAAGGAATCACATTTAAACCATTAATAGAAATTCTTTCACTTCTTTCAAGATCCTCATTATGTATCTTAAGGGCTTCTTTTTTTAAATCTAAAAGCCAGTCCGAAACATTCTTTTCACCCTCAATAATTTTTTCCATTCTGTAGAGTGCATAAAATAGATCATAGGCAGTGGGACGACTCTTCTTTAAATATTGTATAATATCAATGGCTTTTTGCTTAAATTGGGTTTTATCAAGATTTTTATTTTTCAATAAAGATATATAAACCCCGTAGGCAGCTGTAATACCTATAGCAGGAGCACCCCTTACAGCAAGGGTGGATATTGCCTCAAAAACATCCCTTTCATCCTTTAGTTCTATAATTTTTTCTTCATGAGGAAGAAAACGCTGGTCTATAATCAAAAGTTTATCGTTTTCAAGAACAATAGACTTGATAAAAGGCTTCATATAAATTTATCTCTTAATTCCATATTTTATTCTCGTGTAAATAGTAATAGAAAAGAGAACAATTAGTCTAAAAATCCTGAATATATTATATGGTTGAACAAGAAAATGATAAAAACCATTCCACCCTCTCTTCTGGAACCACATTGGGGGCATTTTTTTTCTTCCAGCTATAACATTAAAAGAATCTCCAACCCCAACAACAATAGAATTCTGAAAATACTGCATATTCTTTGTTAACCATTTTTCTTGTTTTGGCCCACTTTTATAACTAGCAATAAATATTTGCGGAGAGCTTTTTCTTATTGTGATGAGTACATCCTGTAATTCCTTTTGTTTTACATTCGATCGATAATATCCCACAATCCTTGCCTGTGGAAAAGATTTCTTCATTCTTTTAAGAGTTTCCTGAGATATAGCTTTAGAACCACCAAAAAGGAAAACAGTGTAACCCATCTCATCAGCAATTCGCATTAAATCAAGAAATATAGTTACCGGCATTATAATAGGGACAGCATATCCTGTAAGAACTTTGAACATCCAGGCTACTGTCTGTGATGAACAGAGTACAATTTCCGTACTTCTGACAATACCCTGAAGTTCCTTATTAAATAGCAATGAAAACATCATTTTCTCATCTACCAAAATAATCCTAAAGCGGTCTTTGTCATAAAGCGTTTGAATAAGGAACTCTTTAAGCTCTTCCCTGTTGCACAAACTTATTTTGGCACTTAAAAAATCCAGTGTGGGAGGAATCATCAACCTGCTCCTTTTCTTTCAATACATAACTTAATACTCATCGTAAATTCTAAAGTATAAATGAAAAATTTTCAAAATATCGAATTGATACCATTAATTCCCCATGTTTAAAAATTTGATAACTCTATCGTCATTGCAAGGCAAAATGTAAGAGTAGCACTGGCGCAGCCAGTGCTACAATGCAAAAATACCGCTGTGGAGGGTAGAGGGTCATTGTCATCATCTTTCCGTCCTTCAGGTCTTGCTCAAGGGAAGAGCACGGAAAATCTACCCTCGCACATTCGGCCTCCTGCCTCATGTGCTCGGGGCGAAATGCCTCCTGCATTTCTTGGCGTAATGGCGGGTAGGATTTTCCTGTGGGTGTAAGCGCAAGACATTCGACGGAAAGATGATGACAATGACCAGAAGTAAAAACCACAGCGGGGATTATGTAGGTAGAGGAAATAAAAAAAAAAAAATAGAAAAACCGACACCGCGTCATGGTTTATAGATACTACCGTTGCTTTTTCCCCCTCTGCGGTTTTCCCCTTAAAAGCCTTTAGAATTAAAGCAGAGGAAGCGAAGTAACAAGAAGGGGTATTCTGCGAAGTGGATAAAGGGTAGAGGCAACACACCGCAATGGATTGCGGTTGCCTTTCGAATAAAGCTATGGACAGCGACATGAGAAAGGCATAGGTGTAAGCAGGAGGGTTTAGGATAAGATCTGAAGAATACCAACTTAGAGTGAATAAGGAATGAGTATAAAAGAAAACCGCAGAGGGCGGCATTTTCTTTTTGGTTACTTTTTCTTTGTTGCTGGAGACAAAGAAAAAGTAACAATCTAACCACAAATGTTGTGGTGTAATAACTGGCCGATAAAGCGGTGTCGGCGATTCTTTCTTTGCTTACTTTCTTTCTCATCGCTGAGAAAGAAAGTAAGATGGGTTTTCCTCGACCCTGCTCGGGGCAGGCTTTTTTGGTTACTTTTTCTTT
>Ga0315298_1005178_pt1 | contig 18794 bp, 16 predicted proteins | sample WHS_1_MG_FD_203077 | JGI IMG/M metagenome (GOLD analysis project Ga0315298, IMG submission 203077) | Extremophilic microbial mat communities from Washburn Hot Springs, YNP, Wyoming, USA - WHS_1_MG | ecosystem: Environmental > Aquatic > Thermal springs > Hot (42-90C) | place: USA: Wyoming...
TAAGAACCTCTGTTAAAATGTTTCCAAACACCTTGCTTGCATCGAGTATTTCGATTTCAACAATTTTATTTTCTTCATCATAGTTTATTATCACTTGATCGTATTCTTCAGCGTGGTGTATTTGTTTGTCTCTAATTAATATATCTAAAACGTCTCCTTCTCTATCGTATTTTATCTTCATTTGTATCTCTCCCTCCTACAAGGATAAACTGTGATAACCAAGATCTTCTCGTTTTCTTCATACACAATCCTTAACATTAACTCACCAGTTAATAAACCTTGTGCAATTCTTCTTCCATAATCCGTAGACAATTTTCTCAGGATTTCTAACAATTTCTAGAACTTTCTCCTTCGTAACACCTAAACTCATTAATCGCTTAAGTTTATCTTCTGCATGTGTAGGAAACAGTAATCTTTAATTTAACGAAAAAAGCTTACAGCTACTAGAGAAGTAAAAATGGAGAAGTTATAGCACTACAAGTAACTAGAGGATAGGAACTAAAGGTTCCTATTACCTCCAGAAGATTATAAGTAACCTAGGTTCTCTTGTTGAAGCTTAGCAAAGCAGGTTAGCGGTCTCAAAAGATTTAAATAGTCTTCTGAAAAATAGACAATTAAAATGGCAAAGGCCGCTACTAAAGTTCCAAGCTGGATTTCAAAGATTTTACTTCCAGAGATAAAAAGCATGGTAAAAGAAGTAGTAAAAGAAGAGATTTCAAGCGAAGTAAAAGTACTAGATGCAAGAATAAGCGCTCTAGACTCAAAGTTAGAAGAAAGAACTAAGTCGTTAGATTCAAAGATAGAAGAGAGGTTTAAGTCGTTAGATTCAAAGATAGCTGCCTTGGATTCAAAGATGGAAGAAAGGTTTAAAGCTCTCGATTCAAAGATAGTAGCTCTGGACTCAAAGTTAGAAGAAAGAACTAAGTCGTTAGATTCTAAGTTAGATGAGAGAACAAAAACTTTGGAAAGTGAAATTTCTTCTTTAAGAAACGAAATGAATGCAAGATTTGATTCTATTGAGAAAAGACTTCCACTGATTGAAAGGTTAGCACAAATAGAGAGTAGATTAGAAAGGTTAGAAAAGCAGGCTAAGATAGAAAGTAGTTCGTAACTTTAAAATTATTTACTTTGAGCTTGTACTTAGAAAGTAAAAGTGTAACTCCTTTGAGAATGTTTAATTTAAAGCTAGAGATCTATCATAAGAATTCACTTCATCTAAATTAAGCTTTCTAACAGACGAATAATTTTAGCTAAAAGAATGTCTTAAGACATCTATCAGAGCTACAAATTCCTTAATAATTAGGCCAAGAATAAACGAAAGGCAACTTAAAAGAAAAAGACGTATTGTTTTTAAATCCATAAAATAAAACAAAGAAGAAGCTTTAACTTCGTTTCAAGTTCTTATTTCTTCTTTTACTCTTTTAAGAAAAGTTTTCTCTACTACTGACAACAAACGAATCCAGTTTATGCTGCGCCCAATGCTCTTACTTTATATACTCTAAAGGTATATGAATATAAACCCTTAAACTAAAAAAGTTTTAGAAACTTTAAACTTCAGTTTTACATATTAGCTTCTCGATTTGTCTTATGAACACTTCACACCTCTTAAGAAAAACTTCGTCTCTTTTTGATTTTTTCTTGTATCTCTCTAAAATTTCTTTAGCAAAACTCTTTAGTGGAAAGTCTGGAATATAGAGCATAAAATTTTGGAGGACTTCCTCTTTGCTTAAGGTTGGCTTTCTAGAAAAAATTACTTGAATAGCTTTTACTAGTTCCCACGCCCATTTGTCCATTTGGCAAGGGTAACACTTAACTTCGTCTTCTAAAATATGCTTTATTCTATCTTTAGCTGCACACAAGGGATTTGGAATCTCTAGTTTTCTATAAAGTCTTCGCCATAAAGAATTTTATGATACTGAAGTATGTCGAATGCAAAAAACCAAACTGAACCCAACATTTTTGCATTTGTTTTATTAATTGTTGACCTCTTCCCTTTAAGGGTAGTTTTCTTCAGTCAAGTAAGGAGCGTCTACATGAATCCCTTTTTGCCCAGCTACCCGCTTAAAGATTTCACTCACTACTGACCTGTACTAGGCTCTGCTGCATTTTGAATCTATATCGCTTACGTTATCTACAAAGTCTCCACGAACTAGACTACCATAAAGTACAACTGAATAAAGTTTAGTGGCGAGATTGCTTTTCTTAATTCTTCAACTGCTTGGATAACTACATTCAAAGCATCTTGTGAAGTGTAACGATGAACTGCCATCATTAGCTAATCAAAAATTAAAAATTTATATTCCTTAGATAAAAACGACAATATCAAAAACTTTAGCTCAATCTACTTTCTGTTTTCCGGATTCAAGTAGTAGTTCACTTGATCTCTAATTATATCCTCTAAAGACTTCGTAACTTTGAAACCTAGTTCTTGAATTTTTCTTGCATTGCTCATAAGTATTGGAACATCAGATGGTCTAAACCTACTTTTGTCAAATACAACCGTTACATTACCTTTGTCAGTTTTTATTCTTATGCCCTCATCTTCTAAAGTATACTCTAGTTCACCTTTGAGCATTAGTACATCAACTTTTGTCTTTGGAAAATTAGTATTGAAGAAGTTATCTCCAGAAGTTTCAGTTGGTTCTTTGATCTTCTTTTCACCCTTTATAGTTTCAATTTCTTTCACATCATAACCTAAGTGTTGAAGTGTTAACAATATGTAAGTGAGAACAGAGTTAGTTCTCATGGATCCCTGAACGTAGACATCTCCTGGCTTACCTTTTTCAGCTAGTAAAATATATCCATCTACAATATCCTCAACATGGCTCCAATCTCTAAAAACATTAACATTTCCTATTGTTATCTTGTCTAATTCACCAAACTTCAATGAAACGCACTGCCTAACTATTGTAGAAGTAACAAACTCGTGCCCTCTGCCTGCTCCTTCATGGTTAAAGGCTCTAGAAACTATAGTCTTTAAACCATAGGCATGGTAGTAGTTCCTCATTAGAAAGTCTCCATGAACTTTACTAACTGCATAAGGGCTCATTGGTCTTAAAGGATTTTTTTCGTTAATAGGAAGTTCAGGAATTCTTTCAGGCTCTGGAAATATAGTACCATACTTCTTTAAAGCCCATTCATAGTGCTTCTCAGAAACAATTTGCAGGCCATATTCTTCTGAAGAACCTGCAAAAACAATTTTACAATCTAAGTCCTTAAGTCTTACTGCCTCCAACAAGTTCTGGGTTCCTAAGCTATTAACCCTAAAGGTTTCTAATGGATCTACAAAGCTTCTTGGAACATAAGATTGAGACGCAAGATGAAAGATTGTGTCTGGCCGAACCTTGTCTAAAGCGAATAATAGACTTGTTAAATCGGTTACATCTCCCTCTAGAAGCTTTATTCTATCTAGAATGCCCATTTCAACAAGCCTCTTCGGAGAATTACCATCAGCCCTCTTCCTAAATAGGCCATAAACCTCGTAATTCTTTTCTAAAAGTTTTCTAGCCAAGTATGGTCCTACAAAGCCAGTTATCCCAGTTATTAGCGCTCTCATTAAGCCACTTCACATCCGTTCTTAGAAAACGCCTTATAAAACTTTTTATGGTCTTTGCTGCTCTGTTAACTTAAGCTTCATGGAAGCACCACTCTTCTGATCTTCTGAACTAGCCCCATTGCTTCTCATCGACTAAAGAGACGAATAAGGTTAAGCCAAATATGCCTGCAATCTTCGTGCGCGTTCTAAGGTTTTATAGGATTCATGTAGTAAAGAGCACTATAATGTAAACAATAGTAGTTTTCCGTACAAACTAATTAAACTTCTTAGGAAAAGTTCAACAATGATTTCTAGAAAGTCAATGGTTCTTCTAGAGTAAGGTTCACATGTTATCCAAGCTATCTTTCCTTTAACGTTTAAGAACATTTCAGAAAGAACTGGCTTAAAATATATTACAATTTATCAAGCGATAAACAGATTTAAACCTAAAGAAGCTTTAGAGATCAAACTTCTAAAGCTTCAGAAAAAGTTAAGACGCTTTTGGCGATGCTTATGCAACTGAAATAAGAAAACTATCAAAGCAATATAATTGGTTTGAAGCAAGTACAGACCTTTGAGTTGGCGGTCTTCAATATGCGTAATATTAAGCTTTTCTAGCTTGTCATACTTTTGAACAGGTTGATGGCACTAAAAGAAAATATTCAGAAGATTCTTTTATAGGAATTACTTTGTAATTGATTTGCTTTGCTAACTTCTTTAGGCTTTTTAGGTTCATTTCAGAAGAACATTCTACTATTACTCTTGGCGATTTGGTTTTTAATGTATTCTTAAGACCCATTAAAATATTAACTTCGGCGCCTTCTGCATCTATTTTAATACAGCTTACATCACTTATGTTAAGCTCGTCAAGGACATCATCTACTGGCCGTGCAACAACTTCTATGTACCCCAATCCATAATCTTTGATTAATGTATAAAAATCGGATGTAGGAGTTATAAACAACTTCATTATGCTATTCTTATTCCAAGCTGCTATATTTAGTGCAATAACATTTTTAATATTATTTAATTCTATACTTTTTAATAATGATTGATAACTTTCTAATCCAGGTTCGATAGCTACGACTTTATTGTGTTCAAATACTTTTGCAATTTTGAGGCTATATTTTCCAATGTTAGCACCAATGTCAATAAATGCACCTTTTTCTTTTATTTTGAAATATTTCCAGATCCATCGCTCGAAATTATGACTTACTATGAAAACACTATTAATATCTGTAAGTACATAATATATAGAATTTATAAAAACAACAGTATTACGCACCATTTTCTCTTCTATGTTTATAAGTTTAGAATGAACGTATGGCATCTTCGTATATATAAAAACTTGTCGAAGACATTCTAAAATCAATACCAATACAATTTTGATTTTATCAGTTGTATACAATCCATGAAAAGCTACGGCGATCCCTGAACAGATCCAATCTATGAGTCTTTGGGGTTTAGACAACGCAATCTATCCCGTAGCGTCAATCATTTTAAAGTAGATCGTAAGTTGCAGCTTATACTTTCAAATTGATAAGACATAGCGCCTAATCTACCCCTAAGCTCAGTTTTACAGCTCCTATTAATCATTAGTAAGAGTATGTTTCAAAACTATCCTACCTTCCTTTTTCTCTTTGTTTGCTTTGCTTGTAGTGTATAAGTGCGCATGCTAAGTTCTGGAACGCCTGATAAGTGTGCTGCAACTTCTCATGCCTTACTTTGATCCTTTTGTACTAGTGATCTATGCTTTGTCCTCTCTATGGACCAGAACGCATGCTCCCAGAAGTCGCCGATCAGAACCTTCTTGGATCTAGCTATAAGAAGGAAGGTTCAGAAGATTTAGATAAGGGTTTCGGAATACGCTCTAAAATCAAAATAAATGTTTTCATATGCCACACGCTATACGTAGCACTAAAGTATAGAAAGCAATTCCTTTATAAATCTCTCAGATTTGCATGTATGAGCGGTTTTTCTTGCATTCTTTATCATTTCATCAGAAAGCCCGTTTCTTGCAATAGTCCTAATTATCTTTAAGCATTCTGTGACCGAATAGCATGTATAACCATTTTTACCGTTTTTAATAAGTTCATGTGGATATAATGATATTGGAGGAGTTCCAGCTGCCATAGATTCAATAGGCGTTAATCCAAATAATTCAATCTCAGGAAATGTAATAAATATTTCACTCGATGCATAAAGCCTAGCTAACGCATTATCATCATACCTTTCATATGTTGCATCAGTAAAGCCTACTATTTTATACATTTCATATGACCCAAAAGTGAATATCTCAAAGCCTTCTTCATGAAGAACTGATAAAATTTTTCTAAGTCCTAAAAGTATACGCTCTACATATGCTTTAGTAAGTGGCCGCTCCAAAAAAAGCAATGCTCGCTTTTCTTTCTTGTATTTACCATAAGCCAAGAAGAAATCATCAGCAATAGGAGGGTAAATTATCCTCTTAACGGATTTAGTTGTAACAAATTGGAATATTTGAAGAGTAGCTCTGCTATTTGCTATATATTCCCAACTATCACGTAACTGAGAGATATAATATAATCTTGCTAAAGGAAATGTCAGCCTACGCATGTATCCCACAAATCCTAAAATTTGTAAGTAGTTAAGAATTCTGCATTTTAGATCCATTGAATTTACTAGTTTCATTTTCTGTAACCAATCGTCTATTAGTAGAACCCCTTTAAACTTCTTCAGATCATTAATAGAATAAAAAGGCAACCCCTGATTTTTGATAGCTTTTATATTTTCATTACCTACTTCATGAACGAAAAGCTTAATATTTTTATTCATAGATAGGAATTTCTTAGCTATTAAGGTATATACCTTAAAGGTAGCACTGTATGGATTCTTATCTTTGAAGATAAGAATGCCTAGTTCGTCACTATGATCTTTCATATGTAGCACGTACCCACAATCTTTTTTATCACTTTATCCGACAGCCTCCTTCTTCTTTGAATTATTCTCCTTTTGTTCACACTTTTTTTAAAATCCTTCAAGAATTCTAAGATTCCTAAAAGCATTGCTTCTGGGAATTTTTCTTTGCTAACCCATATAAAGTAATAAAAAATCTGAGGGACAAAGAACTTCGTTACAGTAGCTAATTCTCCGTTCTTTAAAAAACTAACTAAAGCATTTTTAACCGATAGCTTGAATAAAGTTCTCATTCTGTCTTTCTGTGACGCCGCATACCCTATTCCATACTTAGATGTACAACCTCTGTGATATACAACTATTGGTACATATAACACTTTGTATCCAGCCATCCATACTCTCCAGCAGAAATCAGGTTCTTCACTAGTGTACAGAAAGTCATCATCAAATTTACCAAGTTCCATAAAAAGTTTCCTTCTTACGACAATTGCTGCGCCTATAACAGAATAAACATAACTGGGGCGATTTATATCGATTTTTAACCTTACACGATTCACATAAGTAAAGATAGGAGAAATTAATCCACCAGCTTCTTGTAATTTTCTGTCGTAAGGGGATACTACTTTGAAACCCATTACACCGAGTCTGCGATCTCTTAAGAAACTTGATCTTACCACGTCTGACCAATTCTCAGTTATTTCGGCATCACTATCGATGAAAGCAATTAATTCCCCTGTAGCATAATTAGCTCCAAAATTTTTTGTAGGAGCTGCCCCCCTGAGATTGCACACTACAATTTTTACAAGAGGAAATCTCATTTTTACAGCTTCTATTGTACCATCTGTAGAAAACTCATCTATATATATAACTTCAAATGGCTGTGTAGCATAAGCGAAAATAGAATTTAAGCATTTAAGTACAAGTTCTCGTCTATTGTAAGCCGAAATTATAAAGGAAATTTTCATTTTTCCTCGTAGACAGATAGTATGTACTTACTTAATTGCTGCATAAATTTGTTAAAACTAAAATCGTTAGCTCTTTTAATGACAAGTCTTGCTAGATCATCATAAATCAATTCGTTTCTGATATCATCAATCAATTTTATAATCTCGTCCAATTGGTTGTACCCAAGTCCATAATTACCATAGTAAACTATATCTTCCCATGGCCCTCCAGATTTGTGAACTATAGGGATAGCTCCGAACCACATAGCCTCTAATATTGATATACCGAAGGGTTCATATCTAGCAAGGTGAACATAAAATTTAGCTTTACGCAACAATTCTATTTTTTCTTTTTCAGGGAGATTGATTAGTATTTTTAAGTTTGATGGTGTCCGTCTTTTTAGAAAATCATAATATTGAGCATTTTGTAGACTTCCTACAATCACAAACTTATACTTCTGCAACTTTTGAGCTATTAGTAACAGATTTTCTAAATTTTTAAATGGCGTTATTCTTGAAATTGTAACGATTAAATTCTCTTTCTCTTGAAGATCAGTTTTTTCAGTAAATTTTACTGGTGGATATAAGACTTCGCCCCATAGTCCTAACTTATTAAATTCCTTTTTTATCATAGTTGAAAGAAACATAATTTTCGATTTTCTCGCATAAAATAACCTAAAATGCTTAATGAAGATTTCATGCAAAGGATACCACCATGTTTTTGAGGCTAAATTTAGTGGAGTGTAAACATAATTAAGAGTAGCCGGAGCATTAAGGTCAAAAGCTATCGTCAGATCCATGTCTTTAGCGATGTGTCTGAAAGTAAGTCCTTCAACTCCAGATATTAAGCTATTAATAAAGGCAAAATATCTATTAGTGAACGGAAGCTCTGCAGGCACCAAAGGATGTTCTTGATACCTCTCTACATTGGAAAAACGCTGCAGTTTCTTCCAGTTAATTTTATCGAGAGTATACAGATGAACATCAAAACGCATACTCTGCAAAGCTTTAACTACAGATAGGCATAAGTACTCTCCACCGCCATACGGATAATTCAGCGAAGGGTAAATTACACCAATCTTCATGCCCACTGCACGTCGCTCTTCTTCTCTACGTTTTAAGTTTGAGATATACTTTACCTATAAATAAGATAGCAAACAAAACTGCAGAACTTCCTTCGCTCACTTTAATAGCCAATTCAAGAGTTCTTTGAGGAGAATAAACTAATGTAACTGTATAATCTCCCTTTCTTTCAATAAACCACGCATTAGCAAAGTAATTTGCGATAAAATGTTTATGACTATCTATTGAAGTTCCATTTATGTAAGCAACCCAACCATTATCAAACCGTTGATTAAAAACCAAAATATAGGGAGTTGTTGCATTTTTTACATAGACTTCGTAAAGAGTAGGATTTATTTCTTGGTAGGTTATATTTGGTTGATAAAATTCTCTTATTAAAAACTTTCTTTCAGATATAACAGCTTGCTTAAGCGGGACAAATTTGTCTGATGTCACCAAGAAATAAAAGTCGCCGGGTTGTAAGTTAAAGTAAAGAGCATTTGTAGCATAAATCATCTTGACAGTTTGCTGGTTTTCAAACAGCCATAGCGGTCCGAGATTCTTTATCAACTTAATGTCACGTTGTTGTTTAAGAAAGCTTAAGATATGGCTAAAATTATAGGGATATCCGGCTGACCCAGGAGATTCGCTTACTTCCGTATTTACAAGAACATATTTTACTCCAAGTACTGTTAAATATTTTGCGAATGTTGTTACATTAAAATCTAGAATTTTAATAAGAGGGTAATACAGCTCATCCTCACCAGCATAGAGAAAACCAGCAATAGATTTTCCTGAAGCGTAACTGAAGAAATCATGTGTGTCAATGAAACCCCCCTCATCAAACTTAACTGATTTTATTGGAGGAGTTGGTGGCAATGCTAATACTATTGTATCTTCTGGTAATTTGTCAAGATAGTCAGCCATATCCCAATAATATTTTGGAATTGTTGTTATAGATGGTATTTTTACACCACTCCAAGACACAAAAGATGGAGTAGCATAAGGGGTCCAGAGTGGCCATGGATAAATAAGAACTGACAAAATTATTACTATCAATGTAATAATCGTGCGAAGTTTAAAGAATAAGGTATTTCTGTGAAATTGGAGAGGGAAACGGGTGGTAACCTTTTTATAAAGTAATAAGAAAATGCCCTCGCTAAATAAGATAGCCTGTAAGAAACTTAATGGATAACCTATAAAATGATAAAAATAAGAGTAAATTAATGGCGTGAGCCTGTATTTAAGAAGCAAATTGAGTAATGTCTGTGGCATTGAAGCATAGAATAAAAGAAATAATGTTGCCCCGCAAATATTTAGTTGTTTTTTAATAGAGTTTTTATCGAGAAATGGGAGAAAGGAAACTAGTGAAGGAATAATTGAAGCCGCTACTAAAAGAGGATGTGAGAAATATAGCAACGCCCAAGGCCAGCCAGTGCCAAATTCTCGTTCGTCAGGTGTTAAATTTGGCGGTATTCCTCTTAATAAGTTGAGTGCGCTTTGCTTTGATGCATAATAGAGAGCTTCATTCACAGTAGTTGTCCATTCACCAACAGCACGAGAATATGCTTGCGCCATTGAAAGTGAAAATAGGGGTAGAATCCACCACAGATTTGTAAGTACAACTGAAACTATTACTAAAAATATAAAAGCTATAATTCCAATGCGCTTTTCTGTTTTTAAGATAAGTGAAAAGTATGGTATAGAAAAAATGAAGCATAATGCTAAGAAGTATAAGAGATACGGACCTTCAAAGAAACCCGGAGTCATCAAAAATATTAAAAACATAAAAGAAACTACATACTTAACAGAAAATATTCTAAGAGAAGCATTAGTCAAGCCCTTTAACAAAACTAAAATAGCCAATGGTGAAAAAGAATAAAGAAACCATGAAGGCCATATACTGAATAAAAGGTATGGCATAGTATAGAGATTAAACATGTAGATAAGAGAACCAGACAAGGTTGCGATATTATCAGTTTCTATAATATCAAAGTAATGATTCATTATATATGAAATGAAGAAGTACATTGAAAGCCCAGAAGAGGTAAAGAGAATGTAAACGAGTAAAAACTGAGCATTATAAAGCGACAAATTTAGTATATTATGAAAGAAATATATAATACTAAAGTAAGGAATCATGATGATATTATGCGCTGCAGATCCTTGTCCATGGTTAAATAATTTAAACCAAGCAAACGAATAATAGTACATGTCCTTAGATGGATTGAATGGAAATACCTCATCCCAAAAGTAAAGGAGCTTGCCTTGGAGCCAGAGATTCACAACTAACCCTAAGCTAAGGATAATGCAGATATTAATAACCGTTCTTAATTTCATGAAATTAAGAATTCATTTGCAATTGTAAACACAGGTATTTTATAAAAACAGTAGAACTTGTATATTCGCGCATCAGGATTGTTATATTAAAGTTTTCAGATATTCAATGAGCTTTCCAGCTGAATATTCTATTGAGAATAACATAGCTCTCTTTCTCGCTTTTTCTCTTATGATGCTAGGATATCCTTCTTTGAAAACTTCGAGTATTTTGTGAATGAATTCGTTCTTTGAATTGACAAGCCAGCCAGTTTCGCCATCTACTATTGTTTCAGAGGGTCCTCCACTATTGAACGCTATTACAGGTGTACCACATGCCATAGATTCAACGGGGATGTAGCCAAAGTATTCAAATGCTATAGGATAAAGTGTAACAAGAGCTTCGGAGTAAAGTTTGCATAACTCCTCATCGCTAACTCTGCCCAAAACTTCCGCACCTTTTATTTTAACATCTCCAACTATCTTAAGTTTTACATGTCTTGCGATAACTTCCAAGAGCTCTTTGCCTTCCTGACTTGGGTGCTCCATTACAGCAAAAGCATAATCGCGCTTAAACGTATTTTGAACGGGTTTGAATTTCTCCATATCAATAGGGGGATATACTACACCTTCTGGAAGCCTATTGTAGAAGAGAGCTACTATTTCTCGTGCTAGCTTACTATTCGCCAATACCATATCAAAGCTTTTTACCATCTTTGAATATCTTAGTGAGAGTTCAACTGTTCCGATTGAAGCAAGTCTTTTTATAATCTTACCTGATGAATACCAAGCTTCTGAAAAAAATAGAGTAGGCCATGCACCTTGTGACCAATAAACAATTTTTTCAGTACCCTTATATTGCGAAATGGGTATGCCCTCATCATTAGCTAAGAGATAAACATCACAGGGCTCAGAACTTAGGATTAAATGGTACAACTTTTTTGCCATCAAGCCAAAACTCAAGTCAAAACTCAAATCGGTGGCAATTCTCAGAAGAGAGCGTTTAGGAGTGTAATTTCCGAGTTTAAGATCAAGATTATTATTTTTTATTTCACGAATAGGTAATTTTTCTGCAAAGAGGGTGAATATTTGAACTTCATGACCAAGCTTTCTTAGACCCTTTGCTAGATTCAAAGCAGCTCTTGTTTGACCGCTATATGAAGTAAGGTAATAACATAAAATTCCTATTCTCATACTATTTTTTTCCTCTCATCACGCACACGTAATGATTTACTATATGATAGCAACGGATAAAGTAGCCATTATATTTACTTTCTATCGGATCAAAACAAATCATAGAAATTTTCATTTTCTCACCTTTCTCATCAAAAATCCTAATTCAGCTGAAAAATACCTCATGTAATAACCTATCCCCTTTAGGACTAGTAATAATTGCGATTGTAATCCCAATTTCCAATCTTTAGAAGCCACACTTTGTAACAGCATTAATGAGGAACTCGGTCGTAAATTTTTGTGTGCAACATTTATCATCGATTACGACTTCCCTAGGCATAGCAGGCATATGGTTGTAAAGTTTTTCGGGGAGAAGACGAAAAGGGTTGTTAGACACATTTTCTTTAATCAATATTCTTGCATTTCTTTTGTAGACTCTTCTGAATTCGTATAGTGCTTTTAATAGGGAATCAAGATCGGGTAGATGGTGAAGCAAATTTATAACAATAATACCATCAAATGCGTTACTGCGAAGCGGAAGTTTTCTAATATCACATACTATGGGAATAATGTTTTCCACTCTCTGAGATTCGAGACCTTTACGTATTATGGACTCGTCTATATCTATCGAGATAACAAGAGAGTTTGTATTGTTGGCTACAATCTTACTAAATCTTAAGTCTCCGCATCCCGCATCCAATATTAACTTGGCGTCACGCATACCTCTAGCGAATGAAATTACGGTGATATTTTAATAGTTCTCCATAATACCCGAACCTTTTCTCCAGCCTATTTTCTTTCATAACTTTTCCTCAAGACCCTGACGGATACAAATCCTAGGGAAGTTTGATCCATTATGCCCATTTTACACGCGCCGTTTTAAGTACTCAACAACTCCCGTTAAAAATGCCCAAACTCCTTCGAGCTGTTTAATATCACCTGTTTTAAGAGCCTTATAAAACCAGTACGTGTTAAAGTAAGCCATGTTAAGGATAAAGCCCAGCCACCCCGACAATGTTTTTGCTCGAACATCTTTTGCGAGAAAATAACCAGTATCTCTCGCTATGTAGTACGGATTTCTGGATGGTCCTGGCCTTACGTGATGCCAAGCTATAACCTTTGGATTAAACATGAGCTTGTATCCAGCCTTCTTCATCCTTATAAAGAAGTCCCCATCCGCGTGATTAAAATAGAAGTTTTCATCGAAACCTCCAATTTTATTGAAAACCTCTCTCTTCACAATCATAGCGCTGGTTGTAAGCAAGTCAACTGAAATTGGCGATTTGAATCTTAAGCACGATTCAAGAGAAGCACCCATACTATAGGCACCGCTTTGAGCTAGGGCTCAAGGATCAAACAGCCTGCCCTCCATAACCACTCTTTCATATATCTTGGCTATAAAGGATAGTAGCTTAGATTGTGTTGCTTCTTCATATAATCGATGCATCTCCTGCTTCTGAGTTGAGATTATAGGCCCTCCCACAGCTCCGATGCCGTCATACATTGTAAAAGTTTCTATGGCGTTCTTTGACCAATCGGGATGAACCTCCACATCATCAGCTAGAAAGGCTATGTAATTTCCTGATGTACTCTTCCATGCAAGGTTAAAGAGGTACGAAAGCTTCTTTGTGGGATCCTTTATAACCTTCACAGGATAAATTTTAAGTACGTCGGATGTATCATCTGTTGAGCCGTTATCAATGACCAAAATGTCAAAGTCTTTGTAACTCTGTTTCATCAAGGAGTTGAGGCAACGTTTTAAGTCTTCACGTCTATTATACGTTAGGATTACTACTGAAACCAGATGCTTTCCAAACATTATTGAACTTTCACGAATTAACTTTCGCTGTATTTGATAACAGAAATTTATATAATTCGTACGTCTTCTTTCCAACGTTATACCAAGACCTTTCTTGAACCTTCTTCTTTAAGTTTCTGGAAAACTCTTCCTGCAAGAAGGAGTTTTCTATCATTTTAATTAATGCTTCCCTTATTGCCTCGGAATTTCTCGGTGGACATAATAATCCATCTTTGCCATCTTCTACTTCCTCGCGAAAGGCACCTAAATTCGTTGCAACTACTGGCTTTTTATGCTGTATAGCAAAGGACAGAGCTAAGCTGGATGCTATAGAATAAGTATAGGGCAGGACAACTAAATCTGCAAGCTCATAAAGAGCATGGATTTCTTCATCTGTTACAAAACCAGTTATTACTACGTGCTGTGAAAGATTCAGTTGTTCTATTTGCCCTGCAATTTTATGGATGTAATTTTTGTGATAAGGTAATACTCCTCCAGCTATTACTAACACATAATTTTGATATTGTTTAATCACTTGAGCATAAGCATTTAAGAGGTATTCCAAACCTTTTCTTGGTGTAACATATCCAAAATATAATATCACCTTTCTGCCTATAAATCTCTTCGACCATTTATCAATAGTAGATCTATTGACGCTTGTGCATCCATCGTCAACTCCAAGTGAAATCACATGAACTTTCTTTTCGCTTGCCTTATAAAAAGAAACAAGTTCTCTACGAAAACAGTGATCGTGAACTATCACTGCTGACGCTAAAATGGATATAGACCTATAAATCATTATAAATATTATCTTCACAACAATTGAAGGAATTCTGACTTTAAGTGCACCTAAGTCTTCCATAAACTGCTTGTTTATGAGCCTTAACGGCACTACTGCATGTAATGTTATTAAAGTCTTGATATGAGCAAGTTTAAGTAGCAATAATAGAAGCGGTACAAAAAGCGTTGTATAAAATGGCCCAAACATATTAAACTCATGTTGAATGTGTACTAAATCTGGATGATCTCTGAGGGTTTCTCTAAATATCTGAAAGGGATATAGGTTAGATGACCAAACTTGCTTTACTTGTTGAATATCATTTATTTCTTCACTTTTGTTAGTATAAAAAATTATGTCAAGATTTTTGTTAGTACTACGCAACCCCTTATAGAGATAACGTGAATAGTGAGACTTAGGAAGTAATTTAGTAACCATAACAATTCTCATATGATCATACTCTTACCGAAAAGTCTTTTACGTGCCCTATTACTTTCTTTACTCCTCTCAAAATGAATTGTACATCCTCTAAGCTTCTTATCGTAAGAACTCTATTTGCTATGTACCCAGGAGTGAAAAACAATTGATATATCTTTCTAGCCATTAGTTCTACATCTTCTTCAGGCAAAGGTGTCTTCATTACCGGCTTTTTCATATCGTAATCATTCCAGTCCATTGTCTTAAGCCATCCTTCTTTTTTAGCCTGCTCAAACAACTTTGTTCCCGGATAAGGTATTACTACAGTTACCTGTAAGGTCTTCGCCCACCCTTTCTCGAAGAAATATTTTGCTAACTTAAAAGTATTCCATGCATCTTCTCTCGTCTCCCATGGATAGCCTACCATTATCGTTATATGTGGTTCTAACCCTGCATTAGATGCCCACTGGATTTCCTTTACGATTCTCTCTACTGTAACTCCCTTGTTTATTATGCCCAAAGTTTTCTGGCTTGCCGACTCTAAGCCATACAAAAGCATCCTAAATCCTGCCTTCTTAAGAAGCTGATAATCCTTTCCATTCAATACTCCAAAGCGCATGTTGCAGCTGAAATATATCTTCTCATTCAACTTTCTTTCTATCATCAAGTTAGCAAACCTTGTCAGCCATTCTCCAACAGGAAAGGTTCCAGTATCATCAAAAACTTCTTTGATATTATACTTTTCTACTAAGTTTTCTATCTCATCAACCAACAATTCTGGTTTCCTTACTCTAAAAATTGGATACAAGGTGGTCCAAGCACAGAAGCTACAGCCTCCATTCTTTCTCCACCAGCAATCTCTTCCCACCATCGTATACGTTCCAGGAGTTCTCTTGTAGTTTCCATTCTTGTAAGCATAAAGTTCCCATTTCGTTAAGTCTCTATCTATAAATGGAAGAGAGTTGAGGTCATGATCAAATATAAATTTTCCAGTGCTCTTTATCTTTCCATTTTCTCTATACCATATTCCAGGTTCTAAGAGATTCTGTTTCCCATCTAAGTACTTAGCCAAGTTTAGCAACAAAAAGTCATAATCTCCTCCCTCAATCACGTAATCAACTTTGCTGTTCTCCATAGACTCTTCTGGTAAAGCAGTAACATGGTCTCCGACGAGAACAACCTTTGTTTCAGGACTAACTCTCTTAACGTCCTCTATGATCTTCCAGTGTCTTTTTACAACTGGAGTCTTTGTTTCGATCATCATAATGTCTAGAGAATTCTTTTCAACTTCTTTCAGCCATTGAGCATAAGTTTTCTTCTCAGCTATAGCATCATCCCAAATTACCTCGTAGCCTTCCTTTTTCAATAAGGTAGCAGCGTAGGCTGGAACAATTGGATATATATAAGTTGGCTCAGAGAAGACTTGATATTGTCTGTTTTGCAAAATTGTCGGTGTACCCTTAATACCAGGTATTGGTGGGTTTGAAATAGATATCTTCATAACAAATCCTCAGCTATTTTAACTAATCTCGGTTTAACTCCGTGAAGAACCCAATTTCGTATAGTCTGTGGGTTTATGCTTAACTGGCGAGAAACCTCTTTGCAGTTCTTAACCTTATCATAAAGTGATACTGCTTTTTCATATTCGGCTAATGTGTATTGCCTTTCGATAACTACGTATGAATTAAGCATTTCTATCAATTTTTTCCTCTTGCGTGAAATTCCGAACCCTATCGACTTATAGAATAGATCAAGATTTCTATGATTACTGATCGTAAGATTGTATACGGTTGGAAAGTTCACAGTTTGTTTCCCTATATTTGCTGTGCGCGCATGCCTACTTAGATGAATATGGGATACGATGCCAAAAGACGATAGCATCAATCTGATTTGAGAGAGTAGTTTCTGTGACTTATTGTAGATCGCGATGTGCCTGCTGTAATATTTTCCATTCTTAACCGTACAGGTAGCAGTGCCCTCCGCGTCTGCAAAGGATCGAATTATCGCAGCCTTGAAATCCTTGAAGGGCGAACTTAAAACTTTCTTAGAATATACCCAACTACCATCTTCTTTCTCCAAGTATGGTAGGAAGCCGTCGAACCACCTTCTACTAGCTTCGATATACCATAAGCCTGTATCCCTTCTATGCACTTTCGTTTTAACGTCGAATTCAGCGAAAGCTTCAGAGATCCGTTCGACGAACTCCTTATCTTTTGAGGCAAGTATATAATTCACTAAATCGTTTTCAGTAGTGAAGCCTAAATATCCATCGCTGGGGATAGTGCCAAGAATTTCACCAAACGCTACCCTTTTCCGCCCATCAACACTGATGTCATGGTTAAATTTCAATATCCTTTCGTTCGCAATGCTCCTAAACTTTTTGAGTCTACTCAAGGAAATCCGCCTCTTATGCTCTATTGATTTTGGTCTTTTCATCTTCAACAATGTCTCTTCAGAGTAAACCCCAACCTTACCTTTATTCCAGGGAATCTGCCCTTTATGAGATAACGATATCTTCCTCTTTGACTCATCTGAATGTTTTCTGCCATAGAACGGATTTTTCTTGCCCTTAAAATTCCTCATAACTGTTCTACCTGTTCTGAGCTCGTGATTTTGGGTTTTGCGATAAAAGTGGTACCCCTTTTTCGCTCTCTATTGGAGGATACGAAATTGAAATTCTCATTTATCTTTCAAGCTCGCTTTTTGCTAATCCTACAAGAAAGTAGACGCCATACGTTAAATGAGTTAAGATTGTTCCAATCCACACTGGAAAAAATAGCCTAATGTCTTTTGAAAGAGCTGCGTTAACAAAAGTTAACAGTAAGTAAGCTAAAACCAAGCTAAAGTATATTGTTCTAAATGTTGAAGAAAAATATGAAACCACTCCACCAAGAACTAAAAATAAGACTAAGAGAGAAGGAAGAAAGTAAGTTAGCTTTAATGAATTTTTTGGATACTTTTTAGCAAAGAACCCTCTATGCAAACCGAATCCTGAAATTTGTTTCAAGTGAGCTAAAAACAATGGTTTACGATGATGATAAACTACAACGTTAGGAGCTTCGATCATCTTTTTCCCCAATTTCTTTATTTCAAGACACATCAAAGTATCTTCACCAGGCCAATACTTCTCATTCCATCCTATTTTTTCAACTACTGACTTTCTTGCGATGAAGTTGCACGAATGAATATCATCAGATTCTCTTGCTTCTCCTGAACTTTTATACCTACTTGAGAGACCTCCAACCATGAACGAAGACAAGATATAACCTGAAGCTTTTTGCATCAAAGAATCCTCTGGTGGAGTTATTCCAGGTCCTCCTACTGCTGCCACTTCGGAGTCCTTAAAGTACGAAATGGCATTCCTCAACCAGTTTTTCTCAGGTCTTGCGTCAGAGTCTATGAAAGCCAGAATTTCTCCCTTTGCATTTTTCATTCCTATGTTTCTCTTCTTTCCAGGAGTTACGTTACCTGTCGGAACAACTTTTACTCCCTCTAATTTTTCATTTTGTTCATCTGGAAGAACAATGATTTCGTAGTTTTCATAGTCTAGCTTCTTGCAATAATCAACACATTCTTTTGTATAGCTATCTATCCTTTTGCAAGGAACTATTATTGAGGCCATTAGATTTTTGCTCTGCATTATATCCTTATGAGAGGTTTATACTCAGGATTTTGTTTTCCTAGGTTTTTCTGATACCATCGTAAAATTCTGTATCTGTAAGTTATCCCAAGTATTTCTACGACCATATTTAGAACTACTTTAAAGCTAAACCTTGAATCTTGTTTTATATATACTGGAGACTCAGCAACCTTTAGTTTTAGTAAGTTCGCCACTAAAAGAGCTTCCACATCCCAAGTATACCTTTTCACTACAAT
>Ga0315298_1005179_pt1 | contig 18792 bp, 12 predicted proteins | sample WHS_1_MG_FD_203077 | JGI IMG/M metagenome (GOLD analysis project Ga0315298, IMG submission 203077) | Extremophilic microbial mat communities from Washburn Hot Springs, YNP, Wyoming, USA - WHS_1_MG | ecosystem: Environmental > Aquatic > Thermal springs > Hot (42-90C) | place: USA: Wyoming...
TCCTCACGTTCCTCGAAGGCCATTATAGGAGAGGAAAGGGACGGGTCAAGCGTGGCCCTCGGCGCGGGTGTAGTTCGTTTTGCAGGGCTCTAAGTCCAGCTTATGTCACCCCTTCGCTCTGCTCAGGCCAAGCTCTGCAGGTTCTGCGAGCTTGCCAACGTGGCGAATGCCGGCCTGCGAGAGGGTCCGGGCTGCACACAACGTCGACTCTGCAGAGGCCCTCGCCCACGCATGTGTTTCGACATTGACACACACTGCAGCCTGTGGTATACTGGCGCATGTAGAGGAAACACTCAAGGGCGTCGACGCTCACGACAGGGCCGTCTTCCGTGGCGGCCCGTCTCTCTTTTTTCCGCAGACTGGCCTCGCACCTCATCGTTCAGACCGCCCCAGGTGCACTCGCACCGTTTTCGCGCCGTGCGGCAGGGGAGATGATGCTATGAATGTATTGGCCAGCCTCGCGGGCGAGGCTCTCACATTTGACGACGTCCTTCTGGTGCCTGGCCCTTCCTCGGTGCTGCCCTCCCAAGTCAGCATCGCCACCCTCCTCACCCCCACCATTGCCCTGCCCATTCCTCTCGTCTCTGCCGCCATGGATACCGTGACCGAGGCGCGCCTCGCCATCGCCTTGGCGCGCGAGGGCGGCATCGGCATCATCCATCGCAACTTGCCACCCGAGGCGCAGGCAGCGGAGGTCGACAAGGTCAAACGGTCCGAGTCGGGCATGATCGTCGACCCCATCACCCTGCCACCCACCGCCACCCTCGCCGAGGCCGAGGCGCTGATGGCCCGCTACCACATCTCCGGCATCCCAATCACCACCGAGGATGGCCGGCTCGTGGGCATCCTCACCAACCGCGACATCCGCTTTGTCGACGACCTGAGTGAGCCCGTCAGCGCCTACATGACGCGTGAAGGGCTGGTCACTGCCCCGCTGGGCACGACCCTCGAGGAGGCCAAGGCCATCCTGCAGGCGCGGCGCATCGAAAAGCTGCCCCTGGTCGACGAGCAGGGCCGGCTCAAGGGGCTGATCACCGTCAAGGACATCCAGAAGAAGCGCGACTATCCCCACGCGGCGCTCGACGAGCGCGGCCGGCTCCGCGTAGGCGCAGCCGTGGGGGTCGGGGCCGACCTGGAAACGCGGCTGGCAGCCCTGGTCGCGGCCGGGGTCGACGTGGTGGTGGTCGACACCTCCCACGGCCACAGCCAGGCTGTGCTCGATGCCGTCCGGCGTATCAAGGCCGCCTATCCTGCGCTGCCGGTGGTGGCGGGCAATGTCGTCACCGCCGAGGGCACACGAGACCTGATCGAGGCTGGGGCCGACGCGGTCAAAGTGGGGGTGGGCGCCGGCTCGATCTGCACCACGCGCATCGTGGCTGGCGTAGGTGTGCCTCAACTCTCGGCCGTGGCCGACTGTGCGGAGGCCGCGCGTCCGTATGGCATCCCCATCATCGCCGATGGCGGCATCAAGTACTCGGGCGATATCGTCAAGGCACTGGCCGCCGGCGCGCACACCGTGATGCTCGGCAGCTTGCTTGCCGGCCTCGACGAGAGCCCGGGGGAGATCGTCCTCTACGAGGGGCGCAGCTTCAAAGAGTACCGCGGCATGGGTTCGATGGCTGCCATGCGCGGCCCCGCCCGCGACCGGTATGCCACAGGCCCCGGCGAAGGCGCGCACAAGGTGGTGCCCGAAGGCATTGAAGGACGGGTTCCCTACAAGGGCCGGCTGAGCGACCTGGTGTTCCAGCTGACCGGAGGCCTGCGCCACGGCATGGGCTACGTGGGGGCTGCCAACCTGGAGGAACTCCGCCAGAAGGCCCGCTTCGTGCGCATCACCAATTCTGGCCTGATCGAGAGCCACCCCCACAGCGTCTTTATCACCAAGGAGGCGCCCAACTACCGGGCCCCGGTCGGAGAATGAACCTGGCGGCGCAAAGCCCCGCCGGCCTGGCAGCCGGCCCTCCGCAAAAGGAAGACTCACAACGGACACGGGAACCGAGGTTCTATGCTCTACCGAGTGAGCGTAGCCCCTGCGCCCGGCCAGCCCGATGCGCGGGGCGCACAGGTGCAGGCAGAAGCGGCCGCCCTGGGCATCGGCGGCCTCGAAAGGGTCGAAGCGGCCATGCTCTACTTCCTCGAGGGCCAGCTGAGCGAGGCCGAGCAGGAACGCTTGGCCCAGGCACTCCTGGCCGACCCTGTGGTCGAACGCTGCAGGTGGGAGGAGGCTAACGGGACCGTGCCTGCTGCGCCGCCCGGCGCTTGGATGGTGGAGGTGGCGCTTCTGCCGGGAGTGACCGACTCCGTGGCCGAGAGCTTGCTCGCGGGGGCGCACCTGTTGGGGGTGGAAGGCCTGGTCTGGGCAGCCACCGCCCAACGTTACGTGCTCTACGGCCCTCTCGCAGAAGCCGATATACACCGTATCGCCCGGACCCTGCTGGCCAACGAGCTCATCCAGTCGTACCGTCTCGGCCCGGTGCGCCCAGTCCGGGCCGCCGGGCCTCGCCCAGCGCCCTGGGTGGAGACCCTTCCGGTGCGGTCGGCGACGCCGGAGGCCTTGGCCCACCTGAGCCGCGAACGTCTGTTGTCGCTCGACCAAGCCGAGATGGCCGCCATCCAACGCTTCTTCGTCGCCGCCGGGCGCGACCCCACCGATGTCGAGTTGGAGACGTTGGCCCAGACCTGGTCGGAGCACTGCGTACACAAGACCTTCAAGGCCCTCATCGAATACCAGGAGTACGACGGCAATCGGCTGGTGCGGAGCGAGCGCATCGACGGGTTGCTCCACACGTTCATCCGCGCGGCCACCGAACGCATCGCCGCCCCCTGGGTCCGCTCTGCCTTCACCGACAACGCCGGCATCGTCGATTTCGACGATGCCTTCGAGGTCTCTTTCAAGGTCGAGACGCACAACCACCCCTCGGCCCTGGAGCCCTTTGGCGGGGCCAACACTGGCGTGGGGGGCGTGGTGCGCGATATCATCGGCGTGTCGGCGCGGCCCATCGCCAACACCGACGTCCTGTGTTTCGGCCCCCAGGACCTGTCCTTCGCCAACCTGCCTGCTGGCGTGCTCCACCCGCAGCGCGTCTGTTCAGGGGTCATCGCCGGCATCGAGGACTATGGCAACAAGATGGGCATCCCCACGGTCAATGGCGCCATCCTCTTCGACGCCGGCTATACTGCCAACCCCCTCGTCTTCTGCGGCTGCGTGGGCATCGCACCCAAGGGACTCCACCGAGGCGACGCCCGGCCCGGCGACCGCGTGCTGGTGATCGGCGGACGCACAGGCCGCGATGGCCTGCATGGCGCCACTTTCTCTTCCGCCGAACTCTCACGCGAGACGGGCGAAGTGGCCGCGGGGGCCGTGCAGATCGGCAACCCCATCACCGAGAAGCTGGTGCTCGAGGCGGTCCTCGCCGCACGCGACCGGGGCCTCTACACCGCCATTACCGACTGTGGTGCCGGCGGGCTCTCGTCGGCTGTGGGCGAGATGGCAAGAAAGGTGGGTGCCACCATCCACCTCGAGCGGGTGCCCCTCAAGTACCAGGGCTTGGTGCCGTGGGAGATCTGGCTGTCCGAGTCGCAGGAACGCATGGTTCTGGCCGTACCGCCCGAGCACGTCGAGGAGGTCATCGACCTCTGCCACGCGCGCGACGTGGAGGCGACCGACATCGGCGAATTCCGCGCCGATGGGCGCCTGGTGGTGTGCTACGCCGGCGAAACTGTGGCCGACCTGCCGATGGAGTTGCTGCATGCTGGCCTGCCACGCCGCAGCTTGCAAGCCGTCTGGCGGCGCCAGCGCCGCCCCGACCCCAAACTGCCCCAAGCCGACCCTGCCGAACTCTTGCTGCGGCTGCTTGCTCACCCCGACGTGGCCAGCAAAGAAGCGGTGATCCGCCGCTACGACCACGAGGTGCAGGGTGGCACAGCCATAAAACCACTGGTGGGCCCGCACGCCGATGGCCCAGGCGACGCGACGGTGCTCGTGCCTCTGGAAGTAGCCGGAGGGGCACTCGCCATCGCCCTGGGCTGCGGCATCGCGCCGCGGTTCGGCGCCAGCGACCCTTACGCCATGGCTGTGGCCGCTGTGGATGAGGCAATCCGCAACGTGGTAGCCGTGGGAGCCAACCCGGCGCGCGTCGCGCTCCTCGACAATTTCTGTTGGGGCAACCCCGAGCGTCCCGAGCAGTTGGGCGCGCTCGTACAGGCCGCCCGCGGTGCCCACGACGCCGCGGTAGCCTACGGCGCGCCTTTCGTCTCGGGCAAGGACTCGCTGTACAACGAGTACGACGACGGGTCGGGGGCACGAGTCGCCATCCCGCCGACCCTGCTCATCTCGGCCCTGGGCATCGTCCCCGATGTGGCACGCGCCGTGACCATGGACCTGAAGGAGGCCGGCAACGCCCTCTATGTCGTTGGCGAGACCCGCCACGAGTTGGGCGAATCGACTCTCTACCGCCTCCTCGGCTTGCCAGGAGGCACAGTGCCGCAGCCGGCTGCTGCCGGGCCGGCCATAGCGCGGGCGCTCCACGCCTGCATCCAGGCGAGCTGGGTGCGCGCCTGCCACGATTGCAGCGAAGGGGGCATCGCGGTGGCCGCGGCTGAGATGGCGCTGGCGGGCGACACCGGGCTACGCCTCGATTTGGCGGTGCTTCCGCGCAGCGGCGACGTGGAGAGCGATCTAGCCGCCCTCTTTGCCGAGTCGAATGCGCGCTACCTGGTGGAAGTGCCTCCGACACACGAAGCCTCCTTTGCCGCGGCGATGGCCGGCCTACCCTGTGCACGCATTGGCCAGGTCGAGGCAGATGGCCGCCTCACCGTGCGTGGCTTGGGCGGGCAGGAGCTACTGAGCCTGCCAGTGCAGGCACTGCGGCAGGCCTGGAAGACCGCACCGGCCACGACCGGCGCCGCAGCGCAGCCTGGGGAGGGAGTATGAAGGTGCGGGTTCTCATCCTCCACGCGCCCGGCACGAACCGTGACCGCGAGGCCGCCTTGGCTTGCCAACTGGCCGGCGGCGAGCCCGAAATCGTGCACCTCAACCAGCTCCTGGCCGGCCAACGCCGGCTCCTGGACTATGGCTTCCTGGTGCTGCCAGGAGGCTTCTCCTACGGCGATAACCTGGGTGCGGGCACTCTGTGGGCGCTCGCCCTCAAGCAGAAGCTGGGCGAGGAGCTGCGGTGCTTCGTGGCCGAGGGGCGGCCCGTCCTGGGCATCTGCAACGGCTTCCAGGCCCTGGTCAAAGCGGGCCTGCTCGGCGAGGAGGGGCTCGACCACCCAGCCACCGTCAACGCCCCCCTTCGTAGTGAAGGCTTTAGCCCTTCACCCGCACACCCAACCCACGCGGCTGAAGCGTCCAAGCCCGGGAGGCACGTAACGCTCACGCGCAACCGCTCTGGCCACTTTGAATGCCGCTGGGTGTATCTGCGCCCCGAGCCCACGAGCGTATGCCTCTTCACACGCGGTCTGGAGGAGCTCCTCTTCGTGCCGGTGGCCCACGGCGAGGGCAATCTGGTGCCCGCAGACCCGGCCCTCATCGCCCGCCTGCGCGCCGTCGGCCGTGTGGCGTTGACCTACGTCGACGCTCAGGGGCAGCCTGCTGGGTACCCAGCCAACCCCAACGGCTCTGCCGGCAACGTAGCGGGCATCTCGAATGCAGCAGGCAACGTCCTCGGCCTGATGCCCCACCCCGAGGACCACGTGTTCCCCTACCAGCACCCGCGCTGGACGCGCGGCGAGGCCGGGGGGATGGGGCTGGCGTTGTTCATCAACGGTGTGCGGGCAGCGCGAGAGGCGGTACGCAATGCCTGATGCGTCTCGGGCAATTCGCGCAACGGCCCCCACCAGCAGGGCGCTCGCCAGCCGCACACTCCATCCGCCCATGCCGAGGGGCGCAGATGTGCCTCGCCACGGCGAAGAGCTTTTGTGCGCCCCTTGGGCGCGGTCAGGGGTGGGGCTGGCTGCGCCAGCCGGCATTCTCGTAGCAGCAGACAGGCGTTGCTGAGGAGGAACCTGTGATCGATGAAGCAGTGTTGCGCCACGCTGCGGCCATGGCCTTCGCCCAGGCCGACCTGCCTGGGCTCGGGCCGCGGCGACAGGGGAAGGTACGTGACTACTACAGCCTGGAGGGCGGCCGGCGCTTGCTCATCACTACCGACCGGCTGTCGGCCTTTGACCGAGTGCTGGGCCTGGTACCCTACAAAGGGCAGGTGCTCAACCAACTCTCGGCCTTTTGGTTCGCACGCACGCAGGATGTGGTGCCCAACCACCTCCTCTCGTTGCCCGACCCCAACGCGGCTGTGGTGCGTGAGTGCCAGGCCTTGCCGGTGGAGGTGGTGGTGCGCGGCTACATCACGGGCGTCACGTCGACCTCCCTCTGGTACCACTATAGCCGCGGCGCCCGCCAGCTGTACGGCCACGTCCTCCCCGAGGGCCTGCACAAGAACGAGCCCTTGCCCCAGCCGATCATCACGCCTACCACACGCGCCACAGGGCCGGGCGGGCACGACGAGCGCATCACCGGTGCCGAGATTGTGGCGCGCGGCCTCGTGTCGGCCGGCGTCTACCAGCAGGTCGAGGAGATAGCACTGGCCCTCTTCGCGCGCGGCAGCGAGGTGGCCCGCCGCGCGGGCCTCATCCTGGTCGACACCAAGTACGAGTTCGGCCTGTGGGACGACCGCGTGCATCTGATCGACGAGGTGCACACGCCCGACTCCAGCCGCTTCTGGCTCGCCGAAACCTACCCCACGCGCCTGGCGGCCGGCGAAGAGCCCGACAGCTACGACAAGGAGCTGGTGCGCCTGTGGTACGCCCAGCGCGGCTACGCCGGCGACGGCGAGCCACCGCCGTGGGATGTGGACTTGGCCGTGCAGACCGCTCGGCGCTACATCGACCTGTGCGAGCGGCTGACCGGGCAGGCCTTTGAGCCCGGCGCCTACCCCGTGCTCCCGCGCCTGGAGAGGAACCTGAGAGAGGCGGGGGTGATGCGTAATGAGCAAGACGTAATGCGTACAACGTGATGCGTAAGGGTGCTTCGGGCAGCGCGTGCCGATCCGACACAGGTTGCGCATTGCTCAGCACGCAGTACGCGCCATGCCCGCCGTCGACTCGCGAACACCGGAGAAGGCTCTATGCTCATCCCCATCATCATGGGTTCGAAAGCTGATCTTCCCTTTGCCGAGCGCATCGCCAAAGCGCTGGAACAGTTCGGCGTCGCCTACGAGCTGCGCGTGGCCTCGGCCCACAAGAGCGTGACACACCTCTTGCACATGTTGCGCAGCTACGAGGAGTCGGGCCGGGTCACAGCCTACATCACGGTGGCCGGGCGCTCGAACGCTCTGAGCGGCCTGGTCGATGCCCAGGTGGCAGCGCCGGTCATCGCCTGCCCCCCCTACGGCGAGGCCTTCGCCGGCGCCGATATCTACTCCTCCCTGCGCATGCCCAAGGGGGTGGCGCCACTGGTCGTGCTCGACCCCGAGGGGGCAGCGTTGGCGGCCGCCAAGCTGGCAGGTCTGGTCGAACCGACTGTGCGGGCGCGGGTGGCAGCCTACCAGGCCCAACTCGCGGCACGCATCGAAGCGGATGATGAGGCCGTGCTGCACGGACGAGGCGATTGATCGTATGGAAGCGACGACATCACGGGCAGGCACGCCCTGGACCGATCCCCTCTCGCCCGGCCCTCTGGCGGAGCTTCGCGAAGCTTGCGGCGTCTTTGGCATCTATGGGCCAGGCGAGGATGTGGCCCGCATCACCTTCTTCGGCCTCTATGCCCTGCAGCATCGCGGTCAGGAGTCGGCCGGTATCGCAGTCTCCGATGGCCAGAGGGTGACCATGCACAAGGCCATGGGCTTGGTGTCGCAGGTCTTTACCGAAGAGCGGCTGCAGCCGCTCACCGGCTTCATCGCCATCGGCCACAACCGCTACTCGACCAAAGGCTCCTCGCGCCTGCCCAATGCCCAGCCATACCTCATCGAATCGGAGCTTGGCCCGCTGGCGGTGGCCCACAATGGCAACCTCGTCAACGCCGCAACGCTGCGGGCGCAGCTCCTCCGACGCGGGGTAGGTCTCAGCTCGACCTCCGACAGCGAGGTCATCACCCAGATGCTGGCTGGCGCGAGGGGCGACACCTGGGAGTCGCGCATCCAGGCGTTCATGGCCGAGGCCCAGGGGGCCTACTCGCTCGTCATCCTCACAGCCCGCGCCCTCTATGCGGTGCGCGATCCTTGGGGCTTCCGGCCGCTCTGCCTGGGGCAGCTGCACGGCAGTTGGGTTGTGGCCTCCGAATCCTGTGCGCTCGCTACGGTCGGCGCCACCTACCTGCGTGAGATCGAGCCTGGCGAGATCGTTGCCATCGACGAGGCCGGCCCCCATACGCTGCGCGGAGCCGCGGCCCAGCCGCAGGCCCTCTGCGTCTTTGAGTACATCTACTTCGCCCGGCCCGACAGCATCCTGCAGGGGCAATGGGTCTACCGGGCGCGGGCAGGGTTGGGCCGGGTACTGGCACGCGAACACCCCGCCGAGGCCGATGTAGTCATGGGCATTCCCGACTCCGCAACCACCGCCGCCATCGGCTACGCCGAAGAGTCTGGCATCCCCTACAGCGAGGGGCTGATCAAGAACCGCTACATTGGCCGCACCTTCATCCAGCCCGACGACCGGCTGCGCCAGGCCGGTGTGGCGCTCAAGTTCAACCCCCTGCCCGACAACCTCAGCGGCCGTCGGGTCGTCGTGGTCGACGACTCGATCGTGCGCGGGAATACCAGCGCGCCCATTGTGGCCATGTTGCGCAGGGCGGGTGCGCGCGAGATCCACATGCGCGTGTCCTCGCCGCCCATCCGCTACCCTTGCATGATGGGAGTCGACATGGCCACCCGCGAGGAGCTCATCGCTCACCGGCTCACGGAAGAGGAGATTCGCCGCTTCCTGGGCGTCGACAGCCTGGGCTACCTCTCGCTGGAAGGGCTCCTCGAAGGCATCGGGCGGCCAGCGGCGGGCTTTTGCCTGGCCTGCTTCACCGGCCACTACCCCGTCGGCTGCCCGTCTGAGGAACGGAAAGAAGCGTTTGGCCGAGTGCTCGGGATCTGATCCGCCAGGGTCGCCCTGCCCTTGCCGAAAGGGTTCTGGGGCAGACGGACCGAGCCATAGGAAGCCAAAATGCTCCATCCCTGCGGGCCAAGGCCGTACGGCCAGCAGGGGCAAGGGGAAGGACGCGCGCGCGTCGGGTGCGTATGAGAGGAAGGCGCTGTCTCTCATGACGCACCAAGCAGAGGTGACACCATGAACATCCTTGTCGTCGGCTCGGGAGGCCGCGAGCATGCCCTGGCCTGGAAGCTGGCGCAGTCGCCCCAGGTCGACAGGCTGTACGTAGCCCCGGGCAATGCGGGCACAGCCGAGGTGGCCGAGAACCTGCCCGTCGCCGCTGACGACATCGAGGGGCTAGCGGCGGCGGCCCGCGCTCACCGGGTCGACCTGACGGTGGTCGGCCCCGAGGCACCTCTGGCCGCCGGTATCGTCGATCACTTCCAGGCCGAGGGCCTGCCCGTCTTCGGACCGTCGGCACAGGCCGCCCAACTGGAAGCGAACAAGGCCTTCGCAAAGGACCTGATGGCGCGCCATGGCATCCCCACCGCCCGCTACCGCACTTTCACGGCCTTCGACGAGGCACTCGCCTATGCGCGCCAGGAGCCGTACCCGCTGGTGGTCAAAGCGAGCGGGCTGGCCGCGGGCAAGGGCGTAACCGTCTGCCATACCCTTGCCGAGGCCGAGACAGCCCTCCGGCGGGCGATGGTGGCGCGCGAATTCGGCGCCTCGGGCGAGCAAGTGGTGGTGGAGGAGTGCCTGAGCGGCCCCGAGGCAAGCGTGATGGCCTTTACCGACGGGCACACCGTGCAGCCCATGGTGGTGGCCCAGGACCACAAGGCACTGCTCGACGGCAATCTAGGCCCCAATACCGGCGGCATGGGTAGCTATGCCCCCGCCCCCATCGTGGGGCCTGCCCTCCTGGCCGAGATTGCCTCGCAGATCCTGCAGCCCACCGTCGACGCGCTGCGCGCGGAGGGCATCACCTACCGCGGCGTGCTCTATGCCGGCCTCATGCTCACCGAGCGCGGCCCGCAGGTGCTCGAGTTCAATGTGCGCCTGGGCGACCCCGAGGCACAGGCTATCCTTCCCCTGCTCGATGGCGACCTGGTGCCGGTGCTCCAGGCGTGCCTCCATGGCACCCTCCGCCAGGTGCCGCTGCGCTGGTACGCGCGGCACTGCCTTTGCGTCGTTGTGGCCTCAGCCGGCTACCCAGGGGCCTACCGCAAGGGCCTGCCCATTTCGGGCCTCGCCGATGCGGCACGTGTGCCCGAGACGATGATCTTTCACGCTGGCACAGCGCGGGCCGGCCACCAGGTGGTCACCGCTGGCGGTCGCGTCCTCGGCATTACCGCCCTGGGCAGCACCCTGGCCCAGGCCGCCGAGCGCGCCTACCAGGCAGTCGAATGCGTGCACTTTGCGGGCATGCACTATCGGCGCGACATCGGCGCCACTGCGTTGGGAGCCGGTCGAACTGACGGAGCTGGGGGCGCGGCCGGGGGCGGCGGCCTTCCGCAGCCCCGCTGCGGCGCCAGCACGGGGTGACCACGCTGACCGTACCCTGGGAGGACGGGAGATGACTGGTGCATATCGCCGCGCCGGCGTCGACATCGATGCCGGCAATCGGGCGGTGGAACTCATGCGTGCAGCCGTGCGCTCCACCTACGGCCCTGAGGTGCTGGCAGGCATTGGCGCTTTCGGCGGGCTTTACGACGCGGCCTGCCTCTGCCACGCCCGAGCGCCCGTGCTCGTGGCGTCGACCGACGGGGTGGGCACCAAGACGCGCATCGCCGTAGCTGCGGGGCGCCTGGAAGGGCTGGGCGAGGATATTGTCAACCACTGCATCAACGACATCCTCGTACAAGGAGCGCGGCCTCTCTTCTTCCTCGATTATGTCGCTATGGCGAAGCTCGATCCACAGGCGGTGGCGCGCATCGTGGCAGGCGCAGCCCACGCCTGCCGAGCCGCTGGCTGCGCTCTCCTGGGCGGCGAGACGGCCGAAATGCCCGGCGTCTATGCCCCCGGTGAGATCGACCTGGTCGGCACCATCGTCGGCTGGGTGGAACGCGAGCACCTCATCGATGGCTCGGCGGTGACCGCAGGCGATGCCGTCATCGGCCTGCCCTCCAGCGGCCTGCACACCAATGGCTACTCTCTGGCACGGCACGTCTTCGCCGACGTCCCGCTCGACACGGTCTACCCCGAGCTGGGTCGTCCCCTCGTCGAGGTGCTCCTCGAGCCACACCGCTCGTACTTGAGTGACCTGGAAGCTCTCTGGGCTGCTGGCGTCGAAGTCCGGGCCATGGCCCACATCACCGGCGGCGGGTTCACCGAGAACATTCCACGGGTGCTGCCGGCCGGCGTGGGCGTGCGGCTGCACAACGACGCGTGGAAGGTGCCGGCCATCTTCCGCCTGATCCAACAGCGTGGCGCTATCGACGATTGCGAGATGTTCCGCGTCTTCAACATGGGCATCGGCATGGTGGTGATCGTCCCCTCAGCGCAGGCCAGTCGCACCCTTCAGACGTTGCCTGATGCGCGGGCCATCGGCGAAGCCGTGCCGTGGAATGGCAGAGGCCCGCGGGTTGCGCTGTCGTGAGAGGAGGAGTGCTCATGACGCGTATCGCCGTCCTCATCTCGGGGCATGGCTCAAACCTGCAGGCTATCCTCGACGCCGTGACCAGCGGTGCGCTCCCTGGCGTCGAGGTGGCTCTGGTAGTCTCGAACCGGCGCGACGCCTTGGGCATAGAGCGGGCGATCCGCGCGGGTGTGCCAACCGTCTACTTTCCTCTGGCCCCCTACCGGCAGGCCGGCCGGCCCCGCACCGACTATGACGCCGACCTGGCCGCCATCCTGCATGCCTTTCGCGTGCAATGGGCAGTGCTCGCCGGCTGGATGCACATCCTCAGCGAAGCCTTCTTTGCCCGCTTTGGCCGCAACGTACTCAACCTGCACCCCGCGTTGCCCGGCCAGTTCCCGGGCACCGGCGCCATCGCCCGCGCCTACGAGGCAGCGCAACGTGGTGAGACCGACCACACCGGCGTCATGGTGCACAAGGTGCCCGACGAGGGGGTCGACGCCGGGCCGGTGATCCTTCAGGAGGAGGTGCCCATCTACCCCGGCGAGAGCCTGGCATCGCTCGAGGCGCGCATCCACGCGGTGGAGCACCGGCTGATTGTCGAGGCGCTGCAGAAGGTTCTCTAGCTCTGCGGCAACATGGCGCGCCAAGTTGGGGTTACGTCGCTCCGTCCCGCTCCGCTCCACTTCTCGCAATGACAGCAGGGAAGTGCCGCGCTATCCCCTGTCTCGGCGCGGAGCGTCAGCGAAGACACTCCTACACCTGCCGAGCCGCTTTCCTCTCGGGCCCGCGCCCCGCTCGCCATGGCAAGAGGGAAGCTGGGTCGCTTGCCCTTCCGCCAGCGATGGCCTATACTCCCATGCCAACAACAGCGGCCCTGTGCGTCGAGGGAGGTACGGCCCATGCGTTTCTCGCAGCTCTTTGGGCGCACGCTGCGCGAGGTCCCAGCCGAAGCCGAGCTGGTAAGCCACCAGCTCTTGGTGCGCGCGGCGATGATCCGCCAGTTGGCAGCGGGCATCTACTCGTACCTGCCCCTCGGCTGGCGCGTGCTAGCCAAGATCGAAGCCATCATGCGGCAGGAGATGGACCGCATCGGCGGGCAGGAGATGCTCATGCCCGTGGTCCATCCGGCCGAGATCTGGCAGGCCACAGGGCGCTGGCAGGCCCCCTCTCCCGGGCCAGCCCTGGCCCGCTTCCGCGACCGCTGGGGCCACGACCTGGTCATCGCCATGACCCATGAGGAGGTCGTTGCCGACCTGCTCAAGTCGGAGGTCTTTTCCTACCGCCAGTTGCCCTTCATGGTCTACCACATCCAGACCAAATTCCGCGACGAGCCGCGCCCCCGCGGTGGCCTCATCCGCGTCCGCGAGTTCGTGATGAAAGACGCCTACAGCTGCCACCCCGACCAGACCAGCCTCGACGAGTTCTACCCCCGCATGTACGAGGCCTACATGCGCATCTTCCAGCGCTGCCACCTGGAGCACGTGGCAGTCGAAGCCGATACCGGCATGATGGGGGGCGCCGTCTCTCACGAGTTCATGGCCATCACCAACATCGGCGAGGATACCCTCATCACCTGCAGCGGCTGCTCTTACAGCGCCAACATCGAACGGGCCGAGTTCCGAAAGACCGAGGCTGGCCGCGAACCGCCACGCGAAATCCAGCTGGTGCCCACGCCCGGTGCGACCACCATCGAAGGTGTGGCCGCCTTCCTCGGCGTCCCCACCAGCCAGACCATCAAGGCGGTCTTTTTCACAACCCCAGAGGGCGAGCTGATCTTCGCGGTGATCCGGGGCGACCTGTCGGTGAACGAGGTCAAGCTGTCGAACGTGCTGGGCGGGGTACCCCTGCGCCCTGCGACGGAGGAGGAACTGCAAGCCAAGGGCATCGTCGCTGGCTATGCCTCACCCGTAGGCTTGAGCGGCGTGCGCGTGGTGGCCGACGACTCGCTGCGCACCGGCACCAACTTTGTGGCCGGGGCCAACCGCCCCGGGTACCACTACCTCAACGTGAACTACCCTCGCGACTTTCAGGCCGACATCGAGGCCGACATCGCTATGGCCCAGGAAGGGCTGCGCTGCCCTCGCTGCGAGAGTCTGCTGCAAGAGGCCCGCGGCATCGAGCTCGGGCACCTCTTCAAGCTCGGCACCCGCTATTCGGCCGCCGTAGGCGCGACTTTTCTCGACCAAACCGGCGAGTCGCGCCCCATCGTCATGGGCTCCTACGGCATCGGCACCGGCCGCCTGCTGGCGGCTATCGTCGAGGAGCACCACGACGACAAGGGGATCATCTGGCCTCCCTCCGTGGCGCCCTACCAGGTACACCTGGTGAGCCTGGGGCTCGACAACCCCGACGTGCGTGGCGCCGCCGACGCCCTCTATGCAGAGCTGCAGGAGGCCGGGCTGGAGGTGCTCTACGACGACCGTGAAGAGTCGGCGGGCGTCAAATTCAACGACGCGGACCTCATCGGCATCCCTCTGCGCCTCACCGTCAGCCCGCGCAACCTCAAGGCCGACGTCGTCGAGGCCAAGTTGCGCTGGCAGGAGGAACGCACCCTGCTGCCGCGGGCCTCCGTCGTGGCCCTTTCGCGCGACCTGCTCGCGCGCGCCGAGCTGCCCGAGTAGCACCCCGATCGTCCTTGGCGCTACCCGTGCCCGGCAGAACCTCTGGCCGAGGCCACGCCACGTGGCACGCCCATCTCATGGCGCACCCGCCAGGCGCTCTAATCCAGCCGGGCGATCAGGAAGGGCGACAGCATCTCCCACTGCGACAGGCCCCCATGCATGCCCATGGGCGGGCGCTCGCGCCGGCGGTGGTCCAGCAGATTGTGGTCACGCCCAAGGACGATCATATCGCCCACGCGGTTGGCCACCTCCTCGGCGGCGCGGCCGGTGCCCAGCAGCCCCGCCTCCAGCGCTGCCTGCGAGCGGATGGTCACGAACTTCTCCGAGAGGTGTTCGCTCAGGTACTGCTCGGCCGCTTCAAGCTGGCCCTGGCGTGCATACAGGTAGGCCGCCCGCAGGCTACCGGTGACCGGCAGGAGCAGGTGGCTGCGGAGCTCGGGATAATCGGCCACATAGGTGGAGACGCCGGCGCCAGGCAGTTGCCCGTGGTCGCTGGTCAGGATCAGGAGCGTGCCACGCCGTTGCTGGGGCGTCAGCTCGCTGAGGAACTCGCGTTCCAGCGAGTAGGTCAGGCTGCGCATCTGAGCACGCCACATGGGGCTCTCTGGCCCGTCGAGGTGGCCCACGTTGTCCACCTCGTGCATGTAACCCACCAGGAGCAAGCGTTCGTCGAGGTGATCGGCAAGCATACAGCGCATGCGCGCGCACATGTCGGCGGGCGTCACGAAGCGAACCACTTCCGTCACACCGCGGTAGGAAATGCGCGAAAAGCCCGTCACCGCCAGGTCACGGTTGATCAGGGTACGCACGTTGACGCCCTGCTCCGTCAGGACCTCGGCCAGCCCTGGCACGGGCGAGAACTCCTCGGGCACCAGCCCGCGCCCCAGCATCTGGTCGCGCTCGCGCTCGCCGGCCACGCTGAAGGTCAACATATCGACCACCGCGCCATGCTCGCGCAGGTACATCAAGTGCCCTACCAGCCCGTGTTGTGCGGGGCCGTAACCGGTCCACAGGCTCGTGAGGGCCGAGGTCGTGGTGCTCGGAAAGACCGAAGTCAAGGGCACAAAACGCCCCTCACGGGCTAGCCGGGCCAGGCTCGTGTCGGGCTCATCTTCGAACCACTCGCGAGTATGCAGCCAGCCCACCGCGTCCACAATGAGCCACACCACGCGCTTCACCCCATCGGCTAGGTCGAGCCAGAGGTCATCGGGCAGGGGGGCAGCGGCCTTGGGCAGTTTGGCGCCCAGCAACTCGGCCAGGGTGGCCGGCACGTTAGCGGCCGATAACCCGTGGCATGGCACCACAAACTCCTCCGGCAGGCCCAGCGCCGCTAGCGCCGGCGACCGCTGCTCCACCAGAAAGCGCTCCAGATCGTCGGCCGAGCGCACCAGATAGCCAGGCAGGCAACCACTCTGCATGTTATGCTCCAGGCGCAGAAGGTCGGGTCGGAATGAGCCCAGCAACAAGCGTGCCCGGTGGAGAACTTTAACTCCCCTTGCTCACAGGGTGCGCCTGGTTGTATAATACGCCCCGCAACGCGCCAGTGCCGGCAACTGGCCGGCCACCCACACTCGCGGAGGAATCTCGTGCGCTTCCTGCACATGGCCGATGTCCACCTGGGCTATCAGCAGTACAACTGCCGAGAGCGTTTCAACGACTTTGGGCGCGCCTTCCTGTACGCCGTCGACCAGGCGAGCGAGCGCAGGGTCGATGCCGTGCTCCTGGCGGGTGACCTCTTTGAGAAACGCATTGTGGACCCTCTGGCCATGCGCCAAGCGGTGGAGGGGCTGCAGGAACTGCACAGGGCACGCATCCCCGTCATCGCTGTGGAGGGCAACCACGAGCGCGCCCACTACCGCGACCAGTACTCGTGGCTCGAGTTCCTCGATGCCATCGGCCTGATCACCCTGCTGAACCCTACCCTCCAGGGTGGGCAGCTGCGCCTCGACCCCTATTCGCCCGAGAGCGGCGGCGCCTATGTAGACCTGCCCGGTGGGGTGCGTGTCTACGGCCTCAAGTACTATGGCGCCTCCACCGACCGTGTGCTGGGCCTCCTGGCCGAGAGTCTGGCCGCCCAGGACGGCCCTCGCCCTGCCTACTCTATCCTGCTCATGCACGCTGGGCTCGAGGGCATCCTTCCCCGCTGCTCTGGCGTAGCCTCGCGCCGAGCGGTGGAGGCGCTGCGCCCCTGGGTCAACTATCTGGCGCTCGGCCATATCCACAAGCCCTACGAGGTCGACGACTGGATCTATAATCCCGGCTCGCTCGAGACCTGGGCCATAGACGAGGCCGAGTGGACCGACCGCGGCTTCTACATCGTCGACCTGGCGGCCCACAGCCCCGTGACCCACCAGGCCAGGCTCATCCCCACGCCACGCCGGCGCTTCATCCGCCTGCAGGTATCTGTGACTGCCTGCCCCAACCCCCAGGCCGTCTATGACGCCGTGCGGGCCAAGGTGGAGGCAGCGGCCCAGGCGCGCCGCAGCTCTCAAGGTGCCGAGCCAGCCGTCGTGGAGTTGAGCCTGGAGGGCTCCCTGGCTTTCGACCGCCTGGACCTCGATCTTGCTTATGTCGAAGCCATCGTGAAGGAGGGTTTTCAACCCCTGCTGGTGCGGGTCCAGAATGCTGCCTCGCCGCCCGAGTTCGAGGTCGGGCGATGCCCGGCTACCAGCCGGGCCGAACTCGAGCACGAGGTGCTCCGCGAGCTGATCGAACGCGATGAACGGTTCCGCCGCGCGGCCGACCAGTGGGCCGAGGTGGCCCTCGGCCTTAAGCGCATGGCCTTGGAGGGCTCTCCGCCCGATGCCATCGTCGAGTACTTGCGCGAGCGGCGTAGCGCCTTGGCCGCCCAGGATAGCTAGCCCATGGAAATCCGCAGCCTTGAGCTCGAGAACGTCAAGTCGTATGCCCACGAAACCATCTTCTTTGCGCAGGGCACCAATGCCATCTGTGGGCCCAACGGAGCGGGCAAAAGCACCATTCTCGAAGCACTGGGCTTTGCCCTCTTCGACCACGTGCCGTGCCGGCCCATCGCCAACTTGGTCCGCGAAGGGGAAAAGACGGCGACCATCACCGTCACCGTGATCGCCGACGACGAGCGCGAGTATCAGGTTGTGCGTCGCTGCGGTGGCACGAACCAGTATTACGTTTACGATCCCGAGCTCGGCGGCAAGATTGCCGATGGGAGCATCGACGTCATCGCCTGGCTTCGCGAGCAGTTCGGCGTCGAAGAGACGGTCGACCTAGCTGCACTCTTTCACGACGCGGTGGGGGTGCCGCAGGGCCTGCTCACGGCAGCCTTCCTCGAAGCGCCGCGGGTCCGCAAAGGAGTCTTCGACCCCCTGCTGCGTGTCGAAGAGTACGGCGAGGCCTTTAACAAGCTCCTCGATACCAGGCGTGCCCTCGACGAGCGCACCCACCAGACCGAAACCCAGATCGCCGCCCTGCAGGCCGAGGCCCGCGAACTGCCCGACCTCGAGGCCCGTGCCACCCAGCTGGCCGAGGAGCTGGGCTCGTGCCGTGCCCGCCTGGCCGAGCTGGAGGGCGAACTGGCGGCGCTCGCTCGCAGAAAACGAGAGTTGGAGGCAGCCCGCGAGCGCCTCCAGGACCTGGCACGCGAGGCCAGTCGCCTCGACGAACGCATCGCCGGCCTGACAGCGCGCGCTCAGGAGGCGAGCCACGCTGTGGAGGCAGCTGAGGCTGCCCTGCGCATCCTGGCCGAGTGCGAAGCGGGCCACCAGGCCTACCTGGCTGCTCAGGAGACCCAGCGCGCCCTTCAGGCCCGCATCGACGAGCGCGCCCGCCTCGAGCGAGCGCTCGCCGACGCCCGGTTGCAGGCCGGGCTGGCAGGCGAACGCCTGCAGCGCGCCCAGCGCGACCTGGCCTTGGCCGAGGCGGCAGCCCGAGAGGCAGAGGAGCTCCGGCCCAAGGTCGAGGAACAGGCCCGCCTCGAAGAAGCCCTTCAGGCGGCCACCGACCAGGTGCGCCGCTCCGAGGCAGCCGAGGCTGTGCTGGGCCACGAACAAGCGCGGCTCAGCGAGTTGGAGAAGCGGCTGCACGACGTAGCAGCTGGCCTCGAGCAGGCCTCGCGCCTCGAAGCAGACTGCCGTGCCAAACGCCAGCGGCTGGAGGAGCTGGCAGCCGGCCTGGAAACGCTGCGCACCGCGCAGGCCCAGCGCCAGGCCGCGCTCAGCCATATCGAAGAGCAGAGCGCGGCATTGGCGCGCGTCGAATCGCCCCAGTGCCCGGTGTGTGAGGGCGACCTGAGCCCTGCGCGCCGCGACGAGCTCTTGCAACGCAACGCAAGCCAGACCGAGCTGTACCGCCAGCAGTTGCTCGACTTGGCCGCCCGCCAGGCCAGCGCCGAGGCCGAACGCCAGACCGTTGCCAGCAGCCTGCAGGCCTTGGAAACACGCTTGGCACGCCTGCCCCGCCCCGCCGACCACGAAGCACTCCTCGCCGAGATCGGCCGACGACGTCAAGCCCATAGGCGGCGCGCAATTCCTGCAGCCGGTTCAA
>Ga0315298_1005181_pt1 | contig 18786 bp, 11 predicted proteins | sample WHS_1_MG_FD_203077 | JGI IMG/M metagenome (GOLD analysis project Ga0315298, IMG submission 203077) | Extremophilic microbial mat communities from Washburn Hot Springs, YNP, Wyoming, USA - WHS_1_MG | ecosystem: Environmental > Aquatic > Thermal springs > Hot (42-90C) | place: USA: Wyoming...
CCGAGGCCGTTGTCTTGGCGAAGTTTGCATCCATAGGCTTGCTTTCCTTAGGAATGGCTGCTTTCTGGATGGTCCCGTTGTTTCAAACGATAGACGCGTATCATAGTTTTCCAGCCGTCACATGGGCTGTGGGCCCCTCTATTTTTGGAGAAATCTTTGCCAGCATACCGTGGTATTTATTGGTTTTTTATTGCATAGGTGCTTTCACGCCCTTTTTTGCCCGAAAGAAAACCTCCTATTCCTCCTTAGCCTCCTCAAGCGTCATTCTTCTGCTGCAGTTTTTGAATCTCGTTAATTTATACGACGGCAACGTCGGGCTGAGGCTTATTTTCGCATTCATGGCATCGCTGGTTTTACTGATTTCCTCCGAGGACCTGGCCGTGTCGTTCCTGCTTGCCTCCATATCCATTTTAGGGCTTCTAGCAACTGGACCAGACACGTATCTTGTTTATTTCGGCCCGTTGAGATTGGACTTGCTTAACCTAATACCTTTTGCGAGAAACTTCGGCTATTCTAAGTTTAATGCTCCAGTCAGAATTCTAATACTTAGCCTAGCGGCCCTAGGCTCCTCTAGGCTTTTGAACAAGCTTTACTCCCTGTCCAAGGCGACAAGGTTTTCATCAGTCTCTCCAATAGTTTCCGGATTGATCGCATTCATGATTATAAACTCTTCACTTAGTGCTCAACTGCAGAACACTGATCTAGCCTACCCCTTTTCCAAGGAGAAGGTTTTCAAGCTGACTTCGGATTATCCTGGTTTCAAAAAAGTTGACGAGCTTATAGGCTGGGTAAAAAACAATGTTGCTGAAAACACCTACATACTTTTTCAAGATACTGTGGATTTCGGCGACGGTGAGAACTTTCAAACGTCGCATTATGTCTATGTTGCTTCACTAGCCTTAGAAAGACCAGTAATTGGAGGTTGTATGGGTACTAATTATATTACAAATCCTTATGTTAAGACTGAAGGGGGCTATCTTCTAGGCTTTAGGGTTGAGAGACTATTGGAGGATGATTTGCTTCAGAGACTGGTGGATGAGCTTGGAATCGGCTATATAGCTGTCCATGACTTAATGTTGATTAACGCTTTAAACTCCTCTACCGATTTTAGTCTTAAGTATTATAATGGCCTTTATGCTGTTTTTAGAAAAAACAATTTCTCCAAGATCGTTTTCATTGAAGGAGGTGGGATTGTTGAATCTGTAGACTTCACTATAAATAGGATTGTAGTTTATTTATCTAACGTTTCTGGCAACACCTCCTACTTGTTAATCAGGCAGGTAAACTTTCCAGGCTTCACTGCTGAAGCCGATGGAAAAATCGTCCAGATAGATACATATTATCCAAAGTTGCCAAACATGGTGTTAAACTGGCATTGGGTTCAACCTGTTTACGATTGGAGGGTTCCGTTTATCAAGCTGAAAATACCACCTGGTACACGCAAAGTAACCCTAAATTTCAATATTCATACTGTGGGAAGCGATATTTCGAAAATATCCTGGATCACTTTTCTCAGCCTTTTAGCTCTGTCGATGGTTCTGATGGTATCAAGAAAGGTGTTTGGAAGAATTCGCTTCAAGTTTGTTAAACCAGAGAGATATGTGAAAAATCTGCCCACGTAATGCGGGAGCTATTGGGAAATGAGATATTAAACTAAAACTATGTTTTTGAAAACATTGGCAATTTTTATTGGAAAACTTTAAAAAGAATCATTTTTTCCCTCTCAAAATTCATGGAAGCACGTGAGAGGGTTAAAACAGTTCTAGCTGGGGGTTTGCCTGATAGGATACCGTGGCTAATATATTCAGATCATCTCCCAAGGGGGAGCTTTGAACGTGAAATGAGGAATATGGGGCTGGGCCTTGACGTCCGGTGCAGTGTGTACAAAGCGTCGATGCCCAATGTAAGAATTGAAGTAAGTGTGAAAGGCGACTACGAATATAGAATTTACCATACTCCTAGGGGCGACGTATCTACGCGGGTAAGAACCGGGCTTAAATTCCAATTTCCAAGAGGTTCTTGGGTGGCTGAGCATCCCGTGAAGGAAGTTAGCGATATTAAGGTTTTAAAGTTTATAATTGAGGACACTGTCTACGAGCCCGATTATGATAACTACAAGCAACTCAACGAGGAACTTGGAGATGACGGTGTTGTAACCGTTGGAGCCGATTACACCCCATTAATGAAGATAATCCTTGTATATATGGGTTTCAGAACATTTGCCATGGTTCTAAAAAGAAATCCAGAGGAGATTGCAGAGCTCATAGAAGTTATTGATAAAAAATACACAGAGATGTATAGAATTATAGCTGATTCCCCTGCAGAAATCATCAGAATCGGGGACAATATTGATAGCATATTTGTATCTCCATCCCTATTTGAGAAATATTGTTTGCCGTACTACAATAAGTATATTAATATACTTAAAGAAAGGGGGAAAACAGTAACGTCCCATATGGATGGGAGGCTTAGGATACTCAAGGATTTAATAGCTAAGACTAAATTTGACGCTATAGAAGCGTTCACGCCTCCACCGCTAGGCGACCTTCACCCGAGAGAAGCTAAGGAGGCTTGGAGAGATAAGGTGATATGGATGAACTTTCCAGAAAGCATCTTCCTCAATACCTCTGAGGAGATAAGGGACTACACGATTAGTCTCCTTGAAGGCATAGCTCCTGGCAAGGGTTTCATCCTAAGTATAACTGAAGACATCCATCCGGAGCATTTCAGAAAAGGAATAAGAACCGTAACCGAAACGATCTATGAATGTGGTATTCTACCTATAAAACCACCGCTCCTAAAAAATAGATTGAACCATTAGATTATTTTAAGTGCTTGGCGTATCCGAGAGCCTGCTTGAAAGATAGCATAATATGAGATTATCAGGAGAAATAAGGAATCATATACCTTTTTCTAGAAGGGTAATATCCAAATGGATTTATAGATACAGACTAAAGCACCAGCTATTCCCGCTACTATACCTGTTCCCGTGGCCACTCCTGCTACTATAACGGCTCTATAGGCATTCCAATTATCTTTTCCCATATACCTTTCAAAAACATAGCGTCCAATTAGACCTCCCAAAAACATGGATATGGTGTAAGGTGGCACGATCGTAGTTCCCGTGACTAGGCCTACAAAATTGAATGGGACTCCTACGAACTTCGTTAAAAGATGGCCCAGTATGCCCACTGAAGTCATGCCGACGAAAGAATAAGCCATTACATTGGGATTTGCAGTGATTTGTCTCGATACCCAAACACCTTGTGATATTGCTTGTATCGGCCAATTAATTAAGGTATAGGGGTATTGGGAGGAGGGGATCGGGGCCATCGCCCAGAAGAAGGAAACATATATGAAACCAAATATGTGGTATAGGATCACGGTCAATATGTAGGCCTTAAATAGGTCCATGGGTTTCGTTTCAGTTAAGTACGCAGTCTTAACACCCTCAACCCAGAGAGGTGCGGAGGACCCCCCGATTGTTGGTGAGATAAACCATGCATCAGCAGCAGGATAGCCAGATAAGAGGATTAAACCCTGCCAAACAAATGGTAGTGGCATAAGTTGCCCTGTTTCTCCCCTTGCCCTTGTTCCGGCTATGGAAAATACGAGTCCCAATCCTATGGTAGAAGCAGCGATCCATACCGGGAACCCTGGCACGAGTAAACTAAAGACTATCACGGAACAGCCTGAAGCGGCAAGATACATCAGCAACAACCATTTAAGAGACGGGAATTCAGATTTTTTAGTCCTGAAGGCGGCAGGAGGCTTAAAAATTGTTTTAAATGTTTTATAATGCAGGACTATCGTGAATACTGCAAGAGACAAAAGAAAACTCACTTGGGGAAAAGCCCATACTCTTAGGTATGAGCGTTGCCAAACCAGAGTCAGATTCATTCCTCGCGACCACTCTGAGGACCATAGAGGAAATACGTCTTTGAACGATGTGAGGGCAAGCCAGTTACCGAATACCCAAGTAGCTAGTGAGCCGATTAACATGTAGGTCAATAGGTTGAGCGGGAGCAAGAAACCGGTTAGCCATGAAAGCGGGTCGGTGGCAATCCCGAAAGCGGCTCCTGGCATTACCTGTTCTATTCCAAAGAGCCCCGTGGTTAAGTCGAACCAAGGTATAGGTATGAGTTGCATCGGGATATTATACATCCCTAGTGTCAACACCGGGACACCGAAAACGAATGCGCCGTAAACTGCACCGGCAAAGGCGGATATGGTGAAGTAATGCATCCTTTTCTCCTCCCTCTCGGTTAATGTTATGGCTAACTGGGCACCGACTTGGGCAAGAGGGAAAGGCAACTCTTCTGCCTCAAGGAAAATTCGCGAATTAATCATGGCTAAAGCCACTTCTTGAATGATCCAGATAACTCCGAATTGGATGGTTGCTATAAACATTGGGAGAGCCCAATCCGGGTGGAAGAATGTTCTAACAACGTACGCTGTTGAATCATATCTGGGAGCCCACCATTCTGGCACGACCTCAGGAATAGGTCTACTCGTATATGGGTCTATAAAAGACCATGTGACAAAGGACCTTACGAAATAAGCATTATACACATAGTTTAAGAAAACGGGTGTTCCACTAGCCATCCCTGCCATCATGTAAACTATGAATATCTCCTGCTTGGTCATGGGCGTTCCCATGAGTGACGAAAGTTCGACGAAAAGTATTGCTAGTATGTAAACGGAGGCGGAAGCTGTAGTTGTACCCGAGATCATTAAGAGCAGAGTGTTTATCGGCAAAAAGATTGCTGATGCGATTACAAGGGCTAAGATTGATCTCCAAGTAACTCCCTTCTCGAATCTTACGCTTTTCCCTTCGTTCGAGACAGCTGTATTTTCCATGGCAAACTACCCCCTTTGTTCAACGTTTTGTAAATACCTAATTCTATCCTCTTCCCTCAAGCTCCTCCACAGAAGTAGTTGTTTCCTTATAGCGTCGACGACGATACGGTTTGTAGAGGCCCACACTGTTGGGACGCCTGCAAGCTTCTTAATATCTACGGAAAAGAACCACTTTGTCTCATTTTCAGGACGATAGCTCCTCACCATCAGCTCCTGTATTACGTTGGATTCTAACGGGAGCAGGCGCATGGTGGTTATCAACGCTTTCTCTTCACGGGATGGCTTAATATCCATTACTATGAATGGCTGTTCCGATTCCACTGTATGAGCTGAAAAGTACTCTGAAAGATAGTTGATTATCCCGTAAACTTCAGTATCGCTTTCCACCGAGACTGGTAAAGGAATAGTCCATTCATCGCCTTTAGGTTTAGTCGTGATCTTCCACTTACGTTCGAGAGATGGAGTGATGAGCCTTGACGCTATAATCGCAGGGTAAATAGTTGCCAGGATAATACTGCTTATGGAGGCGATAAGTACAACCACAGTGGCTAAGGATGAAGTATTAGAAACGAAGCCTACGGGGAGGTAGCCGGTTTCCACCAAGATCAGGTTCGCAGCAATTCCTAGCAGATAGCCGAGTACCCCTGCAGTAACAGCGTAGATAATAGACTCGGCGAAGAATATTAGGGTAACACCCTTGGGAGAGAGACCAATTGAGCTGTAGATCTTTATCTCTCCAACACGTTCCTTTACCCCCGTGATGATCGTGTTAAACATTGTCAGGCATCCGAGTATTATTGGCACTACTGTGAAAGCCCATCCTTGAGCTTCAAACCAACTGACAGGGCTGGGGACATATACTTTTTCCTCAAGACTCGTGTAAATTCTTACCCCTTTTAAGATTAAAGCAAGGCTGTTGCTTACAGCTTTAATGGTAGAACGATTATCCGTCCTTACGGTAACGCTTGCAATATATCCACCCAAGTCATGGTAGGCTGTCTTCCACGGCACCACGATTATCTCTTCCCAAGAAAGCGGGATTGCTTGTGCTTGGCCCTCCACTGGACGCCCAGCAGCCAATGACGGTATTAAGTTTGGATCTACCGGAGTTATTGCATAGTTATCAAGGTCTCTCAAGGAGTTAAATAATTCAGAATTATATATTCCTATCACAGTTAAATTGAACGTACCGTATCGAACAGTGTCCCCTACATCAACCTGAAGCCTCTCCGCGATCCTCTCTGGCAGTATGCAGGCGAAACGGTCGAAATCATAAAACCATCGGCCCTTGATACTGGTAGTGTAAAGTTCAATTTCATTCGGCGATAGGCCTAACACCGCCTTAACCCTAGCAGAACCCTTGTCACTCACAATACTCTGGTAGACAGCTTCTGTTCCAACCAATTGAGGATAATGCCAAACCCTCGGCGCAATGATCGCATCAGGAGCCACAGCCTTTATGGAATCCAGGAAAGCTGGGCTGATGATGTTATCCGGCGCTAGACTCACATACATCTCTTTTTTAAATAGCAAGCCCTCATAAGTTGCAGGAAGATCCGGCAAGAAGGCGAACTTGGCTTCCGAAGTCGGGAAGATCGAGGTGAATGCTATCAGAGCGAAAGTAGTTATTAGTACGGTGCTCATCACAAGGCTGGTGCGGATTCTCCGTTTCCTCATAACCCTGGGGGAGTAGGAAAAGCTCATTGTTGTCAACGACATTGTTGCCTGTTCAACGAAGTGTTTACCTATAAGCTTTAATTTTGCTCCCCTAATGATTTTACCCATCCTATCTGCAAGCAGGATTGAAACAAAAATAAAGAGGACGAGTATTGCTACGCTGAGGGGGCTCATGATAGCATTTACAGCCAGCTTTGGCGCAGGATGTATGTACCAATATGCATACAATAGGATGGCGAAGATGCCTGCCGTGACTACTCCCCTTTTAGCCCCTGAGCTTTCAAACACCAGTCTTTCGAAGAAGAAAACAAAGGCTAAGAGGAGGGCGAAGAATATCACGTTAATGTTGACCGCGTCAAATATGACGCTCATCGTTTCCGAGTAACCCTGCGCGGCCCAACCCCAAGCAAGTAATAGCTCAGAGTAAGCCTGGTCATACTTGAGGGCCGCTAAGGCATCCTCTGCTTCCCTCCTATGCTTTGCAAGCTCCTCCATATCTCTTTCAACCACGGGGTTTCTAAGAGAAGAACTCTTCAGGTTCAAGTATCTATCACTAGTTAGATAGAAAAGATCATTCACAAACCTATAGGCAGTCATGGGTATATGGAGTTCTTGATGGGAACCTATGAAGAAGCCGTATCCTTGAGGGTGAGCATCACTTGCATTCAAAAGAATCCCCACTATTTGCTGGCTAACCCTATAGAGGATCATGAAGCTGGTGTTTGGAGGCACGAACACCATCGCCACATCTTCGAAACCAACAGAGTAATAGCCCCACATTATGTACTCGCTGAGAGTGCTGAAATCATACAGGTTGAGACTCCACCGCCCAGATATCGTCCAAGAATGTTGCGAATTTTCGAAACGGGGGTCAAAAAATACTTTGGGGTTAAAAGCTATAGGGTCTATCACGTCAAATATGACAGCGCTGGAAGATCTGAAAAGGACCGTTGAGACGTTGTAGGGTTGAGTATTGAGGCTATAGGTAAACTGTATGCTTCTCATGCCGTATTGCCCATAGTCAGGTGCATAGTCTATAAGTCCCGTTTCCCCACTAAGGTGGTAAGCCTCGAAGTTCCATTGATCAACAATACCATATCCATGCCCATACCCATAACCACTACCACCAATCACGATGAATTCTCCGTTTTCATCGCTTATCGTTATAATTGTGGAGAACGGGTAAGAGGAGAAACCCTTATCTATGCGTGTCGCCACACAGATAGCATTAGGAAACGGCTCGTACCATCCTCGACTAACGTTATAGTAAAGGACTTTGCCCCTAACCGTAAGGAAGCCGGCTAAATCACCCCCGGCTGCCGTAAATAAGTATCTTGCAGGTTCTGGAGAAGGAGAGATTTGATCCTCATTGGCGAGCCCGAAGACTATGGCGGAAGCAACCTCAACTTGCGGCCACAAGTTTTCAAAGCTGACTTCTCTACTCAATGGGTGACCCCAGTGGGACCGTCGCACACCGTCTGTACGAATAGTAAACCCTAGCCCATGAGCTATAGCGAAAGGTTCGCTATCAAGCATATAGGGCACCGGTATCGAACACCACCATCCGTAAGTGAAACCTACAAAACCGTTTCTTACGTCATAACTTTTACCCCGCTGTTTTTCAAGAGAAGGGATGTAATCATTAAATATGCGTGGCCCGAGCCAACGCGTCCATCTCAAGACAACCCCTGTCCCGCCAAAATCATACATGTGGCCCCTATATAGGAGCGCCACCTGATACCCGTCCGTGGAGAAGTCTAAACCAATAAAGGCCCATATTTTTTTGCCTCCGAAAAAGAATTTTTCAGTGAATTCTCTAGCCCCGGCCAGTGCCTGGTAATGGCCCGAGAGAGCTACAAACCAAAGTGTTTTCTTAGGCGGATTTTGAGCGAAGTATTTAGCCAACTCCAGGAGGGAGGCTACAGCCGTGGCTTCATCAGCACCAGGGGCGAGTCTTGGTATGACAGACCAAGTATCATAATGCGCGGCAACCACAATTATGTCTTCAGTCGAAGTTGTACCGTTTACTACTCCAATTATATTTTCCGCCGCCACGGTTTCATATTGCATGTTTAAGCTAATACCTATAGTGGGGCTCTTTGACAGAGCCAGCTCCCAGAGAGCAGTACCTTCCCGGCTTGAGACATAAAGCCTCGGAAAATATATTGGTGTCTTAAGGAATTTTTCCCTGGCTTCGGTATAAGAGGTTTCAGAAGGCGCTATGAAAATAACAGCCTTAGCCCCGAGTTTTGCCGCATTAATCCAGTTGTCTCCACTATTAAAATCCATTAAGACGATCTTATCTTTAACAACCTTCCCGTTAAAGTCACTCAATCCCCCATCCCCAACATATATTAACTGGCCCTTGATAATTGTGGGGGTTCTGGAAGTCTGTACAAGATTAGGCCAAACCGCATATGCTTCAATAGACCTTTCCACTCTACCCTTATCGTCAAAAATATATATGTTTGAACCATGGTCGATTGGAACTACCACCGAGTATGACTGCCTGAATACCGTTAAACCATAGTTTTCAAGTACTTCATGAATATAATCAGCTGCGGATGAACATCCGGGGTAACCCGTCACCCTAGAATCGAAGGAAGAGAGAGTTTCTACATGATCCTTTATTTTTTCATGATCCAAGCTCTCAATTATGGCCTGAAAAAGGATATTCTTATCATCCCTCGTGATGTTGCTAGCATGAGCTGAGAGAAATGCTTGCAACAGCACTCCAAATACTGCCAAAAAAGCTACCGTCATGTGGACTCTTTTAATCTTTTCCATCAGCCTTTTGATACGTCTTCTCGGCTTATAAGTTTTTTTGAGAATTGTTAGAAAATAGGCGAAAAGTTTATAATAATGGGCGAAAAATATTATTTGGTGAAAAATATGTCGCAAGGATCGAGAGACCGAGCGACATCTGAAGAAGAATATGTCTCGGTTCTTAAGCCCGCGATCCTTATAATGGCGGCTTTAATGCCAGTAGTGTTCTTCTTCCTCAACATAGATCTTCACGCGAAAGTAGAATGGTGGGTATGGCCAGCTTGGTTTCCACCGCACTTCTTTGTAATTCTTCTCATCATCTATCTTTGGTGTAGAGCAACCAAACGCCCGATGCTGCAACCACAGTACTTAGTGGCCATATTTACGATCTGCTATTTAGTCTCCGGATGGAGCTACATGTTGTATGGAATACACTATTGGACGATGTTCCCAATGTTTACGGGAAGCTACGGCTACTGGATACACGGCCTATGGGATGAGACCTATAGGACACTTACTTGGAATGCTTTCCCCGCATTCACAGCACCCCATAGCCTGCCCCTGCTTGAAGCATACTATAGAGGAGGAGCGTTCGATTTCGGACCTTGGTTACCTTCAATGCTCTTCTTCTCACTTTGGATGATCATCGTATACATTGGAAGCTACTTCTTCGTACTGCCACTCTATAAGCCGTTAGTTAAGGTGGAGAGATTGCCGTTTCCATATGCAGCAGCTGCAGCCAACACAATTCAATGGTCTACATCGCAGCAGGAAGGTAAAACTTTCATATTCAGCCTCAAGACCGCATCCTCAAAAGCGTTTTGGATAGGGTTTGTAATAGGGATGATGACATACTTGCCCTCAGTAATAAGCGCTCTAACACCCATCACCTTCCCCATCTACCTGATATCGCCCCCCGTCAACGAATGGATACAATCATACATGACTCCGATTCTTCCAGGTGCAAAATTCACAGGCTGGTTTGCGCCAGCTGAAATCGTACTGGCGGCCTTCGCACCCATGGATACGCTGTTTACAGCGTTTCTCTACTGGTTGATAACGGCAGTAATCTATCCGGTGGTCGGGGTGAAGATGGGTTTTCTGCCGTACTATGAAGGAATAGAAGGGACGGCGGTGTATTTCCAAGAGGAGGGGCCTTTCAAGGCGGATTGGTTTGCATACTGGGGAGTTGTACCTGGCGTAGCAATATGGATGATTTACAGATATAGAGACAACTTCATCAATATATTCAAGGCTGGATTAAACCCTGGGAAGTATCCGGATTTGGAGCATGAGGAAGAAGGCTTATCGTACCGCATGATAGCGCTTGGAATTATAGGCTTTTTAGTATTGCTGATAGTAATGTGGATCGCCGTAGGGGCTAATCCACTGATGTCAATAGTTGGTCCAATATACTTCATACTCTATATGTACGGGTGGGTTAGGGTGCAGGCTGAAGGAATGCATACCGCTTCCTCAAGCTATCACATTCTACCCTTTTATGACATGGGCACTGCTCTTGGACAATGGGGACCTAGGCCGGATCCGAAAGCCATAACATCGTTAACCGCGTTCCTATCTACAGGGCAGCCGGGATTCGAAAGGCAATCCGCCGTTTCAATGCCAAACCAGTTCTTAATATATAAGATTTCGTATGAAAACAAGACTCGCCTTAAAGACATATTCGTGATCACTATCGTCACCGTGGTTTCAGCCTCCATCGTTGTTACATTCCTGACGCCATGGTGGTACACTGTCAACGGTGGGCGTGAAACCCTGGGTATGGTGGAGTATCATCAATGGAACTGGCCCTGGATATGGAATCTAACTGGTGGTACGCCACCTTGGAAAGTCACTATGTTTGAAAGCATAGGCTATACATTCGGCGGAATAATATTCACTTTCATCGCCTACTATCTTAGGGCGAGGTTCACATGGTTCATGATTAATCCTATCGGAATAGCCCTACCGGCTGTTTGGGGCATGGCTCACGGGATGTTCTGGACATGGGCCTTTCTGATAAAATTAGTAGTTTTAAGGGCTGGCGGAGCCAGGGCCTTTGAGAGATATTATGCGCCGTTCGCGATCGGTTTCGCTATGGGCACTGGGGTACTCTACTTCTTCGCCTCGATAATTGTGCTATTCACCAGAGTCCTACCACTCGTAATATAGTGTATATGCCCTAAACCTCTTTTTTTAGATTTAAGATCGGAATCGGGTTTATCTAGCGCTAGGTTTAAAAATGTACGATTATTCGTAGTTTAGATTCAGATTGCCCGTAAAAACAGTCAGCAAGGTGTCTCCGGTTATCGAGGAGTATCTGGAGTGCATCTACAGGCTTCAGGAGAAGGAGGGAGCAGCTAGAACAAGCAGCATAGTTAAAACGCTCAAAGTCGCTCCCGGCACTGTTACGAACACTGTGGAGCGGCTGGAGGAAGAGGGTTTCGTAACACACGTCTCCTACAGGGGTGTTAAGCTTACTGAGAGGGGCCGTAGAATAGCGCTGCAAGTCGTTAGGAAACACAGGTTGTCCGAGAGGCTTTTGGTTGACATTCTGAAAATGGACTGGGACCGGGTTCATGAGACGGCGTGCAGGCTGGAGCACAGTCTAACAGATGAGATGCTTAAACACATGGAGGAAGCGTTGAACCACCCTAAGACCTGCCCACACGGGAACCCTATACCTGATGAGCAGGGAGGTTTTTCCGAGGAGGATACGCTACCATTATCGGAGCTTGCTGAAGGCGGATGCGGAATAATCATCAAGGTGGTTGAGGAGAAACCTGAGCTTTTAGTCTATTTCAAGAAGCTTGGGCTGGTTCCAGGAGCCGCAGTAAGGATTGTTGAAAAACCAGGACTGAATGAACTTGTTGAGGTTGAAGTTGGGAAGGGGAGAAGCATGCTGAGCCGTGCATTAGCCTCAGTGATACGTGTGAAGGAGGTGAAACAATGAGCAGCGCGGGCGAATCGGGGAAGCGTAAATTACCCTTGGCAATGTTGAAGGACGGTGAGAAGGGGATCGTTGTCTCAGTTAAATCCGGTTATGGAAAGGGATGGGGGTTTAAGAAGAGGCTTATGGACATGGGCATAACCCCAGGCACTGAGATCATAGTCGTGAAATCAGCTCCTTTTCACGGTCCCATGGAGATTCTTGTGAGGGGGTACAGGCTCGCTATCGGCAGAGGAATGGCTGAGAGGGTCTTCGTGGAAGTGGAAGAAACCTGATCAAGCAATTGTGAGCCGTGATAGGAAAGAAGTGGAGGAGAATTGGGTGAAAAAAGGCTGGTTATAGCTCTCGCGGGAAACGCGAACGTCGGCAAATCAGTAATATTCAACCACTTAACCAGGCTGCACCAGCATATCGGCAACTGGCCGGGGAAGACTGTTGAGAAAGCCGAGGGGACGCTCCACTTTAAAGGGTACACGGTTGACGTTGTCGACCTCCCCGGCATATACTCGCTCTCCACATACTCCATAGAGGAGTCCATTTCGAGAAGGTTCATCGCCGTCGATAAGCCTGACGTGGTGGTGAACGTTGTCGACGCCTCTGTTCTTGAAAGAAACCTGTTCTTCACCCTGCAGCTCATGGAGCTGGAGACACCGATGGTCATCGCCCTAAACCAGATGGATGTTGCAAGTAGGAAGGGCATCCAGATAGATGTTGAGAAGCTTGAGGAGATTCTGGGCGTTCCAGTTGTTCCGACAATCGCGGTTAAGGGGGTTGGAATCTTCAAACTGCTGGAGAAAGCTGTTGAAATATTCGAGGGGAAACTTAGTGCGAAGCCTAAACCGGTTAAATACGGGGAGGAGGTTGAGCAGAGAATAGAGAGGCTTGCTGAAGCAGTTGGAGACAGCGGCCTCCCGTATCCGGCTAGATACGTAGCGATAAAGCTCCTTGAAGGCGACAGGGAGATTCAGGAGGAGGTTGAAAAAACGAAGCCTCAGGCGGCGGCTCTTGCGAGAAGCCTCGGAGAGGAGCTTGAAAGGCTCCACGGCCACTCCTGCCCGACCCTGATAACTTCTGAACGTTACCAGGCTGCTAACAACATAGCTAGAGAAGTTCAGAGGCTCGTCCCACCGTTGAAACCAACCCTGGGCGAGAAGCTTCACAGCGTAACCACGCACAGGGTCGCCGGATACCTTGTAATGGCTGCGACACTGCTCTCAATGTTCCTCTTCGTCTTCACCGTGGGAAACATTCTCTCAGAGCTTTTAAGCAGCCTTCTCTACGGTTTTAAACCGTTTTTCGAAGGGTTTTTCGGAACAGGGTTTATCGCCCAACTCTTCTGGGGGGGTGTTGTCGAAGGACTGATAGCCGGGGCAACGATAGCGCTGCCCTACGTAATCCCGTTCTACCTGGCCCTGTACTTCCTGGAGGACTCCGGCTACCTGAGCCGGATAGCATTCCTCATGGACAGCGTAATGCACAGGATGGGGCTTCACGGGAAAGCCTTCATACCCCTGCTACTAGGATACGGCTGCAACGTTCCCGCATGCCTAGGGTGCAGAATAATGGAGACTCAGAGGGAGAGGCTTATCGCAGCCTTCGTCACAACCCTGGTGCCCTGCGCCGCCAGAACAGTCATAATACTCGGCCTAGTTGGAAGGTTCATAGGAATACAGTGGGCCCTGGTGCTCTACGTGCTCGACCTGCTGGTAATCTTCCTCCTCGGGAGGCTCGCCTTCAAAATACTGCCCGGCGAGCCAACGGGGCTTATAATGGAGATGCCTGACTACAGGCTGCCGCACCTCAGGACTGTTCTAAGCCAGACGTGGTTCAGGCTTCTCGAATTCCTTAAAATAGCCTTCCCGCTGATAATCGCGTCAACACTCACAGTTAAGCTTCTAGAGGCTCTTGGCATGCTGAGCTTTTTCACAAGCCTGCTGGCCCCTGTCACAGTAGGCTGGCTCGGCCTCCCCGTGGAAACAGGCGTAACACTCTTGTTCGGAGTTTTGAGAAAAGAGCTTGCGCTCATAATGCTCACCACCCTGCTCGGCACCGCCGACCTGTCTCAAGCGTTGACACCGGTTCAAATGACGGTTTTCACGATCGTCAGCATGTTCTACATTCCATGCGTGGCGACGATTGCAACCCTGGTGATGGAGTTCGGCTGGAGGAAAGCCCTGGTCATAACTGTTTCAGAGGTTTTTCTCGCCCTCGTCCTAGGCGGGCTCGCCCTGAGAATACTGGTGCTCGCAGGATTAAGATAGGGAAAAACATGGAGCAGGAGGGCTTGTCGCGCGTTCTCTGAGCTGCACAGGGGAAAATATTTATCCCTTCCCAAGCCTGCTTCTTAAGCGTGAAGCCCTGTCCCGGGAAGTATGACTATCCTGAGCACACTTCCGACGTGTATGTTCAAGCATACGGGAGAAGCCTAGAGGAGGCTTTCGAGAACGCTGCCCTAGGATTAACGGGAGTCGTAACAGACGTTTCCAGAATAAGGCCTGAGCAGACTGTTGAGGAGACTGTTGAAGCCGAGGATCTCCAGATGCTCCTCTACAAGTGGCTGGAAGCAATACTTGTCAGGCTTGACGCTGAGCAAATGGTTTTCTCAGTCTTCAACGTGAAGATAGAGAGGGAGAGCTGCAAGTATGTTCTCAAAGCCGTGATGAAGGGTGAAAGGTTCAAGCCCGGATGGCATACGAGTGGGACGCAAGTGAAGGCGGTAACCCTCCACGACATGGAGATAGAAGAGTATCCTGGAAAAGCGAGGATTAAGGTTCTTTTAGACATATAGCTTGAGCACGCGCTAAAGCATGGCGGGAACCCTTTTTACAGATACAAATCCATCTGGGGGCAATCCTGCGTGCAGACAATTATCCTAGTACTGTGTCCACCTCTTGAAAACGCATGATTCTCAATGAATCCTCATCTACGCGGATTCACGAGTCTGCTGAATCTGCTCGGCTCAAGCACCCGGGATCTGGGACATGTAGCGTTTAGCAGCCATCCTAACGTCCTCTGCGCGAATCGTCTTCCTCCTCGCGAATACCGCGAGCTGCGCAGCATCCCTGGCGATCCTCACGCCTATGTCCTCCAGTATCCTTGACAGCTCCTCCGCAGCCTCCTCGCTCACTCTTTCTCCTCCGGACTTGCGGAGAATCCTGTACATAGCCGCTAACGACAGTTCCTCCGACATTTATTTACCCTTCTTTGGGTTAAACGGACGCATTAATAAGTCTTTTCGCATGGAAAGGGTGGAAAATTTTGACTAAAATCGCCAAAGTCTTGTAAATCAGCTATATCACGTTTCTAAATTGGGTTTTAAAGGGTTTTAGACGAGTTTTCAAAGCGTAAAAATATTCGGCTAGGAGGCTCCACGAGGCTCAGCACCTTCCCGTCTTTAAAAAACCCGGTTTAAGCCGGCTTAAACCCTTTTTTCTACGAACGGGAGAAGCTTAGCCGCCGGAACAGGGTTATGCTTAAACGGCTTGAAACAGGGGTCTTCCCGCAGGTTTGACGACCATCCCTCGCTGACCAAGCCCCCCGTGTTCAGCACCCGATGCTCACGGTTAAACGTTCTCCAGCAGCGTGAAAAAGGCTGCTGAAACCGTGCTTAGCAGGCACGTGGCAAAGATTTATGTTAAGCTGTCGCACGCATGTTTGAAGATGGCTGGCTTGTTTAAGACTCCTGAAAGAGTACTAGTGTTCGCAGCGCACCCGGATGACGAGCTGATAGGGGCAGGAGGCACGATATGCAGGCTGCACAGGGAGGACTGCGCAGTCAGAGTCGTGCTTTTCTCAAGAGGGGGAGGAGGGCTTGCAGCCAGTGGAAGAGCCCCGTATGAGGAGAACATGATTGAAGAGGTTCGGACCCGCGAGGCTGAGAAGGTGGCGGCATACCTCGGGGTTGAACACAGGATTCTTGAAATCCCTGAAGTCATAGACCGGAGAAGCGTCGTGAGAAGGCTTGTGGCGGAGGTTAGGGACTTTAAGCCTGACATGGTTTTCACCCATTCGCCGAACGACAAGCATCATCTACACCGGGCGGTTTCAGAGTGCTCGACAGAGGCCTGCTGGCACTCGATGACGAGGGCATACGGGGACCTGGGCGAGCCCTGGAGAGTGGGAACCGTCTACTTTTTCGAGGTCTTCGACCTCTTTCCTAATCCGGGCATGATAGTCGACGTAACGCCGACGTTCAACATGAAGATTAAAGCCATGAGCCTCTACTGGTCGCAGATAAGAGTCTTCCCGAATATTCTGAAATACCTTAGGGCACTAGCCCAGGTTCGAGGCTACCTTATAGACAGGCCTTACGCGGAAGCATTCGTCCAGTCTCCGAGCGTACCCAGGGTAGTGTAAAGGCTTGGGAAGCGGCGAAAGAAATATAACATACCCTCAGCATTAGGGGGCGGGGCACAGGCTAATGTCAAAGGAGAAAGCGTTCATCGTTGACGCCGGCGTTGCGAACCTGCCTTTCCCGATAAGAGCGTTCTCCAGAGCCTACCCACAGGGGCAGCCGACTGTGGCGAACATCACTGCGCACGCACGGGTAAAACAGGAGTTTGAAGCCCGCTGGATAGACAGGTTCATCCAGATCCTGCATAGACACCGGGAGGAGCTTGGCTCAGTAAACATAAGGGGGATTCTTGAGGACGTGATGAGGGAGACGAACGCGAGCTCGGTTGAAGTAAGGTTCGACTACCCGTTTTTCATCGAGAAGACGACTCCTGTCGACAGGGAGAAATGCCTCGTGAGATACATGTGCACGCTAACGGGAAGAGCCTCAGTCGTGAAGGAGAAGCTGAGAATCGTTTTCAAGATTGACGCCCCGATAATAACGACGTACCCGGCTTCCGTGCCGGAGGAGCCCGGAGGCCTTTTCGGCCAGCTGAGCATAGTCAGCGTAGAGATAGAGTCTGACGAGCCAGTCTACCCGGAGGACCTGGCTGAAACAGTGGACGAGTACGCGCTGGCGCCGATCTACTCTTTCCTAACGGAGAGAGACCAGCTTCACATCATTAAGAAGATTCACTCCGAGTACAAGTATAGCGTGACGGTCGTAGACCAGATTAAGGAGGCTCTTGCAAGAAACAGGAAGATCAAATGGTACGCTGTAAACTGCCACAACTACGGGATGCTGCACAACTACAGCACACTCATAACCATTGAGAAAGGCATGTGGATACCCTTCTCCACCTATGAGGAGGGAACCTAGAGGCCCTTAGGGCAGGTCCTCATAGAGGAATCGCAGGGTGTTCACAGCCACCGCCCGGCGGCGTTTAGACAGTTTCAACGGTGGAAAAACAATGTTTCCCTAGGCTTGGCGCCACGACCCTTACTCGGGGAGAATACTTTTTTAAGGGAGAAAGGGGTGAACACCGTTTACGAAGGGTAGTGGAAAATGCCCGGGGACGAGTTTACGAGAATGTTCGACGGCGAGTACAGCCCGCAGCAGCTTGAAAACACGGTCGTAGGGTTCTGGGAGGAGAACAAGATCCCTGAAAAGCTGCGGAGACTGAGGCTTGAGAAAAACGTTGGGAGAATGGGATACGTTGAGGGACCCCCGACTCTAAACGGTCGCTGCCACGTGGGGCATACGTGGGGCAGGGCTATGAAGGATCTTTGGTACAGGTGGAGGTCGATGCAGGGCTACTACGTTCTCTTCAGAGCAGGCTGGGACACTCAGGGGCTTCCGGTTGAGATCGAGGCTGAGAAGGAGCTCGGCTTCTCCAACAAGAAGGAGGCTCTTGAGAAGCTGGGCGAGGAAAGATTCGTCGCTGAGATTAAGAAGATTCTGGGCAAGTATCACGAGGACTGGAGGAGGGTTGACAGAAGGTTCGGCATGTTCATGGACTATGAGAAGGAGTATCTGACGTATAGGGACGAGTATATTGAGAGAGAATGGAAGTATCTTGAAAAGGCCTATGAACAGGGGCTCCTCGGAAAGGGTTACAGGGTTGTAGCTTACTGTCCGAGCTGCCAGACTTCTCTGAGCAATGCTGAAGTTGGCCTGGAGTACAGCATGGTTGAGGACCCGTCTGTATACTTTAAGGTTAGGCTTGAAACAGGAGACTATGTTCTAGTTTGGACGACGATGCCTTTCACAATTGTTACCGACGAGCTTCTAGCAGTAAACCCTGAGGCGGAGTACGCGAGGGTCAGGGTCGGCGGGGAGAAATGGATAATGGTTGAAGGCCTTGTTGAAACGCTCATGAATAGGCTTGGAATATCCGACTACACGGTTGAGGAAACATTCCCCGGGGCTGAGCTCGAGGGCAGGAAGTATTTCTACCCGCTGCTGGAGGAGGTTCCGCACCAGAGGAGGCTTGAGGAGGAGGACAGCAGGATACACAGGATAGTTACTGCGGGCTTCGTCGACGTCACCACGGGGACGGGGGTTGTCCACCTAGCGCCTGCTAACGGTGAGGAGGATTTCGATGTAGCGCAGAGGATGAGGATACCTGTTTTCTCACCTTTCGACGATGAGGCCAGGTTCACTGAGGATGCAGGCTTCTTCAAAGGGCTTTTCGCAAGAG
>Ga0315298_1005182_pt1 | contig 18781 bp, 15 predicted proteins | sample WHS_1_MG_FD_203077 | JGI IMG/M metagenome (GOLD analysis project Ga0315298, IMG submission 203077) | Extremophilic microbial mat communities from Washburn Hot Springs, YNP, Wyoming, USA - WHS_1_MG | ecosystem: Environmental > Aquatic > Thermal springs > Hot (42-90C) | place: USA: Wyoming...
GCATGGTGGTCAACGCCCGCGACATCACCGCCCAGGTGGAGGCCAGGGAACGGCTGCAGAAGATCAACCTCCTCTTCACCGGCCTGGGAGCCGGGATCATGGACAACATCGACCGGATCGTCCACTCTTGCCGCGAAATATTGGGGATGCGTTTCGCCGCCTACAGCCGGATGGAGGGGGGCAAGCTGGCGGTCATCTCCACCGCCCCCGGGGAAGAGGGCTTCAGGGTGGTCAAGCCCTCGGAGAGTTGCCCTTTCATGCGCCTTATATCGACCAACGCCCGGAGGCCCTTGCCCCCGCGGAGGATCGACGTCCGGGAACACTGCGGTGGGTGCCCGGTGGGTTCCCTGGAGGGATACGGGCTCTGCGCTGCCTACCCGGTGACCCGAGCCGATAACACATTGGGTTTCCTTTCCGTGTTCGACCCCGATAAAGAAACCCTGTCCCCCGGCGATCTGGACACCCTGGGGACCCTGGCCCGGGCCATTTCCGTGGAGGAGGAACGCCTGGCCCACGAGACGGAGCTCAAGGACTTCATCGATATCGCCTCCCACGAGCTCCGGCACCCCATCACCCTCATGAAGGGCTACGCCATCACCCTCCGCGACTACTGGGAACGCATGCCCGGGGAGCAGAGGAGGGAATTCCTGGAAAACATCAACCTGGGAGCGGACCGCCTGGACATCCTCATACGGGAGCTCCTGGACGTCTCCCGTATCGAGCGGGGGCGACTGGACCTCGACCTCCGCGAGGCCCCTCTTCCACCCCTGGTGGAGCGCGCCCTCCAGGAGATGGAGGCGCGCGGCAACCCGGGGCGTTTCCGCCTGGACATCGCCTCTGGGCTCTCGCCGCGTGTGGTGGACCCGGAGAAGATACAGCGAGTGCTCATCATACTCCTGGAGAACGCGGTCAACTTCTCCCCTCCCGGAAGCCCGATCGAGGTATCCGTCGAGGACAAGGACGGCGTGGCGTTGTTCTCGGTCCTGGACCGGGGGTCCGGCGTCCCGGAGAAGGACCGGGAGCGCATCTTCGAACGCTTCTACCAGGTGGAGGACGTCCTCCACCACTCCCGCTCGGGCATGGGCATGGGCCTGTTCATCGCCCGGGAGATCATAGAGGCCCACGGCGGCAGGATTTGGCATGAACCGCGACCCGGCGGTGGTTCCATATTCCGTTTCACCCTCCGGTAAAGAATCCCGCTCGAGGCACGACCTTACGCCATGCTTCTACCTTCCGGATGTCGCCCTGCGGCATCGGTTTTTGGTCGCCCAAAGACCTCAAAACGAGCAGCGCTGAAAACCAGCGGCGTGCACTGTTGGACTTGTTTCCTGGAATACCGCGGATTCCACCCCGGCATCTCCCGGTCCCCGGAATGTCCTGTGGCACAGGCGTTTCCGCGATCATCGGAAAACCGCGAAACGAACGGTTTCCGGATACCTCCCGCACCAAGGGCCGGCGGATGTTTCGTGCAACAAGCCCCGTGCAGACCACTGAGAATAAGCCGCCTCCGGGATAGGTGGCTCGAGGAAATACACAGCGGGGTTCGGGAGGCTTTACTCGTCCCCGAAAGAAGTGCCTACCGACTTGGCGTACAGCACCATCTCCCCGTCCGGAGGGACCTTTTTCTGTTCGCTTACCGCCTCCGAGAGGTCGGCGGCGCAGATGCGCGGCGTCCTCAGGCAGGCCATGCGTCCGAACTCCCCTTCTGCCACCATCTCCACCGCCTTGACGCCGAAGCGCGTGGCAAGGACGCGGTCGAAGGGGGAGGGGCTTCCTCCCCTCTGGAGATGCCCCAACACGGTGACCCTGGTCTCCATCCCCGTCCGCGCCTCGATCTCCCCGGCGACCAGCTCCCCTATCCCGCCCAGGACCCGTCGGCCGTTCCCGGTTTGCTTGTAGATTACACCCTTTTCCGGATGGGGGGTGCCCTCGGCGACCACGATGATACTGAATTTCTTGCCGCTTTCCTTGCGCTTGATTATCTTCTCCACCACCTTGTCGAAGGTGAAGGGTATCTCCGGGATGAGAATGACATCCCCGCCCCCGGCGATGCCGGACTGCAGGGCTATCCATCCCGAATTGCGCCCCATGACCTCCACGACCATGACCCGGTGATGGGACTCGGCGGTGGTATGGAGCTTGTCGATGGCCTCCGTGGCCGTATGTAGAGCAGTGTCGAAGCCGAAAGTTATATCGGTGGCCATGATGTCGTTGTCGATGGTCTACCGGTGAGCACGCCTATGCGCCTGGCTGACGCCTCGGACATGGCCCCGCCTTTCCAGTAAAACGCCGTCTCGACATCTCCATAACCGCCCTTCACCGGCCGAGCATCCCCTAAAGGGTGGATACATGCCTGGCCAAAGGTTCGGGCTCACGCCCCGGCCATGGAGGGAAGCAGCCCCGTGCCGGAACGGCGCATATCCCAAAGCCCGATCCTCTAGGACCCGGAAAGGCGGCCAATTCATGGGTGGATAACGGAAGGTCCCCGTTAAGACCACAGGGCCGGGAAATGGAAATGATAAGGAGGTAAAAACCGAGCCGGCAGGTCGGCGGGAGGATGCTTTCTCGTTTCCACAGGTGCTCTTAGGGTTTAGAGAACGTGAGGCCACCCTCTCATCCTGGCAAAACAAGTTAAAACAGGAGGCCCCGGTTCCCAAGTACGCTGGCTTCTGGTATATTTCATTTCAATGGCTGTCGATGGCTTTCTTTACTAATAAGTAACCGGGGATGCAAGCGGATGGCCCCTGAAGGTTAGGGTATTCTTTGGGTTTTGTATTCAGGGAACCCGCCTTCCGGAGGTCAAGCCGGCTGAGGGAGCTTTCCCTCTCCCCTTCGAGATAAATCTTCGGCGACGAGCATGGGTAAACGGATTTCCTAGCGGCGTGATCGCCGCGTAAGGAACCCAGGAGGGAGCAAGGAGGGAGAGGCATGAGCGACGTCTATTCCGAGAAGCCGTGGCTGAAGAATTAAGATCCGCACGTCCCACCCAACCTGGAGTACGAGGAAAAGACCTTCGCCGAGAAGTTCAAGGAGATAGTGGAGAAATATCCCGACAAGACCTGTCTCATCTACATGGGCAAGATGATCTCCTACCGGGAAGTGGACAGACTCTCCAACCAGCTGGCCGCCTACCTCATCAAGAACGGCCTCCAGCCGGGGGATGTGGTGGGCATGCACATGCCCAACATCCCCGCCCACTACATCGGGGTGGTGGCCGTGCAGAAGGCTGGCGGGGTCTCCACGGGATTGAGCCCTCTTTTGACCCCCCACGAGATGGAGCACCAGCTCAACGACTCCAAGACCAAATTCATACTCACCGTGGACGTGCTCTTCGAGAAGATCGCCGAGGTGGCGGACAAGGCGGGGTTCGAGACGGTCATCGTCAGCGAGATCGCGGACTTCCTGCCCGGGGTGAAGCGGGTGCTGGGGAAGATGCTCAAGAAGATCCCCACCGCCGAGGTGCGCCCCCTGCCGGGGAAGAAGGTGGTGCGCTTCATGGAGGCCATCAAGGGGATGCCCGCCGACCCGGTGCTGGTCAAGCGGGACATGGACGACATCATCTTCCTCATGTACACCGGGGGCACCACCGGTCCCTCCAAGGGGGCCATGCTCACCCATCGCTCCTACATGTGTAACCGGCTGCAGACCCTCACCTGGCTGGACCTCAAGCCGGATGAGGTGGCCCTCTCCGCCTTCCCCCTCTTCCACATCGCCGGCCTGGCCCTGGGAGGCTTCTCCTTAACCAACGGTGCCACGCTCATCTGCGTACCCAACCCCAGGGATGCCCACTTCATCATCGAGTGCGCCAAGAAGTACAAGCCGACCATCATCGTCAACGTGCCCACCGTATTCTACGAGCTGATGAAGAACCCGGAGTTCAAGGAGCTGGACTTCTCCGGCATCAAGTTCTGCCTTAGCGCCGCGGCCCCCTTCCCGCCGGAGAGCATCGGGGAGCTGGAGAGCGTCATCGGCCCCAACCGCTTCATCGAGCTCTACGGCATGACCGAGACCTCCCCGGTGACCTGCTGCAACCCCCGGTACGGGAAGAAAAAGCCGGGTTCCATCGGCATGCCCATCTCGGATACCGAGTTCAAGCTGGTGGACCCGGAAACCGGGGAGCTCGCTCCCCTGGGCCAACCGGGAGAGATCGCCGTGCGGGGGCCGCAGCTCATGAAGGGGTACTACGGGAAGCCCGAGGAGACGGCCCATGCCGTACGCGACGGGTGGATGTACACCGGCGACGTGGCCTACATGGACGAGGACGGCTATTTCTACGTCGTCGACCGGGTGAAGGACATGGTCAACGTCTCGGGGTTCAAGGTCTTCACCCGCGAGCTGGACGACATCCTGGTCAAGCATCCCGACGTGGACCTGGCCGCCTGCATTGGGGTTCCAGACCCCGACCGCCCGGGCTCCGAGAGGGTGGCCGCCTTCATCATCCTCAAGCCGGGGGTGGAGAAGGGGGAGGAGGAGAAGGAGAAGATCCTCCAGTACCTGCGAGACACCGTTGCACCCTACAAAGTGCCCAAGGTCATCGAGTTCGTGGACCAGTTACCCACCAGCGGGGTGGGCAAGATACTCAAGCGTGAGCTGCGGGAGTTGGCCAAGGAGAAACTGGGTAAATAGAACGTTCTCCCAACCCTGGAGAGCCGAAGGAAGGCCACGCCCGACAAGGAAGGTGCGGCTCCGCGGAAGTGCGGAAACCGCCCTTACCCATCCGGAAGGTCGGAAATACGGGCATGGCCCTTCTTCTTGCCACATGTTCCCAGCGCGCTTTGGTTAACCACGCCACCGGCATAACGCGGGCCCGGATCCCTCGACCACACCGTTAGAAACGGTGACCATGAAGCTCACTGGTCATCGCCGCATGTGCCCACCCGATCGCACTATATCGTCATGAGCGGGAGAAGGTTTTTTTCGAACAGAAACGGCGCAAGGATAAGCGGCGAACGTGAATCCCAACATTGCCGGGCAATGACCGCTTATGCTAATAATAAACGTCGATCGGAAAAGAGATAGGGGAAATCGATCCATGAACGCCTGTCCTTTCTGCGGCAGTAGCCTGGATCCAGGCTCTCGTTACTGCACTCATTGCGGGCAAAGGGTGGCTCAGGGCGAAAAGGCGCCACAGGCGCCGATCTTCTCCCCACATGCACCGGAAGCTCCCGGGCATACGATCCATCCCCTTGGTTACCCGATCATTCCTCCTTATCCCGCAGATCACCAGGTCGAACCGGGCGAGGAAACGACTGGGATTCCGACCACGCATCCCCTCACGCCCGTAATACAGAGGATGCCAGCGAGCACGGAAAACAGAGGTGCGCTCGCCGGGGGCGAGGATATTGCCTGGCTGGAGAAAAAGAAGAGAGGGAGGAGGTTACCGCTCATCATCGTTTCCGTGACCATTATCGTGCTCTCCGCCGCCTTGCCCCTTTACTTCTTCGTCCTGACCCCTGGAAACGGCCCCGGGAAAGCCGATCCGGGGGAGGGCTTCAGCCAGGAAACCCCAACCGATGCCGTGCGTTCCCTGTATCTCTGCTTGGAACAAAGGGACGCCAGCGGCCTCCTGAAACTGCTGCCTCCTTCCTACAGGAAAAAACTCAAGGATAAATACGGAGAAGACTACAGGAAGCCCATCAACAGTTATTTCTTCAAGCCTCTTCCTCAAGGACTGGATATCAGGGACCTGGAGCTCAAGGAGGAATTGAACGGGGAAAAAGCCACTGTGACCGTCATTTCCGGGAAGATATCCTATATCCATCCGTCAGGCCATACGGTGGAGGACGAGCTCCTTGGGAACCAGTCCATCGCGGGGGGCGCGTCGGTATTCAACCTGGCAATGAAAAACGGAAACTGGTTCATACAGATAAACAGTTTTCCCGGATTGCAGGAGTCATTGAACGGGGATTAGAAAAGCAAACCCGCCAGAGGGATGTGCCGTAGGGAACCTTCCGGGTCTGAACCTGAGGCACCCCCCAGCCCGGGAAATCATCGATCCCCGTCACCCACCTGGAACACGGTTCAAGGTCCAGGCCCGCTAGAACCGGCGGGCTACAGACAAACCAAAACTTAATAATGTAAAATGTCTTCCAAAGTGGAGCAACAAGGTGGAAGGGGGAATTTTTATGTCTGAGGTCTATTTCGCCAATATGCGCTGCGCTCCCAACCGCGGGATGCTGGTGAAGCTCTCCGAGCTGTGCAGGAAGGTGGGGCTTAAGGATATCGTCGCCGAGCGGGATTTCGTGGCCATCAAGACCTCCTTCGCCGAGCCCGGCGGTACGGCTTTCATCCCGCCCATCTACATCCGCACCATGGTGGAGGAGGTGAAGAAGGCCGGCGGCCGTCCTTTCGTCAGCGACACCAATACCCTCTACGTCGGGGGGCGGGCCCACGCCCTCCGCCACCTGCAGACGGCGGCGGGCAACGGCTTCACCATGGAGACGGTGGGAGCCCCCATCATCATCGCCGACGGCCTGCGGGGCCACGACTTCCAGGAGGTGGAGATCGAGGGCCGGCTCCTGAAAAAGGTTAAGATCGCGGCGGCTTTCTACCAGTCCGACGCCTTCGTGGTCATGTCCCACCTCACCGGCCACGAGTTCATGGGCTTCGGGGGAGCCCTGAAGAACGTGGGCATGGGCATGGGCAGCCGGGGTGGCAAGCAGCAGATGCACTCGGACATCAAGCCCTCGGTGAACCCCGAGCGTTGCACCGCCTGCGCTAAGTGTATCGAGTGGTGCCCGGCGGGGGCCATTTCCATAGTGGGCAAGGGAAAGGAAAAACATGCCAGGATTGACCGCAGCCTGTGCATCGGCTGCGGGGAGTGCACGGTGATGTGCTTCCAGGCCGCCATCCAGGTCCGCCTCACCGGGGTGCTGGAGAACGCCCAGAAGAAGGTGGTGGAATATTGCATGGGGGCCCTCAAGGGCAAGGAGGACAAGGTGGCCTTCTTCAACTTCCTCATCAACGTCACCCCGGACTGCGACTGCTGGAACTACAACGACGCCCGCGCCGTGGAGGACATCGGCATCCTGGCCTCCCGGGACATCGTGGCCATCGAGCAGGCCAGCCTGGACCTCCTCAACGAGAGGGCGGGCAAGGACCTCTTCCGTTCCATATACCCGGCGGTGGACTGCCAGAAACAGGTGGATTACGCCGCGGAGATGGGCCTGGGCAGCAAGGAGTACGAGCTCATCAGCATAGATTAAACCAGATCAGTAAAGTCTCTTCTCCAGGTAGTCGAGGCCCAGGGCGCGCAGCTTCTCGGGCTTAGGGAGACCGTCCTCGCGTAGCCCGCGGTACTCGTAGAATTCCCGCAGCATGGTCTCCATGTCCGGGACCACCCCGGCTATGTTCCCCTCTTTCACGGGGGTCATGATCCTTTCGCCCAGGCGGTCATCGGCCCCGGTGGCCCCCCAGATGTGTCCCAGGCAGCGCTGCAGGAACCAGACGCGCTCCCCGGCCCTCATCATGGCCTCCACGTCCCAACCGTAACCGGCCACGGCGTTGAAGAGCCCCACCAGGATGGGGATGGTGAAGTCGGTGGCCGGGAACTCGCACCAGCAGGCGGAGTTCATGATACATCCCAGGTCGGTGGCCTTGGCCACCGACTCCGCCTTGGTCTCCGTGGTCATCCCCGGGTGGTGCCTGTCCAGCCCTATCTCCGGGAAGCGTATGGCCCCCCACTCCAGCTGGTAGGTCATGTTGGACACGTGGCAGGCACCCCGCACGGAGACGGCGTAGGCCAGCCCGTCCCCCCAGTCCAGGCGCGGGTCGTGCATGGGGGCCTCCAACCCCTTGGTGTCGGTGAGGAAGCGCTCGCTCCCGCCCCCCACCTCCTGGGAGGCGGCGCGGGAACCCTTGGCCAGGAGGGCGGCCAGCTTCCCCTCCCGCCTCACCAGCTTGGGCAGGAGGTCGATGACCGTGTCGATGTCCCCCCACCGCAGCTCTACGCCCTCGTAATCCTCCGGCCTGAGGATGCCGTTCTCGTAGCAGTCCATGGCCCAGGCGAAGGTGGCCCCGCAGGTGATGGTGTCCATGCCCAGGCGGTTGCAGAGGTCGTTGATCTTGGCCACCGCCCGGAGGTTGGAGTTCATGAGCATGGTCCCGAAGGCCCCCAGGGTCTCGTATTCCGGGCCCGGGCCGGGGCCCATGGCGTAGGGCCCCTCGGGGACCTCCACCACCGGCTTGCAACGCACCAGGCAGAAGCGGCAGGCCCGCCGCCTCACCAGGATCTCCTCGGTGAGGGTGATGCCCGAGAGGCGCTCCCCTCCCTCCTCCCAGATGCCCAGACCCCAGTTGCGGGTGGGGACGTCCCCTTCCACCATCTTGGACTCCATGTTGCTGGGGGTGCCGAAGGCGCGCAGGGCCTTGGTCATGCCGCTCCTCTCCACCCGCGCGGTATAGGCCCTGGCCAGCTCCTCGAACTTCTCCGGGTCCCGGTAGTTCATCCGGAGGTCCCCCTTGGCCACCACCGCCTTGAGGTTCTTGGAGGCCATCACCGTCCCCATGCCGGTGCGGCCGAAGACGTGGCCGTAGTCGTTGACGATGCTCCCGAAGGGGATGAGGTTCTCCGAGGCGGGCCCCACGGCCAGCACCTTGTAGGTCTTGCCGTGCCTCCCCTTGAGGATGTCCGTGGTCTCGTAGGTGTCCTTCCCCCACAGGTCGGCGGCGGGAAGGAGCCGGGCCGACCCCTCCTCCAGCAGGAGGTAAACCGGCTGGTCCGATCTGCCATGGAAAAAGATGGCATCATAACCGCAACGCTTCAGCTCCGGCCCGAAGTTCCCCCCGCAGGAGGCCTGTCCCCAGATACGGGTAAGCGGGGAACGCGAGCCCGCCGATAAGCGGCTGGAGCCGGAGAGGCCCACACCGGTCAAAGGGCCCGCGGCGAAGACGAGCGGGTTCTCGGGATCCAGGGGATCCGCGTCCAGGCGCCCGTGATCGTAAAGGAGTTTGGCGGCCAGCCCCGCCCCGCCGATGTAATCCCGGTAGGTCTCCTCCGGGAGCTCCCTCTCCTCCGTTTTCCCGGAAGCCAGGTCCACCACCAGCATTTTCCCCATGTTGCCGTAAGCCATCAGCCCCTCCCTTCTTCCGGCCTACTCCTGCGAGTATTCCCGCGAAAAAAGACCGCAGCCCGTTCGCCATGCGTTTATATACTCGATTTGCAGAAAATCAAGTCCCCTCACTCAGCCCGTCTCACGGAATGTATCAAGCCGTTTCAGAACCGATGTTTATCTCAATGCAAATTATAGAAAAACAGGGTCCGGGAGGCTACCGGCGAGTTAATCAGCCGCCCGTGCCACGGAGTCCGAATTCGCGATTTCTTTTCCGCCGTGCCCGTGATCGCCTCCTGGTGATCAACAGGTGATCCCCTTCACTCCGCTCGGTTGAACTGCCAGAGGGCCATGGCGAAGAGGAAAGCGCCGAATCCCGCCATCACCAGCACGTCCAGCCACAGGGGGTGGGCCTGGGCGGGAAGGGCCGCCTGGTGCGCCATGGCGGAGAGGGAGGAGGGGTCCGGGTACCCCTTTCCCAGCCCGATCCTCAAAATCTCCGGATCCTTGAACCAGGCGGCGAACTGGGAAAGGTTGCTAGGCATTCCTCCCGCCAGGTTAAGTCCCCGCAACATTACCCCCCGCAGGGCGTCCACCCCGTAGGTCAGGGGGTCGATCTTGGTGAGCACGTCCATCCAGCGGGGGAGCCCCTGCAGGGGGAAGAAGGCCCCGGAGAGGAAGAACATGGGCATGAGGAGGAAGTTCATGAGGATGGGGAAACCCTCCATGGAGGTCATGCGCGCCGCTATGGCCACACCCAAGGAGGTAAGGCTCAGGGACATGAGGATTATCAGGGGCATCACCGCCAGGACCTTCCACAGGGTGTCCAGGCTGAAGCCGTATACCCAGGGGGTGAAGGCCAGGATGAGGAAGATGGCCCCCTGGATGAGGGCGGTGGTGGACCCGCCGATGATCTTGCCCAGGGCCACGCTGGAGCGGGGAACCGGAGAGACCAGGACCTCCTTGAGGAACCCGAACTCGCGATCCCAGATTATGGAAATGGCGGAGAACACCGAGGTGAAGAGCACGGTGAGGCCCAGGATGCCGGGGAACATGAACTTGATGTAGGGAATATCCCCTCCCCCGAAGACCTTGAAGGCGCTCTGCATGCCCACCCCCAAAAGGGCCAGGTACATGATGGGTTGGGCGAAACCGCCGATGCGCCGGGCCCGGTCCCTCCAGAAGCGCCTGAACTCCCTTATCCATATGATGTATATGCCGCGCATGGCCCAGCGGAGGCTGGACGCCCTGCGCTCCTCCGACGCGATTTCCGCCTCTTTCCCCAGGTCGACCGCCTTCTCCTCCAATGCTCCCATCTATTCTTCCTCCGTCGTCATTTCCTTCAACGTCCCCGCAGCCGAGCGACGGTCCCCGGTCCCGATCCCTCAGGCCAACTCCCGCCTCAGCGCGCGAAAGGGGGCCTGACCCTGGTGACCATGCGGCGCATGTCCATGAGTCCGTCCGCCTCCTCGTCCCGTATCTCGCGCCCGGTGAGCTTGAGAAACACGTCGTCCAGGGTGGGGCGGTGGAGGTTGATGGACTGGATGGGCACCTCGAAATCGTGGAACAGGCGCGGTATGAACTCCTCTCCTCTCTCTACCTCAAAACACAGGCAATCCCGGTCCTCCAGGATGTTCACTTTGAACCTCTCCCTCAAGAGCTCCTCGGCCCTGGCGTCGTCGTCGGTCTTGATGCGGATGATGTCCCCGCCCACCATGTTCTTGAGATTATCCGGCGTGTCCAGGGCGATTATGTTCCCGTGATCTATGATGGCGATGCGGTCGCAGTGCTCCGCCTCCTCCATGTAGTGGGTGGTCAGGAAGATGGTGATCTCCTCCCTGTTCTTGAGGTCCTTGATGTAATCCCATATATATCTGCGGGTCTGGGGGTCCAGGCCTATGGTGGGCTCGTCCAGGAAGAGCACCCGCGGGTGATGCAGGAGGCCACGGGCTATCTCCAGCCTCCTCTTCATCCCCCCCGAGAAGGTGAGCACCAGGTCGTCGGCGCGATCCAGGAGGTCCACCATCTCCAGGAGCTCCCGCTTGCGCTTCTCCCTCACCGCCGGGGGGACGGCGTAGACCACGGCGTGGAAATCGAGGTTCTCGTTGGCCGTCAGCCGGTCGTCCAGGCTGGGGTCCTGGAAGACCAGCCCGATGCGCTGGCGGATCTCCCTCTTGTGCCTGGTCACCTCGAACCCGTCCACCGTGGCCCTCCCGGCGGTGGGGGCGAGCAGGGTGCAGAGCATGTTGATGGTGGTGGTCTTCCCCGCCCCGTTGGGCCCCAGGAAGCCGAAGATCTCGCCCCGGTTCACGTTGAAAGTAACCCCGTTCACGGCGACCAGGTCGCCAAACTTTCTCACCAGTCCCTCGACCTCTACCGCGTACTCGCCCATTCACCTTCCTCCCGGTCTATTCCCTGCCGGGTCCATGGTCCCGCTGGGGACCCTCACCTCCATGTCCATGTGCCGAAAATCATATCCGATGCCGGACCTCCTTCCGCCATCTCGCCGTCCTCATCCTCCCGGTTTGAAACATCTCTGGGGCGGATGTCCTCGGCTCCCAGGAGGGTAGGCGAACGCCTTTACCCTTCCGGCGGGCGAGGTCGGGCCCCCGCCTGATGGCCTAGAGCCCGGACGGCGCCTCTCCCTCCCGCCCGGCGCCAGCTCTTTTAGCAATGCTAAATATAGAATACCTTAAGACCCTTTCCCCACCCTGTCAATAAGCGAGATCAAGGTGGAGGGAGATTACCGACTCCGACCCGTGAACCCCCGTATTGCCTTCCCCAAGGCTACCGCTCCGTGGCGCCGCGCCCGAGACAGGTTTTTCATAGTAAGGTCTCACCCATGGCGAGCACCGCCTTCCCGCGGAACTGGATCCGGCTCGCCCTCCAGCGCCGCCGAAAGCCGCGCCGTGAACCTCTCCAGCCACTCCACGAGGGATTCCATCTCCCGCAGGTCCTCGCCGTCGATGAGCTTTAATAGCTCCTCCTTCTGCATCTTGCCCAGTTCGGTGAGGATCTCCCGGCCCTTCCGCGTCAGGCGCACCCGGGTAAGGCGGCGGTTTTCCGGATCCTTCCATCTCTCCAGCCACCCCTTCTCGCAGAGGTTGTCGATCATCCGGCTGGCGGTGGGCGCGGCCACCATCAACGCCTGGGAAGCCTGGGTGACGGTCATCTCCCCTTGCACGTTGACCATCTTCAAAAGGAAGAACTGGGGCAGGGTCACGCCGTGCCTCCCCACCGCCCGGCGGAAAGCGTTGCCGCGGATGCGCATGATGACGCCCAGGCTCTCGATAAGCCGTTCCGCCAGCTCCTCCCGCCGGTCCCGCTCCGCCATGGCCTCACCTTTCCTCGCCACCGCACCCCGTGCCGGTTCATCTGCACCCCTGCCGCCACGCCAACATTATGACATATCCACGAGCCGGTTAGCGGGTCCATGAAACGGCTTGCCTTCCTCCCCTTTACTGTTACCCAAGGGTCCGACGGGTCCCGGGTCACCCTCACGCCCGGTCCCCGGAGAACATGTATCCCCTCGCGTCCGGCATCCCACCCAAGGAAGCCGGGTGGACTCCGGATGTCATCGAGCTCCCGGGAAGTACTTGGTCTCCGCCACCTTCCCGGGAGCGTGACTTGACTCCAAGAGCCAGTGGTAGGTGGTCTCGGCGTCCTCCGCCGCTGCCGGAAAGGGTTGTCCGGCGCCAGGCGGTAATCGACGATCAGCGCGCGGCAACCGGCGGCGATATGAGAGTCCAGGGCCCGGCGGCTGTGGATGGAGCCGATGACGCATCCGCTGTTTGCATCCGGGAAATCGGGGAACCAAAACCCGCCTATCGTGGGCGATCCGCCCAGTAGTCCAGAAAGCCGCGCATCACCGACCAGTACCACTCTTCGTCGAAGCCCATGAAGGCGCAGTGGGAGCCGGTGGGAAGCACCCAGATGTCCAGGTTGGGATTCCCGCGGGCGGCCTTGCGCAGCTCTTCCATCTCCTCCACCGGGCAGACGGGGTCGTCCAAGGCATGCACCAGGAGGACGGGGTGCTCCAGCCGGGCCACGAAGTTCCTGGGGCTGGATAGGGCGTAGATGGCTTCCTCGCTCTTCCTATAATGGGGAGCCACCACCTCCCGCACATAGCGCCTGAAGTCCGGGGAGAAGGGCCTGTCCCCCAGGGTAGAGACCATCTCCTCGTTTCCCCGGCGCATCATCTCCAGGCGGCGTATCTCCGTGAGCAGGACGAAGACCGCGTAATAGGGGAAGAAGGGGTCGCTCACCGGAGGGCGGCGGCTGAAACGCGCCATTATGTGTTCCATGGAGGCGAAGCCGCTCCAGGCCAGGACACCTCCCGTGATGTGGGAATAAAGGTCGTTCTGGTGGGCGGCGTTCAATACCGCGCTGGCCCCCAGGCTGTAACCCACCGCGCCCACGGTGGTAACTTCTTCCATCCCACCCAAGAAGCGGCAGGCGCCCAGGATGTCCTGTCCCTCCTTCCACCCGCCCGTGGAGGGCGCATGGGAGAGGTCCCGGCTCTCCCCGAAGTCGCGCAGGTCCAGGGCCAGGACGTTGTAGTCCCACTCCTGGAAGGCCTTGAGGGAGGCCTCCATGATGTAGTTCTTGTTCTTGGAACCGTGGAAGCCATGGCAGAACACCACCCCGGGGCGTTTCCTCCCGTCGTGGTGCAGCCCCAGCACCCCCACCAGCGGCGTGTCGTCCAGGCTGGGGAAGACCACCTTCTCGAAAGTGTCCGGGTAGGGGTGCGGGCCGTCCGGCCTGGAGCCCAGGATGTCCATGCTTATCCTGGAAAAGTCCGGAGCGTAAGCGTCCGCGAGGGCCAGGAAACGTGGCCTGCGCGGCGAGAAGGGGACCTCGCGCAGCCTCTCCCCTATTTCCCTCATGCTCTTCCCGGGCATCGCCGTTCCTCCGCAAAGCCGGGCATCATTTTCAACAGTCCTTCACATACCTTCACGTGGTTCCGGGATACCCACTTCCGCGAGCGGTGGAAATGGAATACCCACCCCGGCCCGCGCCTCCCCCGCCGTCGGCCATCCGGCCCACAGAGGGTGGGGGAATCGGGATCCTTGATGCCCGCAGCATTCCCTGGATCACGCACCCCGACCATCCGGCACGTCGCCTCCGCAAACCTCCATGCCCGATCCACGGCAACCACGTCACCCACCGAGCTCGCCGATGCCCTCTCTTAATTTCCCGAGGGCCGAGGAGAGGGCGGCGGCCTCCGCATTCGTGAGCCTGCCCATGATCCTCTCCCCCAGCCGGTTTATCTCCGGGACCACCTTCTCCTTCAGGTCCTCCGCGAGCTTCCTGCCCTTCTCGGTCAGGGAGACATAGACCACCCGCCTGTCACCGCGGCTGCGTCTCCTCCTCACCAAACCCTTGGCCTCCAGCCTGTCCACCAGCCCGGTCACCGTGCAGCGGGCCCGGGAAAGACCCTCGCTCAGCTGGCCCAGGGTCTGCGAACCGGCCCTGCTCAGGAGCAGGAGGGCCCGGAACTGGATAAAGGTCACCTGGTTCTCGCGAAGCCACCCGGCCGTCTTCTCGTTCCAGGCCTCCGCTATGCCCGTGACCGCGTCGAGCACCCTCTCGAACCCCTCCCTAGTCCTTTCCGTCCTCTCCGCCACGCTCCCCCTCCCTCCTCAATCCAGCAAATGTTATGTATATAAAATATTTATATATAAAATCCCATCTCCGCGGGTGGAAGTCAAGGGCTGGTCTGGCTTGTTTTGCCTGGATGACGAGCAGGTCTCTCGATTATCTCGATCCTAAAAAACGCTTGCCGAAACGATCAGTATCTTTGACGCCTCCGCGCCGGGGTTGCGGGGCGTCCCCCGGAGAACCGGGGACAGCGGACCGGGCGGCCGCACTGCCTCCGGGTACGGCACGGACGCGGCTGGGGAAGGGCGGGTCGCATTCCCTGCGGGAGATGCCGTTCACTGCGGCGGGATGTCGGCTTCCCATCCCGCTGTTTCGGAGGAGAATAAAGGTCTACGGGCGCGGTCCCGGTCTCGCGATCCTCCGGGGGAGAGTCCCGGTCCCTGGCCGCGAGTTCGCCCGCCGGCCGAGAACCCGCCAGAGCGAGAACCGGCCTGCACCGGTCATCCGGTCTCCGCGCGATCCTTGTGGGCGCGGTTCATGGCCTGGAAAGGCCCGCGGGACAGCCTCTCCACCGCCGGCATGACCAGCGGAGCGAGCAAACCCTTGACCACCACCCCGTGCTTGAGCAGTGTATCCCCTTCCGGCCCCGGCTCCAGGACCCAGTAATGGGCGAAGTCGAAAACCCAGGGCAACATGGACAGGCCTCCCCAACGCAGCTCCCTCTCCGGATCCACCACCCGCAGAACCGGATGGAAGAGCCTTCCTTTCCTCCTCCCCTCCGGCCGGAAGAGCACCTCCAGCCTGGCGCCCTCCCTTATCTCGCCCTCCGCCCACCTGATCATGGGGTTCCACTCCGGGTAGGAGGAAAGGTCCACGAGCACCTCCCAGACCCGTCGCGGCGAAGCCTTGATGACCACGCTGGTGACCATGTCCCTTTCCGGCATTCGCACACCTCCACCTAGTCCTGAAATCGCGTCCGGAGCGAGAATCTCGCCCGCGCCGGACCATGCCTGCCTCCATGGGGGAAGTATACCGGCGAACGAACCTCCCGCGAGAATCCATCCCCGTCCGATCCTCCCCTGGAAACAGGCCGGGACAAGTTCCGTTTGCCTTCCTCCCTTCTTGAGATCTCGCCTTCCAGGCCTTGGTTTTCCTCCCCGCTTCGCCTTCTTCCCTTCCCGTTCCCGTATCCCCTAACCCTTTATGCCCTAATCCAGGGGGCGCCCGAACCTGTTGCGGTACTCGAACTGGTCATGGGCGGCAACAAGGGTCACGTCCTCCCCGAGGCCCCTCAGCCTCTTTATTTGGGAGAGGGCCAGGGAGAGGTTCATGTGGGCCGCGGCGCGGAATCCCGCGACCCCTAAGGGGGCCTTGCCTTCCTCCCTCAGCTCCTCCTTGACGTAGTAGGCGTCCCCGCAGTGCAGAAGCCATCCCTCTCCGGTGTCCACGGCCACCCCGCAATGGCCGCGGGTATGCCCCTGCAGGGGAACCAGGAACAAGCCCTCGGGAAGGCCACGCAGGGGAATGCGCCTGAGCCCGCGCCACTCCTCGCCATCCCTCTCGTCGTAGGTCACCCACTGGGGACCGTGGGCCAAATGACAGGGGCGGTATCTTTCCCTCTCCCGCGTGTTCCCTGGAGAGAGGGCCGCCTCCATCTCCTCCCCCAATACATGGACCCTGGCGGAGGGAAAATCCGCCAGCCCGCCCGCGTGGTCGCGGTCCAGGTGGGTGCAGACGATATCGCCCACCTGATCCGGATGGTAGCCGAGCCTCTTCACCTGTTCCCTGGCGGTAAGGCCCGCATCCATGCGCGGGTTCAGAAGCCAAGCCCCGAACTTGCCCAGGCGGAGGGGGTCGGCCACGTCCTGCGACCCGAAACCGGTATCCACCAGGGCGAGCCACCCCTTATCCTCCAGGAGCAGGCAAAGGCAGGGCACGCGGTCCAGGTGAGGGACGAAGAGGTAGGCCAGGCGAGGGTGCATGAGGCCGCAATTCAGAAAGCGAACCTTCATCTTCTTCACCCTTCCTTGCTAGCCTTGGGTTCCCGGGGCCGCGAGCCGTTCCTGCAACCACTCGAAGGTCAGGTCCAGCCACTCCCGGTAATGCCCCATGGCGCAATGGTCGTCGTTCTCGTAGAGCTTAAGGAACCCCCGCTTGGCCCTGGCGGCCAGGATCACGGAGTCCCTGGTCCCCAGCAGGGTGTCGTGGTCCCCGTTGATCACCAGGAGGGGGATCTCTATCCTCCGGTAGAGGTCGTCCCTCTCAAAGGAAAGTTCCCGTAGCCGGGAGGCCATCTCCGGCACGTTACGCGCCCCGGTGACCTTGAGCAGCGCGGAGACGATGATCTCCGGCGTGCCCAGGGCGTTTTGCGGCCCGAATGCATGGTGCACGGGAGCTCCGCAGGCCACGGCACACTTCAGGCGCGGACTGGTCGCCGCCATCCTGGCCGACCAGTATCCGCCGAAGCTGGTTCCCACCATGGCCATGCGCCCGGCGTCCACGCGGGGATGTCCGGCCAGGTACTCGATGACTCCGTGGTATATGGCTTCCGATCCCAGGGACATGGGCTGGCGATAGGCGTAGGTACCGGGCATCTCCATGAGGAAAACCCCCATGCGGGCCTCCCGGTACTTCAACAGGGGGAGGGCCAGCTCCTGGATGGTCCCTTCCAACCCGTTGGTCACTATGACCACGGGAACGCGGTCCTCGCCCTCTGGAAAACGCTGGTAAGCGGTCACCTCCTCCCCGGCAAGCCGCAGGGTCACCTTCTCCATGCGGTCGTCGAGGAGGGGGACGAGGCGGTCGGACAGTTCTCGCGCCCGCTGGTAAGCGTCCATCCTCATGGGGGTGGTGACCGGGAAGGCGCTCACCGTGTAATAGGTCAGGGCCTTTATCAGGGCTTCCCGACCCCGTCCCCGGGCCTCTTGGTCCTCCTTTTCCAGGAGGGTTTCCCTTCCTCCTCGTAGCGGGCGGCGATGGCGTTCCAGTAACCGCACCAGGCCTGCTCCCGGAAGGATTTCAAGCCCTCCATCTGGGCGGCGAAGGTCTGGGGGTCCAGGCCTCCCATGTTGGCGTAGCGCAGCCGGAAGAGCTGGGGCAGGAAGGGGCGCACCCCCAGGCGGTTGGCCACCCTCTCCGTCTGCCCCGAGACCAGACACAAGGTGGTGAAGAGGTCCTTCAAGATCATCCCTGCCTCCTATGCCCGTAAAATGTCGCTGGCACCAACGGGCTTGCGCCCTTGTCACTCCATCCCCGTTCCCAGGCCCGCTCCAATCACGACCATCCGGCAAAGTAACACCCGCTGGTTCCCCCCTCCCTCCCAGGGGGTATCACCTGGCGAACCTGCGACGCCTCCAGCCACGTGGCCTTTCTATACCGGCGTGGGATTCCCTTCACCTCATCACCTTTTTAAGCCACGCGGCGATGGGAGGAACGATCTCCTCCACGTAGTCGATCATCACCAGGTGCGGTTTGTCCGGGAGGTAGAGGAACTCCTTCTCGCAGGTCAAGCGCCCGTATATGCGGCGCACGTAGTCCTCGGGGAAGATGTTGTCCTTCCCGGAATGGACGACCATGACCGGCGTCTTGATCTCCTCCACCCCAACCGCCAGCGGGGTGGTCCCCAGGGAGGCCAGGGCGGAGAGGCTCACCGCGTTGACCACCAGGGGGTCCTCCCTGAGGAACTTCATGACATCCGGGAAAAGGCGGCAGGGTTCCTCCTTGAGGTTCAGGTAGGCTCTCACCGGGGTCATGAGACGGCCCAGCGGGGTGCGCGTCATGGCCCGCACCGGGGACGTGCGGGAAAGGGCCAGCAGGGGCCGGAAGAGGGCGGGCCACCGGGTCATGCGCTCGTTGTCCGGCTCGTCGGGGGCGATGACGTTGTGGCACACGGCGGCCCCGAGGCGGGGATCGGCCGCCGCGCAGTAGAAGGCCACCATGCCTCCCTGACTGGATCCGGAGACGGCCACCCTACCCCCGTAAAGGGAGCGGGCATGGTCCACGGCGGCCAGGGCGTCCTCCACCAGCTCCCCCAGGGTGTACACGCCCCGCTTGCCGCTGCTCATGCCGTGGCCCCGAGGGTCCACCCCCACCACGTTGAAGCCCTCCCGGCTCAACTTGTACATGAACTC